>Ga0155175_102_pt5 | contig 146647 bp, 134 predicted proteins | sample RifCSPhighO2_01_FD_106143 | JGI IMG/M metagenome (GOLD analysis project Ga0155175, IMG submission 106143) | Sphingopyxis sp. RIFCSPHIGHO2_01_FULL_65_24 | reverse complement strand
GGAAGATGATCTGCTCTTTCAGACCCATGGCATAGTTGCCACGGCCGTCGAAGCTGGTCGCCGACACGCCGCGGAAATCGCGGATGCGCGGCATTGCGATGGTGATCAGGCGGTCGAGGAATTCGTACATGCGTTCGCGGCGCAAGGTCACCTTGCAGCCGATCGGCATGCCTTCGCGCAGCTTGAACTGTGCGATCGACTTCTTCGCCTTGGTCACGACAGGCTTCTGGCCGGCGATCAGCTCCATTTCTGCAGCTGCCGATTCGACCTTCTTCTTGTCCTGCGTGGCTTCACCGACACCCATGTTGAGCGTGATCTTTTCGATCTTCGGCACTTCCATCGCGTTCTTGTAACCGAATTTCTCGGTCATCGCCTTGACGATCACCTCGTCGTAGCGGGTGCGCATGCGCGGGGTGTAATTGTCAGCCACTGATCGTCTCCCCGGACTTCACGGCCACGCGGACCTTCTTGCCGTCCTTGGTTTCAAAGCGCACGCGGGTCGGCTTGCCCGACTTGGGGTCGGCCAGTGCGACCTTGCTCGCGTGCAGCGGCGCTTCCTTGCGTTCCAGGCCACCCTGCGGGTTGGTCTGGCTCGGCTTGCGGTGCCGCGTGATGATGTTGACGCCCGCGACGACCAGCTTGCCGTCTTTCGGCAGGCTCTGCGTCACTTCACCGGTCTTGCCCTTGTCCTTGCCGGACAGGATGACAACCGTGTCGCCCTTCTTGATCTTCGCCATACTCATGGTCAGAGCACCTCCGGCGCCAGGCTGATGATCTTCATATAGCCACGGCCGCGCAGTTCGCGGACGACGGGGCCGAAGATACGGGTGCCGATCGGCTCCTCGTTCTTGTTGACGAGCACGGCGGCGTTGCTGTCGAAGCGGATCACCGAACCGTCGGCGCGGCGCACATCCTTCGCGGTGCGGACGATGACGGCGCGATGCACGTCGCCCTTCTTCACCTTGCCGCGCGGCTGGGCTTCCTTGATCGACACGACGATGACATCGCCGACGCCGGCGACGCGACGCTTCGACCCGCCCAGCACCTTGATGCACTGGACGCGCTTCGCGCCGCTGTTGTCGGCGACTTCCAATTGTGACTGCATCTGGATCATCGATGCATTTCCTTCTTGTTTGGCCTACCGGGCAATCCCGGCGGTTCCGTGAAAACCAGCTTAGGCGTCGGCAGCCGTTTTGGGCTTGCTGTGGGTGTCGACCTTGTCGAGCACCTTCCACGTCTTCAGCTTCGAAATCGGCTTCGTTTCCTCGATGCGGACGGTTTCACCAGCCTTGATGCTGTTGTCCTCATCATGGGCGTGATACTTCTTCGAACGACGGATGATCTTGCCGTACAGAGGGTGCTTCACCTTCCGCTCGACTTTCACCACGACGGTCTTGTCGCCCTTGTCGGACACCACGGTACCGGTCAGAATGCGCTTCGGCATCGATAGTCTCCTTACTTCGCAGCCGAGCGCGTGCGCTCGGTCTGCTGCGTCTTGATGCGGGCGATCGAGCGCCGCACTTCCTTGACGCGCGATGCCTTTTCAAGCTGGCCGGTGGCCGCCTGGAAACGCAGGTTGAACGCCTCACGCTTCAGTTCGCCAAGCTGTTCGGCGAGCTGGTCGTCGGTCTTGGCCTTGAAATCTTCGGTCTTGGCCATGTCCTTAACCCTCCAGGTGGGTCGTGTCGCCGAGGCGGGCAACGACCTTGGTCTTGATCGGCAGCTTCATCGCGGCGCGTTCGAACGCCAGCGCGGCCACGGGGCCCGGAACGCCGTCGAGTTCGAACAGGATGCGGCCCGGCTTCACGCGCGCGGCCCAGAATTCCGGCGAACCCTTGCCCTTGCCCATACGGACTTCGGCCGGCTTCGACGACACGGGGACGTCCGGGAAGATGCGGATCCACAAACGGCCCTGACGCTTGATCGCACGGCTGATCGCACGGCGAGCCGCTTCGATCTGGCGCGCGGTGATGCGCTCGGGTTCCATCGCCTTCAGCCCGTAGGAGCCGAAATTCAGGCTGGTGCCACCCTTGGCATTGCCATGGATGCGGCCCTTGAAAGCCTTGCGGAACTTGGTTTTTTTCGGTTGCAGCATGTCAGCAGTCCTTAGCGGCGATCATCGCGCGCCGGGCGCACGCCCGACGTCTGCGCGTCGAGCATCAACCGGTCGGTCGCCATCGGGTCATGACCCAGGATTTCGCCCTTGAAGATCCACACCTTGATCCCGCACACGCCATAGGCGGTGTGCGCGGTCGCTTCGGCATAATCGACGTTCGCGCGCAGCGTGTGCAGCGGCACCCGGCCTTCGCGGTACCATTCGGTGCGCGCGATTTCCGCGCCGCCCAGACGGCCGGCGCAGTTGATGCGGATGCCCTCTGCGCCGAGACGCATCGCCGACTGCACCGCGCGCTTCATCGCACGGCGGAACGCCACGCGGCGCTCGAGCTGGTCGGCAATGCCCTGGCCAACGAGCTTGGCGTCGACTTCGGGCTTGCGGATTTCGACGATGTTCAGCGACACGTCGCTGCCGGTCAGTTCGCCGAGCTGCTTGCGCAGCTTTTCGATGTCGGCGCCCTTCTTGCCGATGATGACGCCCGGACGAGCGGCATAGATCGACACGCGGCACAGCTTGGCGGGACGCTCGATCACCACCTTCGAGATCGCGGCCTGCGGCAGCGTCTTGAAGATGAAGTTGCGGATCTTCAGATCCTCAACGAGCATACGGCCATAGTCCTGCCCTTCGGCGAACCAGCGGCTGTCCCAGGTGCGGTTGACCTGCAGGCGCAGGCCGATCGGATTGCTCTTCTGGCCCATGTTACGCCTCTTCTTCCTGTTCGCGCACGACGATGCGGATGCGGCTGAACGGCTTGACGATCCGGGTCGACTTGCCGCGACCGCGTGCGTGCCAGCGCTTCATCGAGATCGACTTGCCGACGCTGGCTTCCTGGATGACCAGCGCATCGACGTCGAGGTTGTGGTTGTTTTCCGCGTTGGCGACGGCGCTGGCGAGAACCTTGCGCACGTCGACCGCCATCGCCTTCTTCGAGAAAGCGAGGACGTTCATCGCGTCTTCGACCTTGCGACCGCGGATCAGCGCAGCGACGAGGTTCAGCTTCTGCGCCGAACCACGAATCTGCGTGCCGACCGACAGCGCCTCGTTATCCGCAACGCGGCGGGGGGATTTTGCCTTGCCCATTAGCGTTTGCCCTTCTTGTCGGCCGCGTGGCCGGGGAAGAAGCGCGTCGGCGCAAATTCACCCAGCTTCATGCCGACCATGTCTTCGTTGACCGACACCGGCACGAACTTGCGGCCGTTGTAGACGTTGAAGGTCAGCCCGACGAACTGCGGCAGGATGGTGGACCGACGCGACCAGGTCTTGATCGGGGCAGAGCTGCCACCGTCCTGGGCCGTTTCGGCTTTCTTGAGGAGATGAAGGTCGACAAACGGACCCTTCCAGACCGAGCGAGCCATGGCTTACCTCTTCTTCTTGGCGTGACGCGACCGGATGATCATCTTGTCGGTCGACTTGTTGTGACGGGTACGAGCACCCTTGGTCGGCTTGCCCCACGGGGTAACCGGATGGCGGCCGCCCGAGGTACGGCCTTCACCGCCGCCGTGCGGGTGATCGACCGGGTTCTTGGCCACGCCGCGGGTCAGCGGACGCTTGCCGAGCCAGCGACCACGGCCAGCCTTGCCGAGGTTGGTGTTCTGGTTGTCCGGGTTCGACACCGCGCCGACCGTGCCCATGCACTCGCCGCGGATGTAACGCTGCTCGCCCGAACCGAGACGCACGATGACAAGGCCGCGGTCACGACCGACGACCTGGGCATAGGTGCCGGCCGAACGGGCGATCTGGCCGCCCTTGCCCGGCTTCATCTCGATGTTGTGGACGATCGTGCCAACCGGCATCTGCGACAATTCCATCGCATTGCCAGGCTTCACGTCGGTCTTCTTGCCCGCGACGACGACATCGCCGACCGCGAGGCGCTGCGGCGCCAGGATATAGGTCTGCTCGCCGTCTTCGTACTTCACCAGCGCGATGAAGGCCGTACGGTTGGGGTCATATTCCAGACGCTCGACGGTAGCCGGCATGTCCCACTTGCGACGCTTGAAGTCGATGAAGCGGTACTTCTGCTTGTGGCCGCCCGCGATGCCGCGCGAGGTCACATGACCCTTGTTGTTGCGGCCGCCGGTCTTGTTCTTGCCTTCGGTCAGCGCCTTGACGGGCTTGCCCTTCCACAGCGACGATTTGTCGACGAGGATCAGGCCGCGCTGCGCGGGGCTGGTCGGATTATAGGATTTAAGTGCCATTGTTCTTGCCTCTTCCTACAATCAGACGCCGGTGGTGACGTCGATCGACTGGCCTTCGGCCAGGCGAACGATCGCCTTCTTCACGTCGCTGCGGGTGTAGGGCTTGCCCTTCCAGCGCTTGGTCTTGCCCTTGGTGATGAGCGTGTTCACGCCGATCACCTTGACATCGAACAGCGCCTCGACGGCGGCCTTGATGGCGGGCTTGGTCGCATCGTTCGCAACCTTGAACACCACCGCGTTATTCTCGCTGAGCAGGGTCGACTTCTCGGTGATCACCGGAGCGAGGATCACGTCATAGTGACGCGCGTCGACAGTTTTTGCCTTAGCCATGGAAACGGGCCTCCAGCTTTTCGACCGCCGCGCGGGTCAGGACCAGCGTGTCGGCACGGATGATGTCATAGACGTTGGCACCCGCCGCCGGCATCGAGTCGATGCCGATGAGGTTGGCCGACGCCATGGCGAAGCTTTCATGGACCGCATCGCCGTCGATGAAGAGTGCGCGGTTGCCGAGTTCGAACTTGCCGAGCTGGCCGGCGAGCGCCTTGGTCTTGGCATCCTTGAGCTCGAGCGTGTCGAGAACGACGATCTTGCCGCCCTTCGCCTTGTCGCTGAGCGCCATCTTGAGGCCAAGCGCGCGAATCTTCTTGTTCAGCGAGTGACCGAAGGTGCGGGCCCGGGGACCGTGCGCCTTGCCGCCGCCGATGAAGATCGGTGCCTTGCGATCGCCGTGACGGGCGGTACCGCCGCCCTTCTGGCGACCGAACTTCTTGCCGGTGCGGGCGACGTCGCTGCGTTCGCGGGCGGCGCGAGCCGGACCACGGCGCTTTTCGAGCTGCCACGAAACGACGCGGTGCAGGATGTCGGCGCGCGGATCGACGCCGAAGACGTCGTCGTTGAGGTCGATATCGGTGCCGGCCTTGCCGTCGATGGTCTGAACCTTGACCTTCATGATCAGGACTCCTGCGCGCCGTCGGTGGTCGCGGTGTCGGTGACGACGGTCTCTTCGACCGGCGTTTCGACCGGCGCGTCTGCCGGGGCTTCCTGGTTGCTGTTGGCCGCGCTCTTGATGCCCGCCGGATAGGGGGCCTCGGGGTGGCGCGGCAGCTTGACCGCATCGCGGACCATCAGCCAGCCGCCCTTCGAGCCAGGGACCGAGCCCTTGACGAAGAGAAGGCCGCGCTCGACGTCGGTGCGGACGATTTCGAGATTCTGCTGGGTGCGGTTGCGCGCGCCCATGTGGCCGGCCATCTTCTTGTTCTTGAAGACGCGGCCCGGATCCTGGCGGTTACCCGTCGAACCATGGGCACGGTGGCTGATCGACACGCCGTGCGTGGCGCGCATGCCTCCGAAACCCCAGCGCTTCATCGCACCGGCAAAACCTTTGCCCTGCGTGACGCCCTGGATGTCCACGATCTGGCCGGCGACGAAATGGTCGGCCGACAGTTCGGCACCGACATCGAGCGTCGCGTCGTCAGCGACGCGGAATTCGACGACCTTCGCCTTGGGTTCGACTTCGGCCTTGCCGAAAGCGCCGCGCTGGGGCTTGGCGACGTTCTTCGCCTTCGCCGAGCCGGCACCGAGTTGGACGGCAACATAGCCGTCGCGTTCTTGTTCGCGCACGGAGATAACCTGACAGCCTTCGAGGCTCAGGACGGTGACGGGCACGTGGCGGCCGTCGTCCTGAAACAGGCGGGTCATCCCCATTTTTTTCGCGATCACGCCAGTCCGCATGATCAATACTCCTCAACAGAGGCCGGGCGGACCATTCCGCACGGCTTGCGGGAAGCCATCAAGCCAAGCCCGACGACTACCCTCCCAGCCCATAATTTCGATGCATCGCCCCGTCCGGGCTGAGGTGCCGCCATCCCGAAGGACCTGCGGCGAGACGGGGGACGCAGCCCGGACCCTGATGCTTCCAGGGGAAGCGGTCCGGCGGTATCCACCCTATCGTCGGTCCGGATCGCTCCGGACGATGCAGGCAGCGAACCGCCTGCCGATAGAGACCCCGGTCTTCACCGGGGCTTCGCTGGCCTTTAGGCCAGCTTGATTTCGACGTTCACGCCCGCGGCGAGGTCGAGCTTCATCAGCGCATCGACCGTCTGCGGGGTCGGCTGCACGATGTCGAGCAGCCGCTTGTGGGTACGGACCTCGAACTGCTCGCGCGACTTTTTGTCGACATGCGGACCGCGGTTCACGGTGAACTTTTCGATGCGCGTCGGCAGCGGGATCGGGCCGCGAATAAGCGCTCCGGTACGACGCGCCGTGTCGGCGATGTCGGTGGTGGCCTGATCGAGCACGCGGTGATCAAAGGCCTTGAGGCGAATGCGAATATTCTGCGTTTCCATGACTATTCCAGTCGAATCCCGTCTGACGATGCGAAAGAGCCGAAATGGCCTGCTCCGGCTCCCGCAGGGAAGCCGGATCGGCCATCTAAATTCCTAGTGCTACGAGCCGCGCGAATCGCTTCCGAATCGCGCGGCTCGCGGCCCTATATTACTTTGTGATGGTCGCGACAACCCCTGCGCCGACCGTGCGGCCACCTTCGCGAATCGCGAAGCGCAGACCCGGGTCCATGGCGATCGGGGCGATCAGCTTGACGGCGAGCTGGACGTTGTCGCCGGGCATGACCATCTCGGTGCCCTCGGGGAGGATGACCTCGCCGGTGACGTCCGTGGTGCGGAAGTAGAACTGCGGACGATAGTTCGCAAAGAACGGCGTGTGACGGCCGCCCTCGTCCTTCGACAGGACATAGACTTCCGAGGTGAACTCGGTGTGCGGCTTGATTGTGCCGGGCTTGCAGAGAACCTGGCCACGCTCGACTTCTTCACGGCCGACGCCACGGATCAGCGCACCGACGTTGTCGCCAGCCTGGCCCTGGTCGAGCAGCTTGCGGAACATTTCGACGCCGGTCACGACGGTCTTCTTGGTGTCCTTGATGCCGACGATTTCGACTTCTTCACCGACCTTGACGATGCCGGTTTCGATACGGCCGGTGACGACGGTACCGCGACCCGAGATCGAGAACACGTCTTCGATCGGCATCAGGAAGGGCTTGTCGAGCGGACGTTCCGGCTGCGGGATCCATGCATCGACGGCTTCCATCAGCTTCAGGATCGCGTCCTTGCCGATGGCGTCGTCGCGACCTTCGAGGGCGGCGAGCGCCGAACCCGGGATGATCGGAATATTGTCGCCGTCGAAGTCGCGCTTCGAAAGCTCTTCGCGGATTTCGAGTTCGACGAGCTCGAGCAGCTCGGGATCGTCCAGCTGGTCGACCTTGTTGAGGAAGACGACCATGGTGGGAACGCCAACCTGCTTCGCGAGCAGGATGTGCTCCTTGGTCTGCGGCATCGGGCCGTCAGCAGCCGACACGACGAGGATCGCGCCGTCCATCTGGGCGGCACCGGTGATCATGTTCTTCACATAGTCGGCGTGGCCCGGGCAATCGACGTGCGCATAGTGGCGGGCGCCGGTTTCATATTCGACGTGGGCGGTCGAGATGGTGATGCCGCGTTCGCGCTCTTCGGGCGCCTTGTCGATGTTCGCGAAGTCGACGGCGACGCCGCCCGACGTTTCGGCGAGCACCTTGGTGATCGCCGCGGTCAGCGAGGTCTTGCCATGGTCGACGTGACCGATGGTGCCGATGTTGCAGTGCGGCTTCGTCCGCTCAAATTTAGCCTTGGCCATGATTTAAGAACCTTCTTGTTCGATAGTTGAATTGATCAGTCTTGGACGAGCCTGCTGAATCAGGCGCCGCCCTTAGAGGGCTTTGCCGCGCGGCGCAAGTCCGCGCGGCTTAGACCCGTCAGGCCATCTTGGCCTTCACCTCTTCGGCGACGTTGGTCGGCACTTCCTCATAATGCGAGAATTGCATCGAGTAGCTGGCGCGTCCCTGGCTGAAGCTGCGCAGCTGATTGACGTAGCCGAACATGTTCGCGAGCGGAACAATCGCCTCGACGACCTGGGCGATGCCCCGGCTGTCGGTGCCCTGGATCTGGCCGCGGCGGCTGTTGAGATCGCCGATCACGTCACCCATGAACTCTTCCGGGGTAACAACCTCGACCTTCATCACCGGTTCGAGCAGCTTGATGCCGGCCTTTGCCGCCACTTCGCGCATCGCCGCACGGCCCGCGATTTCGAACGCCAGCGCCGACGAGTCGACGTCGTGATACGCGCCGTCCGTGAGCTTGATTTCGAAGTCGATGATCGGGAAGCCGATCATGTGACCATTGTCGGCCGATTCGCGCATGCCCTTTTCGACCGACGGGATATATTCGCGCGGAATATTGCCGCCCTTGATCTCGTCGATGAAGGTGATGCCCGAACCGCGTTCGCCGGGGGCGACGCTGACCTTGACGCGGCCGAACTGGCCCGAACCACCCGACTGCTTCTTGTGGGTGTAGTCGACGTCGACCGGCTTCGCGAGCGATTCGCGGTACGCCACCTGCGGCGCGCCGACATTCGCTTCGACCTTGAACTCGCGCTTCATGCGATCGACGAGGATGTCGAGGTGAAGCTCGCCCATGCCCTTGATGATCGTCTGACCCGATTCATGGTCGGTCGAGACGCGGAACGAGGGATCCTCGGCGGCCAAGCGGTTGAGCGCGATGCCCATACGTTCCTGGTCGGCCTTGGTCTTCGGTTCCACCGACAGCTCGATGACCGGCTCGGGGAATTCCATCCGCTCGAGGATGATCGGCGCGCCGGTGGCGCAGAGCGTATCCCCGGTGGTGGTTTCCTTGAGGCCGGCGAGCGCGACGATGTCGCCCGCATAGGCTTCTTCGATGTCTTCGCGGCTGTTCGCATGCATCAGCAGCATACGACCGACCTTTTCCTTCTTGTCCTTCACCGAGTTCAGGTACGTGCCCTTGTTCAGGGTCCCCGAATAGATGCGGGCGAAGGTGAGCGAGCCGACGAACGGATCGTTCATGATCTTGAAGGCGAGCAGCGACAGCGGCGCGTCATCGGCGGCCGGACGCGAATCGGGCGTCGTGCCGTCGAGCTTGAGCCCCTGAACGTCGGGAATGTCGAGCGGCGAAGGCAGATAGTCGACGACCGCGTCGAGCAGCGTCTGGACACCCTTGTTCTTGAACGCGGAGCCGCAGAGGACCGGAACGAACGCCTGCGCCAGCGTGCCCTTGCGGATCAGCGCCTTGAGCTGCGCGACCTCGGGGAGCGTGCCTTCGAGATAGGCTTCCATCGCGTCGTCGTCCTGTTCGACGGCGAGCTCGATCAGCTTTTCGCGATATTCGGCGGCCTTGTCGGCGAGGTCGGCGGGGATTTCCTCATAGAAGAATTCGGCGCCGAGGCTTTCGTCCTTCCAGATGATCGCCCGCTCGTTGACCAGGTCGACGAGACCCTTGAAGTCGCCTTCGGCGCCGATGGGCAGATAGAGGACAGCCGGGGTCGCACCGAGGCGATCGATGATCGTCTGGACGCAATAATAGAAATCGGCGCCGGTGCGGTCGAGCTTGTTGACGAAGCACATGCGCGGGACTTTGTACTTGTCAGCCTGACGCCACACGGTTTCCGACTGCGGCTCGACGCCGGCAACGCCGTCGAACGCGGTGATCGCGCCGTCGAGCACGCGCAGCGAACGTTCGACTTCGATGGTGAAGTCGACGTGGCCGGGGGTGTCGATGATGTTCAGGCGATGCTCGGGGCCCTGACCTTCGTCGGCTTTCCAGAGGCAGGTGGTCGCAGCCGACGTGATCGTGATGCCACGTTCCTGTTCCTGCTCCATCCAGTCCATCGTCGCGGCGCCGTCATGGACTTCGCCGATCTTGTAGGACTTGCCGGTGTAGTAAAGAATACGCTCGGTCGTCGTGGTCTTGCCGGCGTCGATGTGCGCCATGATACCAAAATTGCGATAATTTTCGAGCGGATGGCTGCGGGCCATGGTCTTGTCCTTGAATTTGGGGGGAGGCCGCGAGGGCCACCCCCGATATAGGAAGGATTGTTACGAATGCGAGACGCCTGGCCACGAGGGCGGTGGCATCCCGCGTTCGATTACCAGCGGTAGTGGCTGAAAGCGCGGTTGGCTTCGGCCATGCGGTGCGTGTCTTCGCGCTTCTTCACCGCGTTGCCGCGGTTGTTCGAGGCGTCGAGCAGCTCACCCGACAGGCGCGCGGCCATCGTCGTTTCGCTGCGGTTGCGCGCGGCGGTGATCAGCCAGCGGATCGCGAGCGCCTGGGCACGGTCCGGACGGACTTCGACCGGAACCTGATAGGTCGCACCGCCGACGCGGCGGCTGCGGACTTCGATGTTCGGACGGATATTCGCCAGCGCTTCGTGGAACACGCCGATCGGTTCCTTCTTGGCACGGGCTTCGACCGATTCGAGGGCGCCATAGACGATGCCTTCGGCGGTGGACTTCTTCCCGTCCAGCATGACGCTGTTCATGAATTTCGACAGCACCACATCACCGAAACGGGGATCGGGCAGGATTTCGCGGCGTTCAGGACGACGACGACGAGCCATAGGTAATTCCTTTGTACAACAGCATCCCGGCGCCAAGCGCAGCGGGATGATCAAAAGCCGAAAAAGCGGTCCTTACTTCGGACGCTTCGCACCGTATTTCGAACGGCTCTGCTTGCGGTCCTTCACACCCTGCGTATCGAGCACGCCGCGCAGGACGTGGTAACGCACACCGGGAAGATCGCGGACACGACCGCCGCGGATCAGCACAACGCTGTGTTCCTGGAGGTTGTGGCCTTCGCCGGGGATGTAAGTGATGACTTCGCGCTGGTTGGTCAGGCGGACCTTGGCAACCTTGCGGAGCGCCGAGTTCGGCTTTTTCGGGGTGGTCGTATAGACTCGGGTGCAAACGCCGCGCTTCTGCGGGTTTGCGTCCATCGCCGGGACCTTGGACTTCACCTTCTGGGGAGTCCGGCCCTTGCGGACCAGCTGGTTGATCGTGGGCATGAATGCTTCACCTTTAAATGTCCGCCCATCAAAGCGAACGGTTACTGTGCTGCGGTGGATGAAACATCGACCGGACCCCACGGAAAACCGCGGAAAACGGGCGACCTTGTAACAGCAAAAGACCCCGGCGGATCACAAGGATCTTCCGGAGGCTCCATCCGCGCCAGCAATGTTCAAGCGCTGTTGTAACCGGAAGTGGCGGTTAAGCGCCGCTTTCGATCGACGCGGCCCCTAGCGGCGATTCCCCTGAGGGTCAAGGGGTGAGCAAGATTGTTGCGCCGGGCGGGGCGGGCTATCGGGTGGCGATGCCGCCCGTCCGCCACGCCAGCTTCGCCGCGCATGTCGCGCCCGACACCCGCCTGCTGATCCTCGGCAGCCTGCCCGGCGCCCGCTCGCTCGCCGAACGGCGCTATTATGCGCATCCGACGAACCAGTTCTGGCGCCTCGTGGGCGAGGTGGTCGACCGGCCGCTGGCGACGATGGGTTATGACGCGCGACTCGCGGCGCTGCGTGAAGCGCGTGTCGGCCTGTGGGACGTGATCCGCACCGCCGAACGGCGGTCGAGCAGCGACAGCGAGATTCGCGGGGTCGAAGCGCACGATCTGGCGGCGCTGGTCGCAACGCTGCCCGAATTGCGGACGGTCGCGTTCAACGGCGGCAAGGCAGCGGCGATCGGGCGGCGGCAGTTGCCGGTGCTGGACGCTGTGGCGGTGATCGATCTGCCGTCGAGCAGCGCAGCGAATACGACTCGCTATGCGGTGAAGCTGGAGCGATGGCTGCCGTTGAAAGCCGCGATCACCGGCTGAAGCCTAGCCCTTACAAGCGAAACGAAGCCAGCCTGGAACGGTCCACGCCGCATCATAGCCCGCGCGCCGCCGCCTCGGAGACGGCTGCCGCGCGTTCGGCGGCGGCGGCAACGCCATCGGCGTCATCTTCGGCATGGGCCTGTCGTTCACGCTCGAGAAGTTCGGCCAATTCGTCGGCTCGGTCGGGATCCTCCGCCATCGCCCGCGCATCGGCGCGGACCCGCTCTCCCTCGCGGATTGCATCATATTCGGACCGGATATGCTGATCGAGCACCGCGGCAACCAGAAGGTCACGGACAAGACCGACGAATCTCGTCCCGCGTTCGGGCTCGACCACCGCGCCGCCGTCGCCTCCCGCGATGGAATAATCGACGTCGGTCCGAAAGGTCGTGCCCTTCAGATCGACATTCTCCGCTTTGGCAAGAGCCTGGATGTCGCCCTTGCCCAGCATCGCGGCGACATTGTCCGCCTTGGTCAGGACATCCTCCGGCACGGTGATCGACAGCCGCCCCGCACAGCGCCGCGCCGCGTCGGGACCCTTTTCGATCACCCGCGCCTTCGTGACACTCAATTCAAAGCGATCGGCGACGGATCGAAAAGCCGACAGCGTCGCGCCCGACCCGCGCATGCGGTGATCGGCCATTTGCTGCGCGCCGGTGATCGCTTTTTCGGTGATGCCCTTGGTAAGCGCCGCAATCACCGCATCGCCCTGGCATGCCGCATCGGGGTTTTCCGCACAGGCGGCGAGCGAAAGAAGGGCCAGCGCCGCCACGCTCCGGGTAAAATGCATCGACCTGCCTTCGCTGTTGGACAAGGCCCGATCTAAACACCCCACCCGTTAAGATCATTCTACCACCGTCCCCCGCGCCATCACGAAATCGACCTTTTTGAGCACCCGCACATCGGCGATCGGGTCGCTGGCGACCGCGATGATGTCGGCGCTCTTGCCCGGCGTGATGGTGCCGATCTCGTTCGAGAGGCCGAGCAGGTCGGCGGCATTGACCGTCGCGGCCTTGAGCGCCTCTGTGGGCGTCATGCCATGCTGGACCATCAGTTCGAATTCGTCGCCGTTGCGGCCGTGCTTCGAGACGCCGGCGTCGGTTCCGAAGGCAATGCGCACGCCGCGCGGGACAAGCTGTTCGAGGCTCTTGCCGGTGATCGAAATGCGCCATTGGATCTTCGCCAGCACGTCGGGCTCATAGGCCGCGGCATTGGCGGCGATGCGTTCCTTGTACCCGTTCACGGTCGACAATGTCGGGACATAATAGGTCTTCGATTTTGCCCACAGCGCGATCGTCGCCTCGTCGAGGATCGTGCCATGTTCGATCGAATCGGCCCCGGCGACGAGCGCGAGGCGGATGCCGTCGGCGCCATGCGCGTGGACCGCGACCTTTTTCCCGAACATATGTGCCGTATCGACGATCGCCTGCGCCTCGTCGTCGAACATCTGCTTGCCGAGGCCGGCGCCGATGCGGCTATTGACCCCGCCGGTCGAGGCGAATTTGATCGCGTCGGCACCGCGCCCGACCTGATGACGCACCGCGCGGCGGCAATCGTCGGCGCCGTTGCAGGTGTTGCCCGCGCCCGCGAAAAAGGGCTTGAGCTCGTCGCGATAACCGAGCGAACCGTCCATATGCCCGGCGCTGCCCGAGATCGCGTTGCCGGCATCGACGATGCGCGGCCCCTGCACCTTGCCCGCGGCGATCGCATCCCTGAGAGCGAGCGTCGCGCCGTCGCCGTCGCCAAGGTTGCGCACCGTGGTGAAGCCCGCGCGCAGCGTCTTCATCCCGTTGACCTCGGCATTGAAGGCCTGCGCGGCGGGGCTGAGGGTGATTTCTTCCAGCTGCCCGGCGAGACCGCCGGCGTCGCTGGTCAGATGGACATGGCTGTCGATCAGCCCGGGGAGGACATATTTGTCGCTGAGGTCGATCAGGGTCGCGCCAGCGTCGGCGGGCTGGTGGCCGTCGGCGATCGAGACGATCCGGCCGTTTTCGATGACGATCGTCGCGGCGCCCTTCACGGGCTTGCCCGGTTCGGCGATCAGATGGCCGGCGTGGATGACCGTGCGGGCGGTCTGCGCGGCGGCGGGCGCGGCAAGCGCCGTGCCGAGCAGCAGGAGCGGGAGGAAGGTCTTGTTCATGCAGCGTCCCCTGTCGTCTGATGATGTCGTCACCGCGGGCCTGACCCGGGGTCCTGCCGGTTTGAAGGCCAAGCGGGACCTTGGGTCAAGCCCCGGGGTGCCGAAGGGGGAGGGTGGCTTGCCCGCGACGCGCCCGATCGTTAAGCGCCGCCACATGACCGAGCGCCTCGCCGATATCGATACGTGGATCTTCGATCTCGACAACACGCTCTACCCGCCGTCGGCGCAGCTGTTCGACCTGATCGACGCGCGCATGGGCGCGTTCATCATGCGGCTGCTGGATGTCGACGCCATCGAGGCGCGGCGGGTGCAGAAGCAATATTTCCACGACCACGGCACGACGATGGCCGGGCTGATGCGCCATCATGGCGTTCATCCCGAGGATTTCCTGGTCGACGTCCATGCTATCGCGCTCGACCGCATCGCGCCCGACGCGCGGCTGCGCGCGGGACTCGAGCGGCTGCCCGGACGACGGCTGATCTTCACCAACGCCGATGCCGATTATGCGGCGCGGGTGCTGGCGGCGCGCGGGATCGCCGACCTGTTTGCCGGCATCTGCGACATCCGCGTCACTGGCTACACGCCCAAGCCCGATCCGGCCGCTTATCGGATGATGGTCGACCATCTGGGCATCGACCCCAAACGCAGCCTGTTCGTCGAGGATATGGCGCGCAACCTGACCCCGGCGAAGGCGCTGGGGATGACCACCGTGTGGCTGGACAATGGCAGCGAAAGCGGCCATCGCGACCACCTGCCGGACCATGTCGATTTCCATGTGAACGACATTTCGGACTGGCTCGACACTTTGCCGACACCTTGGGGGATTTCATGACGACCGACCTGCAATCGACCATCGAAGCCGCCTGGGATGCGCGCGACACTTTGGGCCTGACGACGCAGGGCGCGGTGCGCGAGGCGGTCGAGACCGCGCTCGCCGGGCTCGACGACGGCCGCTATCGCGTCGCGACACGCGACGCGGGCGGCACCTGGCAGGTGAACCAGTGGTTGAAGAAGGCGGTGCTGCTGTCCTTCCGCCTCAACGACATGGAGGTCATCGAGGGCGGCGCCGGCGGCGCGACCTGGTGGGACAAGGTGCCGTCGAAATTCGCCGGCTGGGGCGAGAACCGTTTTCGCGATGCGGGCTTCCGCGCTGTCCCCGGCTCGATCGTCCGCCGCGGCGCCTTCATCAGCAAGGGCGCGGTGCTGATGCCGAGCTTCGTCAATATCGGCGCCTATGTCGGCGAGGGGTCAATGGTCGACGCCTGGGCGACGGTCGGCAGCTGTGCGCAGATCGGCGCCAACGTCCATCTGTCGGGCGGTGCGGGGATCGGCGGCGTGCTCGAACCGCTGCAGGCCGGACCGGTGATCATCGAGGACGGCGCCTTCATCGGTGCGCGTGCCGAGGTTGCCGAGGGCGTGATCGTGCGCGAAGGCGCGGTGCTGTCGATGGGCGTCTACCTCGGCGCCTCGACCAAGATCATCGACCGCGCGACGGGCGAAATCTTCATCGGCGAAGTCCCCGCTTACTCGGTGGTCGTGCCGGGGTCGCTGCCGGGCAAGCCGCTGCCCGACGGCACGCCGGGGCCGTCGCTCTATTGCGCGGTGATCGTCAAGCGCGTCGATGCCAAGACGCGCGCCAAGACCGGGATCAACGAGCTGCTGCGCGACTGAAATTCCCGCACAAACGGCGCTCGTCGAGGGCTGAGACCCGTTGGTAGACAATCGCGGGCCATTTCATTATTGCGAATTAGTCGCATAAAGACGGGCTGCACTTCGATCGCGGCGCGGTTGGGGGAAGTCATGTCGGCCTTTATCTGTCGAGCGTCGTTCGCGGCGATGCTGTTGTCGTCGGCCGCACCCGTCTGGGCGCAAGAACCGACAGGTGACGCGCCCGCCGCGATCCCCGCTCCGGTCGGCAGCGCCGAGCGTTACACCCCCGCCGACTTCACCCGCTTTGCCCCGCGCACCGCGCTCGACATGGTCGAGAAGGTCCCCGGCTTCCTGATCGTCACCGGCACCAATGGCGGCGATCGCGGGCTGGGGCAGGCGACCGAGAATGTGCTGATCAACGGCGAGCGCATCGCAAGCAAGACGACCGACGCGCGCACCGCGCTGGCACGGATCACCGCGCCGCAGGTCGCCTATATCGACATCGTCGACGGTGCGAGCCTGAACGTGCCCGGGCTGACCGGGCGGGTCGCCAATGTCGTGCTGGTCGCGGGCGCAGGGGCCGGCGGCGGGTTCAAGACGACGATCCGCTGGCAGCCCGAATGGCGCCCGCGGATCGAGGACAATTGGCTGAACGGCGAGATTTCGACGACGGGCAAGCTGAGCGGTACGCAGGTCACGCTGAGCCTGAAGAATGAGGCGAATCGCAGCGGCCATTGGGGTCCCGAGCAGCGGTTCGACCGCGATGGCGTCCTGTTGTTCGTCCGCGACGAATTCGGTGCTTATGACGGCGACCGGCCGCGGCTGTCGGCGGCGCTCGCGCGTACGACCGCGAACGGCAACAAGTGGAATTTCAACCTTGGCGGCCAGCTGCAGAAACTGCGCGAATCGGTGCGTGGCACATCGGTGCAGCCGCGCTTCGGCCGCGTATCGGAAGATTTCCGCTTTACCGAAGACGAGCATAATTTCGATATCGGCGGCGATTATGAAATGGGGCTGGGCAAGGGCCGGCTCAAGCTGATCGGCCTTTATCGCTTCGAGCATAGCCCGGTCGTCGATACGTTCATCGTCGATCGCGCGATCGACGGCCGGTCGGGCGAGCGTTTCAGCCAGACCGCCGACGAAGGCGAATCGATCCTGCGCGGCGAATATAGCTGGCGCACCGCGGGCGGCACCGACTGGCAGATCGCGCTGGAGGGCGCCTATAACACCCTCGACGTCGATGCCGAATTTGCGAAGTTGCAGTCCGATGGCAGCTTTCTGCCGGTCGCCTTTGGCGGCGAGGAGACCAAGGTCGAGGAAAAACGCAGCGAAGCCTCGCTCACCTGGGGCCGCGCGCTGGCGCCGAACCTGACCGCCCAGCTGAACCTTGCCGCCGAATATAGCGAACTGACCTCATCGGGGCCGGGCGGGCTGACGCGCCGCTTCATCCGGCCGAAGGGCAAGTTCGCGCTGGCGTGGAAGGTCGGCCCCAGGACGACGATCAACTGGTTCGTCCAGCGCCGCGTCGACCAGCTCAACTTCTTCGACTTCGCGAGTTCGGTCGACGTCGCCAACGGGCAGGGCAATGGCGGCAACGGCCAGCTTGTCCCGCCGATCGTCAACCGCAGCGAGCTGGAATTCGTGCAGGATATGGGCCGCTGGGGCCATGCGTCGGTCGCCTTCGCTTATGGCTATGCGCAGGACCTGGTCGACCAGATTCCACTGTCGTCGACCACCGAGGGGCGCGGCAATCTGCCGGGGGCGCATCTTTATCGCGTCACGACCAAGGGGACGCTGCTGCTCGACCCGTTGGGGTGGAAGGGCGCGCGGATCAACGCCGATGTGACCTGGCGCCGCAACCGTGTGCGCGACCCGCTGACCGACCAGTGGCGCGACCAGAGCTTCGGGCAGGACTATGTCGCAGATCTCAGCCTGCGCCACGACATTCCGGGCAGCAATATCGCGTGGGGCGGGGGCTATTTCGACGAGCGCTTCAGCCCCGGGCTGCGGCTCGACGCGGTCGAGAAGGAATATACGGTCGGGCCGTTCGTCACCGCCTTTGTCGAGCACAAGAATGTCGCGGGTTTCACGGTGAAGCTGTCGTACCGCAACCTCGCCGGGATGAAGGACGGTTTCGACCGTACCGTGTTCGTCGACCGGCGCGATGGGCCGATTGCCTTCAGCGAAAGCCGCCAGCGCAAGTTCGGGCAATATTTCCAGCTGACGGTGACCGGGACGCTTTAACCGAGTCCCTCCCCGTCATTGCGAGCGACGCGGCAATCCAGAGCGGTCCTGTGCCACTCTGGATTGCCGCGTCGCTTCGCTCCTCGCAATGACGAGGTCGATTATTTCTCGCTCAGATAATAGCGTTCGCGCGCGGTCAGGTCGGCGTTCAGTTCGTAGACGATCGGCTGGCCGGTCGGGATTTCGAGCCCGGTGATGTCATCGTCCGAAATGCCCGAGAGATGCTTCACGAGCGCGCGCAGGCTGTTGCCGTGCGCCGAGATCAACACCGTCTTGCCCGCCGCGAGCTGGGGTTCGATTTCAGCCTGATAATAGGGCAGGACGCGCGCGATCGTGTCTTTCAGGCTTTCGGTCGCGGGGATGTCGATGCCGGCGTAACGCGGGTCGCTCGCGAGGTCATAAGGCGACCCGGCGTCGAGCGGCGGCGGCGGAATGTCGAAGCTGCGGCGCCAGATCTTGACCTGATCGTCGCCGTGCTTCGCCGCGGTTTCGGCCTTGTCGAGCCCGGTGAGGCCGCCATAATGGCGCTCGTTGAGGCGCCAGTCCTTGGTCACCGGCAGCCACAAGCGCCCCATCGCCTCGAGCGCGAGATTGAGCGTCTTGATCGCGCGCGACTGGACCGAGGTGAAGGCCACGTCCGGCGCGATGCCCTTTGCCTTCATCAGCTCGCCGGCAGCCCATGCCTCGGCGGCGCCCTTTTCGGTGACATCGACGTCCCACCAGCCGGTGAAGCGATTTTCGAGATTCCACTGCGACTGGCCGTGACGGATGAGGATGAGCTGCGGCATGGAGGGTCCTTCTCGTGACGATTCGCCGTCCCCTTAGCGTGGCTTTCGGACGAAGGCCAACGCCCCTCTTGAAATGGTTTCGCCCGCCACCAGATTCGGATCATCCGGTCGCCAGGAAGGGACCGGGTGGTGATCGCGGCACGCGGCGCGGTCCCTGACTTCGCTTGTCAAAGGAAGAAAGACCCATGCGCAACAGCTTCGACTGGACCCCCTATCGCCGTTCGACCGTCGGTTTCGACCGCCTGTTCGATTTCCTCGAAACGAGCGGTTCGGGCGCCGAAAATTATCCGCCGTTCGACATCGAAAGGATCGCCGACGATCATTTCCGGATCACCGTCGCGGTCGCGGGTTTCAAGTCGGGCGAGATCGACATCACCGCACAGCAGAACATGCTGACGGTCAGTGGCCGCAAAGCCCCCATCGCCGAGGGCGAGGGCCGTCAGTTGCTCTATAGCGGCATCGCGACGCGCGCCTTCGAACGCCGTTTCCAGCTCGCCGATTTCGTGCGGGTGAGCGAAGCCGACCTCGGCGACGGCCTGCTGACCATCGACCTGGTGCGCGAAGTGCCCGAGGCGATGAAGCCGCACAAGATCGCGATCGGCGGCAGCACGCCGGTGATCGAGGACAAGAAGGCCGCGTAACGCGCCCGATTGTCCAAGCCCCTCGGGGCCATGAGCGGGGTCCGGAGTCCCTTCCGGACCCCGTTTTCGTATCGGTGGCTTGCCAAGCAAACGGCGTGCGACCGGTCAGGCCTAGCCTTCTTTTGACTCACACAAAGGCAAGAAGGCACAAAGATGTGTCGGTCGCGACGCGGCTCTCTCCGCATCGTCGCATCTGGACGCGCCGATGCGGGAAATAGTGGCCTGACGGCTCGCCCTATTTGTGCCTTCGTGCCTTTGTGCGAGACTTTTTTCAGAGCATCCGCGTCATGAAGCGGCTGAAGGGGTCGGGCTGGTAGTCGGCAAAGGGTTTGCAATCTTCGAAGCCGTAGCGCCGATAGAGCGCCAGCGCGGGTTCGAAGGCGGGGCTTGAACCAGTTTCGAGGCTGAGCCTTTCGGCCCCGCGCGCCTGCGCCTCGGCGATGATATGGTCGAGCATAAGCGCCGCGACGCCCTGCCTGAGGAAAGCGTCATGCGTGCGCATCGACTTGACCTCGCCATGCCGGCCATCAAGCATCTTCAGCGCGCCGCATCCGGCAAGATCGTCGCCATGATGGATCGACCAGAAGGTCACATCGCCCGCACGCAGGCCATCGAAATCGAGGAAGTGGCAGCTGCCCGCCGGCGAATTCGCCAGCATGCCCGCGAAATGTTGTTCGAGCAGCGCGCGGATGGGGGCGCCCGACAGATCGTCCTCGACGATATGCCAGCCGCCCCCGTCGGGCATCACAGCATCTGGTCCAGCGTCGACAGGCACGCGTGCGCAAGCAGCTTCGAGCGTTCGGGCGACCAGCCCTGCACCGGGTCGGGCAGGTCACGATTGTCCTTGAACGGCATTTCGAGCGTCATCGACACCGCGCCGAACCGTTCGGCGAGCTGGGTCGTCGACATGCTGAGGTTGGCCTTGCCCGGCGCCGATTCGACATAGCCGAGGTCGACCTGAAAATCGGGCGTCGCGGCGGCGAGCGCAGCCTGGAACGCCTTATATTTGTCCTGCTGCGCGGGCTTAAGCGACGGGATGCCTTCGAAGCCCGCGAAGAAGACCGCCGGGATCGCTTCGTCGCCATGGACATCCATTGCCCAGTCGACGCCGGTCTCATCCATCGCATTGCGGACGCAGAGCACTTCGGGACTGCGTTCGGCGGTCGGTTCGTGCCATTCGCGGTTGAGATTCACGCCGGCGAAATTGGTGCGCAAATGGCCGCGGCGCGACCCGTCGGGATTCATGTTGGGCACGATGTGAAAGCGGCATTTGGCAAGCAGCGAGCGCGCGTGCGGATCGGCGGGATCAGTGAGCTTTTCGAGCGCGCCTTCGATCCACCATTCGGCCATGCTCTCGCCCGGATGTTGACGCGCATAGAGCCAGACCTGCGTGTCGCCGCTGCCCATTTCGAGGCAATCGATCGGCTGGCCTTCGAGGCTGTGGCCGAGGCGGCGATAGGTCACGCCATCGCACTCGGCCGCCCAGGCGATCAGGTCGTGGTGCCGTTCCATCGAATAGGGTGCGAAATAGGCGACCCACAGGATCGGGCTTTCGGCGGTGTGGCGGACGATTAGCGACCCGCCGTCGGCGGCCGCGTCATAATCGGTGTCGAGCCGGAACCAATGCTCACGGTCGGTGCTGGCGCACACCGCATAATCGGGCCAGCCGTCGGGATAGGCCGAGTTCGCCAAACCCGTGATGCTGAGTTCCAGTGCATCGCCGACTGTGCAACCGACGCGGAAATGGAACCACTGGAAGAAATCGGATTCGCGGTCCTTGCGGATCGAGAGCCGGGCGGTGGTGCCGGCGAGCGACTCCACGACGATATTGCCGCTGTCGAAAGCGGCGTCGATGCTGATGGTCATGGAACGCTGATAGTGCGTCCCGATTCGCCGGGGAAGTCCTTGAATAAGGCATCGGCCAATTTTGCCGCGGCGAGCGACGGCTGCGCGGCGGGCGCCTTGGCCGGGACGGCGGCGATCGCGCGGCCTTCCCATAAGGCGTTACCCGAAGCGGCATCGTCGATGCGCACCGACAGCTGCAGATCATAGATGCGGCGCGGTCCGCCGCCAAAGCTGAAACCGACGCCAAGCCCGACCCCCGAGCGATAGCCGCCCGTCGAACCGCCGACGCCGACCGACACCGGCGAGTTGCCGCCGCCGCTCACCCGTTCGCTGCGATCGAAACCGATACGCACGAGCAAGGTCGCGCTGTCGCCCGACCCCGCGGCGACAAGGCCCTGCCGCTGCAATTGCTGGTCGACTGCCGTGCGGTAGCTGTTCCACTCGATCGACGGCATGCCAGCGCCCGGACCGTCGACGGGCGCGGTCGCGATGGCATAGCGGGTGCCGGGTGCCCAGCCGGGGACCGCGTTGTGAAAACGCGTGACTTCGACCGGCGGAACAACAGTTGCGCAACCGCCGAGAGCCAGCGCCGCTGCACCGAGCAGGGCGGCATTAAGATGAAGCTTCATGCGCCCACCATGCGCCAGCGAATCTGGCTTGGCAATGAACGGGATGCGCGGGCGCACCCCGTGCCATCGTCAGCGATAGAAGATGTGATTATCGATCTGCGCGATGCGCGTCTTGCGCCAGCCGGGCGAGACGTGGCGGGCGTGGAAGAAGAGCGCGCCGGGCGCCTGGTTCTTCCAGCTGCCGTCGCGGGCGATCTGTGCGATCGCGACCGCGTTCGACCACAGGGTCGACGATTCGCGGATCGCCGGCATCTTGCCGCCGCGCACGAAGCTGAACTGGCTCGGCTGATGGACGACGCCGCACAGGCTGGTCGGGAAGCGGCCCGACTGCGCACGGTTGATCACGACATGCGCGACCGCAAGCTGGCCGACGAGCGATTCGCCGCGCGATTCGAAATAAACCGCGCCGGCAAGGCAGCGCAGTTCGGGATCGAGCGTCGCCGGACGCGACGTTGTGGCGACGAGCGCGGCCAGCGATTCGGCGGTCACCGGAGCCGGGATCGGTTCGACGGCGGGCCGGTCTTCGATGGTATCGGGGGTATCGACCGTCGTGTCGGTCGGCAGATCCGCCTTCTGGAGCAGTTCGGGCACATCGGCGCCGGGCAGGCTCAACACGGGCAGGCTGGCATCAAAAGCCAGATTCTTGGCGAAACCGGGTTCCGCAACGAACAGCATGGTGGCGACGGTCATGCCGACGGCGGCCACGCTGGCGACGTTCAAAATGCGACTCATAAAATCCGTCAAAAGGGCGGCTGACGGGCCAAAGAAAAACAGGCGGGGGACTTAATCTCTGTACCCGCCTGCGGCCATCATCCGACTGCGTGTCCGAACCGTTTGCCGGGTCTCTCGACTTGAAGCCGATGCAACCCACGGGACGACCTACGCGTTAATCTGTCGGCGCCACTTATTGTGCGCCGCAACAATGTCAAGCCAGTTCGGCCCACTCGGCGACGAGTCGTGGCGCATCCGCGATGTCCAGTTCGACGATCCAGAGGTCGGGATCGGCTTTTTTACGCCGGTCGAGATAGGCGGTGCGTGCCGCTTCATCGGCGCCAGCCGAGGCGCCGACATCTTCCCACATATAAGCGCCGGTCAGGGAAAAACGCCGTTCGAGCAGCGGTCCGGCCGCGCCGCAGTCGCGGCACTGGATCAATATCATCCCCGATTGGGCGTCGCCGGAGGCGAGAATCGTCGCGAAGCCGCCCGCCGCGTCGGTGCGGCGGAGCAGAAGATCGATCAGGAAGCGGCTGGTCAGCCGCGTCATGCGGGGGTTTCCGACAACGTCGCGGCGTCAGGCCGCGTCACGCGTTTCGCTGTCGGCGAGCAGCGCATATAGCGCTTCGTCGCTCTTCGCGCCGCGCAGCCGGTCGGCGATCGCCTCGTTGCGAAGCATGCGCGAGACGCCGGCGAGCGCCTTCAGATGGTCGGCGCCGGCATCAAGCGGCGAGAGCAGCACGAACAGCAGGTCGACCGGCAGGCCGTCGACGGCCTGAAAATCGATCGGCCGCGACAGCTGAAGGAACAGGCCGCGCACCCCGGTGAGGTCGGCCATCTTGGCGTGCGGCAAAGCGATGCCGCGGCCAAAGCCGGTTGATCCCAGCCGCTCGCGTTCGAGCAGGGCTTCGCTGACCTCGCCCGAATCGAGCCCGAGCGAACGCGCCGCGAGTTCGCCGACGAACGGGAACAGCGCCTTTTTCGAATCGAGCTGAACATGCGCGCGCACGGTCGCGGGATAAAGAAGGGAAGATAGGTTCATCTTTTTGGTCAAATCTCAAACAGCCCGGCCAGCGCCCAGGTCGCCCTGACGGCAATCGTTCACGGATCGTCGTGACGGCCCCCGCCATGCCGGCCCCGGCACCTTTGGGTGTATCGTTGGGCGCGGCCCTTAGGCCGGATGGCGGAGAAAATCCAGTCCTATTGCGGTTCGACCCAGCCGATGGTGCCGTCGGTCCGGCGATAGACCATGTTGTGTGCGCCGGTCTTGCTGTTGACGAAGAGCAGCGCGTTGGTGTTCCTGAGGTCGAGCATCATCACCGCGTCGGAGACGCTGCTGCTGGGAATATCGACGCGCGTTTCGGCGATGATCGCGGGGGCGTCGCCCGCATCCTCTTCCTCGCTGCCGCTGTCGAAAACGATGTAGCTGGCATTGTCCTGGATCTCGTCGACCGTCGGCGAGGGTGCCCCCGACCCGTTGCGGTCCTTCAGCCGGCGCATGTAGCGGCGGAGCTGTTTTTCGATGCGTTCGGCCGCGCCCTCAAAAGCGACATGGGCGTCCTGCGCCTGGCCATGCCCCTTGAGTACGAGGCCCTGCATCACATGCGCGACGATGTCGCACTGAAAACTGTCGTGCGGCCCCTTGCCGAAGGTGGCGTGCGCGCCGATCGCGCGGGAGAAATATTTGTCGGCAATCGCGTTCATCCGATCCGACACGTGCGACTGCAGCGCTTCGCCGGTTTCGATCTGGTGGCCAGAGACGCGGATTTCCATTTTTCTTCTCCTTCTTGGCCGGCGCGATGGTCAGGGAATGGCCATCACACCGTATCGAGCCACAGCGGCTGGTTGAGCCCCGTGACAAATTCGGCATGGCGCGCCAGTTCGGCGGCCGATGCCATATGCGGGCGCGGTTCGCGCCATGGTTGGTCGGGTGAGGAAGATGCGGCGGCGGCTGCCAGCGACGAGGCCACCTGCGCCGACGGCCTGGCGGCGAGTCCAAGTCCGATCTGCCGCCCGCCGGTCATTTCGATATAGAGATGCGCGAGCAGTTCGGCGTCGAGCAACGCGCCATGCTTGACCCGGTGGCTGCGATCGATGCCGTAACGCGTACACAACGCATCGAGGCTATGTTTGGCGCCGGGATGAAGCTTGCGCGCCATCTGCACCGTGCAGCACATACGCGTCATGTCGAGCGCCGGACGCCCGGCGCGTGCGAGTTCGGCGTTGACGAAACCAAAATCGAAGACGGCGTTGTGCGCGACCAGAGGCGCATCGCCGAGAAATTCGAGCAGATCGTCGACGCGCGCCGCGAACAGCGGCTTGTCCGACAGGAAGCCGATCGACAGGCCGTGGACGGCTTCGGCCGCGGCGGGCATGTCGCGTTCGGGGTTAAAATAGGCGTGGAAGCTCTGGCCGGTTTCGCGGCGGTCGACCAGTTCGATGCACCCGATTTCGACCAGCCTGTCCCCGGTTCTGGGGTCCAGCCCCGTGGTTTCCGTATCGAAGATAATCTCTCGCATCGAACCCGCAATATTGACCCTATCGGGCATGGAAACAAGAGGCGATGGCGCGAATCTGGCGATGCGTCGCGCTTTTCGGGCGACCCGTTTCGATGATGAAATCGGCGCGCGCGCGCTTGACGCGGTCGGGGACCTGCAGCCGGCGGATCGCCTTGAGCTTCGCGGCGGTCATGCCCGGCCGCCGCATCACACGCTTGCGCTGCATCCAAGCGGGGGCCGAGACGACGGCGATCGCGCCGACGCGTCGCCAGCCGCCCTTTTCGAACAACAGTGGGACATCGAGCACGACGACGTCGCGCGCGCGGTGCCGAGCGAGGAAGCGTTTCTGCGCCCGGCCGACCGCGGGGTGGACGATCGCCTCGAGCGCGGCGAGCTCGTGCATATTGCCAAGCACTTGCGCGCCGAGCTTTTGCCGGTCCACGCCGTTTGACCCGGTAGTGCCGGGAAAGCGCGCCTCGATCGCGGCGACGAGCGCGCCGCCGGGACCCTGCAGCCGATGCACCTCGGCATCGGCGTCGAACACCGGGATGCCCTCGGCGATGAACATCTTTGCCGCCGTCGACTTGCCCATGCCGATCGACCCGGTGAGGCCGAGAAGGAAGGGACGGCGGAGCCGCGACGCGGGACGCTTGTAGTGACTCATGCGGTGAGCAACGCGCGCAATTCCTCGTCACGTCCCTCGGGCGGCGCCTTGCCGAAGAAGAGTTCGAAGGCGAGTGCGGCCTGGCCGATCAGCATGTCGAGGCCATCGACCGTGTCGAGTCCGCGCGACTCGGCGGCGCGCAGCAAGCCGGTCTTGAGCGGCGCATAGACGAGGTCATAGACGATCGCATCTTCGGCGAGCGGCGACAGGTCGAGGTCGAGCGGCGGCTGGCCGGTCATGCCCAGGCTGCTGCTGTTCACCAGCAGCGCGGCGGGGGGCAGCGCGGCATCGAGCGCGACGACGTCGCCCTTGAGGCCGAAGGTCGCGAGCAGGCCCATGGCTTTCAACGGACTGCGGTTGAGGATGGTGACCGGCCCGACCTTCGCGCGGGCGAGCGCAAACAGCACCGCCCGCGCCGCGCCGCCCGCGCCGACGACGACGACCGGCGCGCCCTCGAGGTCGAGTTCGGCGAGTGGGGCATAGAAGCCCGCAGCATCGGTGTTGGTGCCGATCAGCGCGCCGCCCGGCTGGTGCACCACCGTGTTCATCGCGCCGATCGTGCCGCGCACATCGCCGGGATCGTCGACGAAATCCATCACCGCCAGCTTGTGCGGGATGGTGACGTTGCAGCCGCGCCAGTCGGGATCGTTACGGCGTTCGGCGATATAGGCGGGAAGATCGTCGGGCTTTACATGCGCACGGCGATAATCGCCGTTGAGGCCCAGCGCCTTGAGCCAGAAACCGTGGATCAGCGGCGACTTGCTGTGCGCGATCGGGTCGCCGATCACTTCGGCATAAGGAACGCCGCCGCTCATGATGGCGCCAGCCCGGTCGCGCGCAGCCACGACAGCAGCGGAAGCATCGGCATGCCGATGATGGTCCAGGGATCGCCCTCGACCCGGTCGAACAATTGCACCCCCGCCCCCTCGATTTCGTAACAGCCGACGGTCCAGCGGATGCTGTCCCAGTTTTGCGCGACATAGTCGGCGATGAAGGCGTCCGACAAGGGGCGCATCCACAGTTTCGCTTCGCCGATCGCGCGCCACACCGGCGCCCCGTCGCGCGCGGCGACCGCGGCGCTGAACAGGCGGTGGCGGGTTCCCGACAGGCGGCGGAGATGGTCGGCGGCCTCCGCCGGGCTCTCCGGCTTGCTCAGCATCGCGCCATCATCGAGCGCAAGGGTCGAATCGGCGCCGAGTACCGTGACGCCCGGAAGCCGCGACGAAATCTTGATCGCCTTCGCTTCGGCCAGCGCGTCGGCGATGTTGCGCGGAGTCTGGCCCGCGGCGTGCAGCGACGCGGTCAGCGCCTCCTCGTCGACATGCGCGGCGCTGGTTTCGAAGGTCAGCCCGGCAACGCGGAGCATCGCGGCGCGACCGCTGCTTTGCGAGGCGAGGAGCAAGGTCATGCCGCGCCGCGGTCCTCGACCAGCTTGATCACCGCGGCGGCGGTTTCCTCGATCGAGCGGCGCGTCACATCGATCACCGGCCAGCCATTGTCGGCGAACATGCGACGCGCATAGGCGAGTTCGGCCTTGACGGTTTCATCGTCGACATAAGGCGTCTCGGGGGCCTGGTTGAGCGCGAGCAGCCGGTTACGGCGCACCTGCACCAGCCGGTCGAGCCCGGTGGTCAGCCCGACGACCAACGGTTTCTTGAGCTGATAGAGTGCATCGGGGGGCGGCGATTCGGGGACGATCGGGATGTTCGCGGTCTTGAAACCGCGGTTGGCGAGATAGATGCTCGTCGGGGTTTTCGAGGTGCGCGACACGCCCGCGAGGACGATATCGGCCTGTTCCCAATTTTCCCAGCCGATCCCGTCGTCGTGCGCGACGGTGAACTGGATCGCTTCGACCCGCGCGAAATAAGCGGCGTCGAGCTGGTGCTGGCGGCCGGGGCGCGCCTTGGCTTCCTGCCCCAGCATTTGCGACAGCGCATCGGTCACCGCGTCGAGCGCGGCGACGAGCGGCAGGTCGCGCGCCCGCGCGCGGCGTTCGAGGCTGACGCGCAGGTCGCCGTTGACGAGGGTGAACAGGATCATCCCCGGGCTCGCCTCGACCTCGGCCATGATCCGGTCGAGATGCGATTCCGAGCGCACCATCGGCCAGAAATGGCGCACCACTTCGACGTCGTCGAACTGCGCGATCGCCGCCTTGGCGATATTTTCGAGCGTTTCGCCCGTGGAATCGGATATGAGGTGAAGGTGGAGCCGGCCCATCGCCGCACATGGCGCAAAGCCGCAGAAAAAGGCAAGCGATGAAGCGTTCGGGCCGGCTGTGGATAAGTTTCGGGACAAGTGGGGGGAGCAAATCGGCACGGTGGATTCATCCCCGGCGGCGCCGATTCCACCCCACGGCTTGTCCACAGCGAAGGCATCTTATCCACAGGCTGTGAATTAGGGGGAAAGCCCGCCGCGACTCCTTGGCAAAGATCATCGCCGCGCGAGTCAAGCTGTTGGCAAAAGCGGCGGCGCTGCCTAAAGCCGCGCTATCCGCCCGCCAACAAACCACCACCATATTCTTATATATTATATTGGAAGAGAAAGAGGTCCGCGCCATGGCTTCCCGTAAGAGCTTGCTCGCGACGCTGCGCGGGGCGCGGCAAGACAGGCCGCCGCTCTGGCTGATGCGCCAGGCAGGACGCTATCTTCCCGAATATCGCGCCCTTCGCGAAACCAAGGGCGGTTTCCTCGAGCTGTGCTACGATCCCGAAGCCGCCGCGGAAGTGACACTGCAGCCGATCCGCCGTTTCGGCTTCGACGGTTCGATCCTGTTTTCGGACATCCTCGTCATCCCGCACGCATTGGGACAGGATCTGTGGTTCGAGGCCGGCGAAGGCCCACGGCTCGCCCCGCCGCTCGTCGACCATGCGCTGGCGTCGCTCGAGGCCGTGCCGCAACGGCTCGACCCCGTCTATGCCACCGTGGCGCGCGTCGCGGACGCCTTGCCGCCCGAGACGACCTTCCTGGGTTTTGCAGGAAGTCCCTGGACGGTCGCGACCTATATGATCGCTGGCGCGGGGTCGAAGGACCAGGCGGCGGCCCGGCGCATGGCGTTCGGCGATCCGGCGGCGTTCCAGGCGATCATCGACGCGATTGTCGACCTCAGCACCACCTATCTCTCCGGCCAGATCGAAAACGGGGTCGAGGCGGTGCAATTGTTCGATAGCTGGGCGGGCAGCCTCAGCCCTGCGCAATTCGAACGCTGGGTGATCGCGCCCAATGCCGAGATCGTGCGCCGGCTGAAGGCGCTGCATCCCGATACGCCGATCATCGGCTTTCCGAAGGGGGCCGGCGGTAAGCTGGCAGCCTATGCGAACGAAGTCGGCACCGATGCGGTCGGTCTCGACGAGACGGTCGATCCGGTGTGGGCCGATGCCGTTCTGCCACCCCATTTGCCGGTGCAGGGTAATCTCGACCCGTTGGCGCTCGTCGCCGGCGGCGAGGCGCTCGATGCGGCGATCGACCGCATCCTTGCGGCCTTCCGTCATCGTCCCCATATCTTCAATCTCGGCCATGGGATCGTGCCCGACACCCCGATCGCCCATGTCGAACATCTGATCAAGCGCGTGCGAGGATAGGCATGGAACTGGCAGGTTTCCTGGGATCGGCGACCTTGTGGGTCAAGGCGGCGCATGTCATCTTCGTGATCTTCTTCATGGCCGGGCTGTTCATGATGCCGCGTTTTTTCGTCTATCATCACCAGTGTCCGGTGGGGTCCGAGGAAGATGCGAAATGGATCGAGCGTGAGGACCGGCTGCGCAGGATCATCCTCAATCCGGCGATCATGGTCGTGTGGATCCTGGGGCTGATGCTCGCCTTTAACGGTTCCTATTGGAACCAGGGCTGGTTTCTGGTCAAATTCGCGATCGTGATCGCGCTGTCGGGCTATCACGGCTGGATGATCGGCTATTTCAAGAAGCTCGCCAAGGGTGAGCGCCCCTTGACCGAGAAACAGCTTCGCATGCTGAATGAGGTGCCGGGCGTCGCGGCCGCGGTGATCGTCATTCTGGCAGTCGTTCGCCCCTTTTGATCCATCGGTGCGGCGCTGCGCCGATTGACTTGGACAAAAGCCGGTTATAGGGGCCGATCAACCCCGTTTCCTGCGGGCGGCGCTTCGATGCGCCGAACTATCTGTAACGGTTGTCCCACGACCGGATAGGCGCCAGCCGGTGCGACGAAACTAGTCTCCATATCTTCTTATATTCATACCCGGAATCCATCCCATGCATCTTAAAGAACTCAAAACCAAATCGCCCGCCCAACTCGTCGAAATGGCCGAGGAACTGGGCGTCGAGGGCGCGTCGACGCTGCGCAAGCAGGACCTGATGTTCTCGATCCTGAAAGAACTCGCCGAAGAGGGCGAGGAAATCATCGGTTCGGGTACGATCGAGGTGCTTCCCGACAGCTTCGGCTTCCTGCGTTCGTCGGAGGCCAATTATCTGGCCGGTCCCGACGACATCTATGTGTCGCCGAACCAAGTTCGCAAACATGGCCTGCGCACCGGCGACACCGTCGAAGGCGAAATCCGCGCCCCGCGCGACGGTGAACGTTATTTTGCGCTGACCAAGCTGATCAGCGTCAATTTCGACGATCCCGACGTCGTCCGCCACCGCGTCAATTTCGACAACCTCACGCCGCTCTATCCGAACCAGAAGCTGTCGCTCGACAGTCTCGATCCCACGGTCAAGGACAAGTCGGCGCGGGTCATCGACCTCGTCAGCCCGCAGGGCAAGGGTCAGCGCGCGCTCATCGTCGCGCCGCCGCGTACGGGTAAGACGGTGCTGCTGCAGAATATCGCCAAGGCGATCACCGACAATCATCCCGAGGTCTACCTGATCGTCCTGCTGGTCGACGAGCGTCCCGAGGAAGTCACCGACATGCAGCGCAGTGTGAACGGCGAGGTCGTCTCCTCGACCTTCGACGAACCCGCGACGCGCCACGTCCAGGTTGCCGAAATGGTGATCGAGAAGGCCAAGCGCCTCGTCGAGCACAAGAAGGATGTCGTCATCCTGCTCGACTCGATCACCCGCCTCGGCCGTGCCTATAACACCGTCGTTCCGTCGTCGGGCAAGGTGCTGACCGGCGGTGTCGACGCCAATGCACTGCAACGTCCGAAGCGCTTTTTTGGCGCCGCGCGCAACATCGAGGAAGGCGGTTCGCTGTCGATCATCGCGACCGCGCTGATCGATACCGGCAGCCGCATGGACGAAGTGATCTTCGAAGAATTCAAGGGCACGGGTAACTCCGAAATCGTCCTCGACCGCAAGGTCGCCGACAAGCGTATCTTCCCCAGCCTCGACGTCGGCAAGTCGGGCACGCGCAAGGAAGAGCTGCTCGTCGAAAAGGACAAGCTGTCGAAAATGTGGGTGCTGCGCCGCATTCTTATGCAGATGGGCACCATCGACGCGATGGAATTCCTGCTCGACAAGATCAAGGATTCGAAGACCAACGAGGATTTCTTCGACAGCATGAACCAGTAAGTCGCCGGGGCGATGGCCGTGATCGAACACGTGTTGCTTCCCGTGCGTGCGGGCAGTGAAGCGGCGTTCGAGGCGGCCGTCGTCGAAGCGCGGCCACTCATAGCCGCGTCCCCTGGGTTTATTTCGATGCAAATCCGCCGCCCGACAGGAACCGGACAGCCCTATCTGCTGTTGGTCGAATGGCGGTCGGTCGAGGATCACCGCGACGGGTTCCGCCAGTCCGATCGCTATCAGCAGTGGCGGGCATTGCTGCATCATTTTTATGACCCTATGCCAGAGGTCAGCTATTTCGGGGACATGCTGTGATATTCGATATTTTGACGCAAGCGGCGGCCGCCGCACAGGGCCTCGGTTCGCCGGCCGAAATGTGGCAGCACATTGTCAACGATTTCAGCAATATAACCTCTCCGGCGGCCTTTTCGACCTTTCTGACGGTGATTGGTCTTGATCTGGTGCTGGCGGCGGACAATGCGATCATTGTTGGCGCTCTTGCCGCTGGGCTTCCCGCCGAACAGCGCCGCAAGGTCATCATCATTGGCGTCGTTGCGGCGCTGATCTTGCGAATTCTCTTTGCGTTGGTCGTTGTGCAACTCATGCAGGTCGTTGGTCTGATCTTTATCGGCGGACTGTTGCTGGTTTGGGTCGCATGGAAAATGTGGCGTGAAATCAATCACAACAGCGCCGTACATTCGGCCGGATCGCCCGAAATATCGGGTGATGAGACGTCTGGCATCAAACCGGCGAAAAGCTTTTGGGCTGCTGCCTGGGCTGTCGGCGTCGCCGACGTCTCGATGAGCCTCGACAATGTTCTGGCGGTGGCCGGTGCGGCAAAGGATCATCCGGGGATCATGATCGTCGGACTGATTTTTGCCGTGGCGTTGATGGGGGTAGCCGCCAATTATCTCGCGCGGTTGATCGAGCGATATAAATGGATCGCTTATATTGGCTTGGCTCTCGTCATCTATGTCGCCGTCAAGATGATGTACGAGGGTTGGATCAATCCAACCGTCGGTGTCGGGACATTGTTCGGCTAAGTCCCGCAACAGCAGTCATCGACACTAAGGGGGCGGCTCGACAGGGCGGCCCCCTTGTTCCTTGGTTCTTTCTCCTCATTTAAGACCCATGCCTCCCCTTCATCTCACCAAGGTCGCTGTCGGCTGCGCGCATGTCGAAACCTTTGCCCGGCGCGTTGCGGCGCGGGCCGACAAGGGCGAATTGCGCGTGCCGACGCGGATGCGGCCGAAACGGCAGGACGAACTGATCGGCGGCGCGCTGCACTGGATCATCAAGCATCGCATCGTTGCGCGGCAGACGATCCTGCGTTTTGAGGATCGCAAGGACGGGCGGCTCGACATCGTCTGTTCGGACCAGCTCGAGATATTGCCGCCGACCTACCGCCGCGCGCATCAGGGCTGGCGCTATCTGGCCGGCGAGGATGCGCCCGCCGGCATCGGCGAAGGCGGGGAGGGCGACGAGCTGCCACCGCATCTCCAGCGCGAACTTGCGGCGCTGATGCTACTCTAAAGCGCGGCGCGGAAGCTATCGGCGCGCGCCATTGCCCAATAGCGGGCGCTCGCGACCGAGTCCGGATCGTCCAGCAGCACGCCGCGCTCATAGAATTTATAGATGCGGTCGATCGAGTCCGAGCGCGCCGAATTGAGCCGTTCGTGGAGATGATGCGGCATGATCTGCCACGGCGTGTCGAGCCCCATCGCGCAGGTAATGTCCCATAGCGCGTTGACCGTCGCTGCCTGGAAGCGGCGCACGCGTTCGGCCTTGTCCTCGACCACCAGCCCGCGTTGGCGACCCGGGTCCTGCGTCGCGACCCCGGTCGGGCAGCGGTCGGTATGGCATTGCAGCGACTGGACGCAACCGAGCGAGAACATGAAGGCGCGCGCGGCGTTCGACCAGTCGGCGCCGAGCGCGTTATTGACCGCGAGGCCGGCACCCGAATGGACCTTGCCCGATGCCGCGAGCTTGACCTCTCCCTTGAGCCCGCAGCCGACGAGCGCGTTGCGTACGAAGATCAGGCCTTCGCGCAGCGGCATGCCGACGCGGTTCGAGAATTCTACAGGCGCCGCGCCGGTCCCGCCCTCGGCACCGTCGACGACGATATAGTCGAGCCGGACGCCGGTCTCGATCATTGCCTTCATGACGGCATAGATTTCGTGCGGTTGGCCGACGCAGAGCTTGATCCCGACGGGTTTGCCACCCGACAGGTCGCGCAGCTTCGCCGCCCATGCCAGCATTTCGACCGGAGTCGAAAAGGCCGAATGCGCGGCGGGCGAGATACAGTCATGGCCCTCGGGAACGCCGCGTGTCGCGGCGATCTCGGCGCTGACCTTCGGCCCCGGAAGGACGCCGCCATGGCCGGGCTTGGCGCCCTGGCTCAGCTTGATCTCGATCATCCGAACCTGTTCGGCCTGTGCGACATCGGCGAAGCGCGCGGGATCGAAGCGGCCGGCGTCGTCGCGGCAGCCGAAATAGCCGCTGCCCAGCTCCCACACGATGTCGCCGCCATGCTTGCGGTGATAGGGACTGAACCCGCCCTCGCCGGTGTCATGGTAAAAGTTGCCCATTTTGGCGCCCAGGTTGAGCGCCTCGATCGCATTGGCGCTGAGCGAGCCGAAACTCATCGCGGAGATGTTGAGCAGCGCGCTTCGATAGGGCTTAGAACATTGCGAGGTGCCGACATGGACGCGATCGCCGCGATCGCCATGGGCCGTCGGCGCCATGCTGTGGCTCATCCACTCATATTCGTCCGAATAGACGTCGAGTTCGGTGCCGAAGGGATGCGAATCGAGATCGCCCTTGGCACGCGCATAGACGAGGTCGCGTTCGGTGCGCGCGAAGGGGCGCCCGTCGAGCGGGCTTTCGACGATATAGGCGTAAAGGAAAGGCCGCAATGCCTCGAACAGCCAGCGCATCCGCGCGATCAGCGGATAGTTGCGGCGGAGTGAGTGGTGGCGCTGGACGGCGTCGTAGAGCGCGATCCCGAGCAGGGGAACCCAGAGGATCAGCGTCCAGCGCGCCGGTCCCCACCAGACCGCGAGCGCGATCGCGGCGGCGAGGATAGGGATGGCGATCCAGCGCGGAACCCGCACCATGACGTCAGCTCGCCTGCGCGGCGAGCATCGCGGCCATTTTCTCCCACACCTTGTTGATCGCCTTCAAGGGCCTCACCATCACCTTGAAATCGATGATCTTTCCGTCGTCGTTCCAGCGAATGATGTCGACGCCGTTGATTTGGATATCGTCGAGCGTCGTCGCGAATTCGAGCATCGCCTGATCGCCATCGACGATCTCGCGCAGATAGCGGAAATCGTCGCCGCCAAGTGCGTGGCTCGCCGCGTGGAGATAGGCGAAGACCTTGTCCCGCCCCTCCTGCGGCGTGTGGACGACGGGTGAGTGGAAGACCGCATCCTCGGCGAGCATCGCGCGCAGCGCCTGCGGATCGCCGCCGCCGGCCATATAGGCGTGCCAGGCGGTGACTCCGGCGTGCGCGCTCATGCCAGATGCTCGGCGAAGAAGGCCTTGGTGCGCCCGTCGGCGAGCTGCGCGCCGGCCTCGTTGCGGCGATTGCCCATCGTCGCCGCGAAGCCATGGTCGAGGCCCTGATAATCATGGATCGTCACCTTCGGATGCGCGTCGAGCCCTTCGTGGATCACCTTTTGCGCGTCATGGTCGACGAGATGATCCTCGGTCGGGATATGGAGCATCAGCGGATGGGCGATCGCGTGGCTTTCATTCAGCATCTGGTCGATCATGACGCCATAATAGCCCACCGACGCATTCACGTCGGTGCGTGCGGCAACCATATAGGCGAGGCGACCACCGAGGCAGAAACCGACCGCGCCGACTTTCGACGCGCCCTGGCCGTGGAGCCAGCGGATCGCGGCTTCGATGTCCTTGACCCCGTCATTGGCGTCATATTGGCCGAAATAACCGAAAGCTTCCTGCAATTCGGCTTCCACATCGGGGTTGAGTTCGACGCCGGGGGCGAAGCGCCAGAAGATGTCGGGCGCGATTGCCAGATAACCTTCGGCGGCCCAGTCGTCGCATTTCTTGCGGATGCCGGCATTCACGCCGAAAATTTCGGGAATGACGATGATCGCGCGCGAGCTGTCGGCGTCGGGCCGCGCGACATAGGCGGGGATGTCCCCCTCGCCGTCGAGCGCGGGGATGCTGTTGTTGGTCGCGGACATGGGGGACTCTCCTGTGACTCTTGCTTCTTGGCGGTGAAAGCGCGAAGCTAGCGGGCGCAGCGGCGCGGCTCAAGCGCGGTTCGCGGTTTTTTCGGGGCGGAGACGGACGATGAAATTCAATATCGAGATCGATTGCACCCCCGAGGAAGCGCGGCGGCTCGTCGGCCTGCCCGATCTCGAGCCGCTGCACGCCATCTACCTCGACCGCGTCAAGGAATTGATGGCGAAGGGGATCACTCCCGACATGGTCCAGTCGATGGTCAAGAGCTGGGTGCCGATGGGCGAAAGCGGACTCGGGCTGGTCCAATCGCTGATGAGCCAGTTCGGCGGCGGATTGATGGGCGGCGCGGGCAAATCGGCCGATAGCGTCGATGGCGACGACAAGCCGGCGCGGGGGCGCAAGAGCTGAACCAAGACGGAAGCAGCGACACGATCTTCGCGCTGTCGAGCGGGATGCCGCCGGCGGCGATCGCGGTCGTGCGCGTCAGCGGGGCGCGGGCGGGCGCAGCCCTTGCGGTACTGGTGGGCCGATTGCCCGAGCCGCGGCGCGCGGTGCTGGCCGATCTGAAGGATATGAACGGCGCCGCGCTCGATCGCGCGCTGGTCCTCTGGTTTCCCGGACCCGCGACCGCGACGGGGGAAGATCTGGTCGAGCTGCACCTGCACGGCGGCCGCGCGGTGGTCGCGGCGGTGGAGGCGGCGCTCGCGGTGATGCCCAGATTGCGCCGCGCCGAGGCGGGCGAGTTTACGCGGCGCGCATTTCTCAACGGGCGGATCGATTTGGCCGAAGCCGAGGGGCTTGCCGACCTGCTCGCCGCCGAGACCGAGAGCCAGCGGAAACAGGCGCTCGGGATGGCGAGCGGGCATGTGTCGCGCGCGGTCGAAGGCTGGCAGGACCGGTTGCTCGGGCTGATGGCGGCGGCGGAGGCCGAGCTGAACTTCGGTGATGAGGAGGATGTGCAACTTCACGATGATTGCGCACATCGCTTAGGCGAAGGGATGAAGATGCTCGCCGCCGAGCTTGATGGCTGGCTGGCGCGGCCGGGGGCGGAGGTGATCGCCGAGGGGCTGTCGGTCGTCATCGCGGGGCCGCCAAACGCCGGGAAATCGACCCTTATCAATGCATTAGCCAAGCGCGAGTTGGCGATCGTGTCGCCGGTGGCGGGAACGACGCGCGATGTGATCGAAACCGCGCTGGCGCTCGACGGGATCGCGATGCGCTTTTCGGATACGGCGGGGCTGCGCGCCGAAGGTGCCGACGCGATCGAGATGATCGGGATCGACCGTGCGAAGGCGGCGGTCGAGGCGGCGGATATCTTGCTATGGATGGGGCCGCCGAAGGCGGTGCCCGAGCATGCGCGCGCGATATTGATCGCGGCGCAGGCCGACCGCTGGCGGGGCGATGCCGCCGCCGAAGCCGAGGCTGCGCGCTGCGACCTGATCCTGTCGGCGGCGACCGGCGAGGGGATGGACAAGCTTCACCGCATGATCGTCGAGATGGCGCGCACTTTGTTGCCGCGCGACGGCGAGGCGGCGCTGCGCCGGCGCCAGCGCGAGGCGCTCGCCGAGGCGAAGGACTGGCTGGAGGTCGTGCCCGGGTCGCGCGAGGCGGGCGATCTGATTTTGCTCGCCGAGCGGTTGCGGCTCGCGGGCGGGGCGCTCGACCGGATCACCGGGCGGGCGGGGGTCGAGGAGATGCTCGATACGCTGTTCGGACGATTCTGCATCGGGAAGTGATGTTCCACGTGGAACAGCGATCGATTTCGCCGTCATCCCGGACTTGATCCGGGATCCACATATTCGACGCTGCGAGGATCGACCCCGGATCAAGTCCGGGGGGACGAGGGGCGTTGACGGCTCTTCCATCGACGTATTTTGCCGCGCTCGATCGGTGGTCGAAGACCAGATGGATTTGACCGGCAGTTTCGGCTATGCGCCGCCACAATCATGGACAGCAGTGCAACTTTTGATGTCATCGTCGTCGGCGGTGGGCATGCCGGGACCGAGGCCGCCGCCGCGGCGGCGCGGCTCGGTGCGCGTGTCGCACTCGTCAGTTTTGACCCGGCGCTGATCGGCACCATGTCGTGCAACCCGGCGATCGGGGGGCTTGGCAAGGGGCATCTGATGCGCGAGGTCGATGCGCTCGACGGATGGATGGCGCGCGCGGCCGACGCGGCGGCGATCCATTACCGGATGCTCAACGCGTCGAAGGGCGCGGCGGTGCAGGGGCCGCGTATCCAGGCCGACCGGAAATTATACCGGCAGGCGATCCAGGACCTGCTCGCCGCCGAAGAGGGCATCACCGTCGTCGAAGGCGAAGCGGCGGCGCTGGTCCTGTCCGACGATGGCGCGTCGGTCGCGGGGCTCGAACTCGGCGACGGGAGCAAGCTGGTGGCGGGGGCGGTGGTGCTCGCGACGGGGACCTTCCTTGGAGGACGGCTGTTCCGGGGCGAGGAACGGATGGAAGGCGGCCGCATCGGCGAGGCCGGGGCGCATCGGCTCGCCGAACAGTTGCGCGGCGCAAATCTGCCGATGGCGCGGCTCAAGACCGGGACGCCGCCGCGGCTGGACGGGCGGACGATCGACTGGGCGCGGCTCAACGAGCAGCCCTCGGACAGCGCCGAGGGCGCTAGCTGGACTTGTTCCACGTGGAACAGTGTGCGGACGGTGCCGCAGATTTTCTGCGCGATCACGCGCACCAATAGCGAGAGCCACGCGATCATCGCGGCGAATCTCGACCGCTCGCCGCTGTTCACCGGGGCGATCGGCGCGGCGGGGCCGCGCTATTGCCCGTCGATCGAGGACAAGATCCACCGCTTCGCCGACCGTGATGGGCATCAGGTGTTTCTCGAGCCCGAGGGGCTCGATTCGCACCTCGTCTATCCGAACGGCATTTCGACCTCGCTCCCCGCCGATGTGCAGCTGAGCATGTTGCGCACGATGGCGGGGCTCGAGACGGTCGAGATGGTCGTGCCGGGCTATGCGGTCGAATATGACCATATCGACCCGCGCGCGCTCGACCGGACCTTGCAGGTCCGCGCGATCGGCGGGCTGTGGTGCGCGGGGCAGATCAACGGCACCACCGGTTATGAGGAAGCCGCCGCACAGGGGCTGGTCGCGGGGGCGAATGCGGCGCTGGCCGTACAGGGGCGCGAGCCGCTGATTCTCGACCGGTCGATATCCTATATCGGGGTGATGGTCGACGATCTGGTGCTGCAGGGGGTGAGCGAGCCGTACCGGATGCTCACCGCGCGCGCCGAATATCGGCTGCGGCTGCGCGCCGACAATGCCGCGACGCGGCTGACCCCGAAGGGGATCGCGCTGGGGCTGGTGCGGCCGGCGACCGCGGCTTTGTTCGACGCGCGGATGGCCGAGCGCGCGCGGGCGGTGGCCTTGCTCGAAGCGCCGGTGACGAGTGCCGACTATGCGGCGATCGGGCTGGCGCTGCCCGGCGACGGCGCGGCGCGGCGACGGATCGACCTGCTCCGCTTTCCCGAGGTGACGATGGCGACGCTGGCGCTGCTGGCGCCCGAACTGGCGGCGATCGACGAAAGGCTGCTCGCCGAGTTGGCCGAGGATGCGCATTACGCGCCGTACATAGCGCGGCAGGAGGCCGAATTGCGCTCGCTGGCGGCGAATGAGGCGATATTGCTCGACCCGGCGCTCGATTATGCCGCGATCGGCGGGCTGTCGCGCGAGATGGTCGAACGGCTGACCCGGGCGCAGCCCGAGACGCTGGGGCAGGCGGGGCGGATCGACGGGGTGACCCCGGCGGCGCTGACCGCGATATTGGTGCATAGCAAGCGGCGCGCGGCTTGAAGCCGGCCCGGTTAAAGTCCGCTTCGATAGACCGATTTACTATTGGGAAATGCTTTCATTTCCAATGAGGTTCAATTCGAAGTCAGCGGTGGACGCGGCCGCCAGCAAACAGGAGATCGTGTCTTCTTCGTCCAGCCCGGTTGGTAGCCGGAGTTTGCTCGCCCATTCGGGACTGATGACGTGGGGACCATAGGATGATTGTAGTGCTTCTGCAGCAGCGGGACCACAGACGGCTTCCAATTGCCGGGAGAATGCCACCTCATCCATTTCTCCGGCGCGAAACTTTGGTACCTTATCCAGCAGGCCTCGCGCCGACAGCGACGCTGCAGCTCGTTCACGATAGGCGGTCATATACTGCGCGAGCCTTATTGCGTCGAAGCCCTTCTGCAGTTCGGGCGGCAATTCGGCATCGTAAAAGCCAGCAGCATTGTTGATGCATGGGAGCTGTTCCACAGTCGCTCCGCGAACGACGAGGGTAGGCGACTTTGTGAAACCCTCCAGCTCGTCGAAGTCGTCGTCGTAGCGGACTTCGACGGCCTCGGCGCCGCATTGCACGATGTTCCGCGATGCGATTTCGGGGCTGGTGAAACCGAGATACTCCACAGGGTCGGCAACTGACGCGGACCACAAAATGAATATCGGGACTATGGTTGCCGAAATGCCCATGGGTGGAAAGATCGCACGGATGGTCGAGGTTCGCAATCGGCCGAATGCTTGGGAGCGCGAGGCTTTCAAAACATCGCGCAAGGGCGCAAAGCTGGATTCCCGCTTTCGCGGGAATGACGAATGAAGGTGGTGACTGGTGACTTCCCCTGACGGGATTTTGGCGAGTGAGGACGAGGCACGCGGCTGGATTGCGAAGGCTTTCTCGCCGACCGCCGCGCAATGGGCGCGGCTCGAGCGGTTTGCGGCGATGCTGGTGGCCGAGAGTGGGCGGCAGAATCTGATCGCGGCGTCGACGATCCCGATTTTGTGGGTGCGGCATATCGCCGACAGCGCGCAGCTGCTCGCGCTCGATCGGGACGGCGAGGGGCTTTGGGTCGATCTGGGGAGCGGGCCGGGGCTGCCCGGGCTGGTCGTCGCAATCCTGTCCGAGCGGCCGATGTTGCTTGTCGAATCGCGCAAGCGGCGGTGCGAATTCTTGCGCGATGTCGCGGGCGAGCTACGACTGGCGCATGTCGAGGTTGCCGAGGCGCCGCTGGAAAAGGTGGCAACCCGGCCCGCGGGGACGATCAGCGCGCGGGCCTTTGCGCCGCTCGACAAGCTCATCGACTTATCCGCGCGTTTTTCCACCGAATCGACGCGCTGGCTGCTGCCAAAAGGGCGAAACGCGGTTAAGGAACTGGCGTTGCTGCCGCCGGCGTGGCAGAGAATGTTTCACGTGGAACAGAGCCGCACCGATGCCGATAGCCAGATTTTGGTGGGATCGGGCCAGATCGCGGCGCAACAGCGAGGAAAGCGATGATCCGCATTGCCGTGGCGAACCAGAAGGGCGGGGTCGGCAAGACGACGACCGCGATCAACCTGGCGACCGCGCTTGCGGCGACCGGCTGGCGCACGCTGATCATCGACCTCGATCCGCAGGGCAATGCCTCGACGGGGCTGGGCATCGGGCAGGCGCGGCGCACGCTGTCGAGCTATGACCTGCTGCGCGGCGAAGCGACGCTGGCCGAATGCGCGATCCCGACCGCGGTGCCGCGGCTCGACATCGTCACCGCGACGGTCGACCTGTCGGGCGCCGAGATCGAGCTGATCGAATATAAGGACCGGCTGCACAAGCTGCAGCAGGCGATGACCGATGCACAGGCGGGGCAATGGGACATCTGCCTGATCGATTGCCCGCCGTCGCTCGGCATGTTGACGCTCAACGCATTGATCGCCGCCGAATCGCTGATCGTGCCGTTGCAATGCGAATTTTTCGCGCTCGAGGGGCTGAGCCAGCTGCTCACCACGGTCGAGCGGGTGCGCGGCAAATTCAACCAGCGGCTGACGATCCTGGGGGTCGCGCTGACGATGTTCGATCGCCGCAACCGGCTGACCGACCAGGTATCGGACGATGTCCGCGAGGTGCTGGGGCCGGTGGTGTTCGAAACGGTGATCCCGCGCAATGTGCGGCTGTCCGAGGCGCCGAGCCATGGGCTGCCGGCGCTGATCTATGACCATCGCTGCGCGGGGTCGGCGGCCTATATCGCGCTGGCGCGCGAGCTGATCGATCGCTTGCCCAACGTCCGCAAGGCTGCATAAATGGCTGATAAACAAGACGAAACTGGCGTTTCTGGCGCGCTTCCGGCGAAGAAGCGGCCGTCGGGGCTGGGGCGCGGGCTGAACGCGCTGTTCGGCGATGCCGCGGTCGAGGCGCCGGTGCTCGCGAGTCCCGGCGGCGCGTCGCCCGCGCCGGCGAGCGGCGAATCGGTGCAGCATGTCGCGGTGAGCGACATTCGCCCGTTGCCCGGCCAGCCGCGCCGCCATTTCGACGAAAATGCGATTGCCGAACTCGCCGATTCGATCAGCGCGCGCGGATTGCTGCAGCCGATCATCGTGCGCGCGGCGCCGGATGGGCACGGCTATCAGCTCGTCGCGGGCGAACGGCGCTGGCGCGCGGCGCAGCGCGCCGGGCTGCACCAGATTCCGGCCTTGGTGCGCGAACTCGACGATGCGGCGACCTATGAAATCGCGCTGGTCGAGAATATCCAGCGCCAGGACCTCAACGCGATCGAAGAGGCGGGGGCCTATCGCAAGCTGATCGAGGATTTCGGGCATAGCCAGGATGCGCTGGCAAGGCTGGTCGGCAAGTCGCGCAGCCATGTCGCGAATCTGATGCGCCTGCTCGAGCTGCCGCGCGCGGTACAGGACCTCGTCGGCGACGGTAGCCTCGCAATGGGGCATGCGCGCGCGCTGATCGGCGCCGAGGGCGCCGAGGGCCTCGCGCGCAAGATCGTCAAGGACGGGCTGTCGGTGCGCGCGGTCGAGGCGCTGGTACGCGCCGGCAAGGGCGGCGGGCGCAAGGCGCCGCTCGAATATAAGAGCATGGACGGCAATCGCGACCCCGACATCGTCGCGGTCGAGCGGCATCTGTCCGAGCTGCTCGGCATCGGCGTCGGCATCCAATATGCCGGCGACGGCAAGGGGGCGCTGACGCTGAAGTTCGCCTCGCTCGACCAGCTCGACATGATCTGCCAGCGGCTCTCCGGCGAATCGATCTGATTGCTACCGAAGGCGTGAAGCGATTCGCGCAGAGGACGCGGAGTGCGCCGAGCAATCGGGCCGCTTAGCCGCTCTGCGCCCTTGGCGTCTTCTGCGCGAATCCGATTCTGCGGTTCGAATCGATTTTGTCGGACCGGGCTTAATTTGTACCGAAGCGGGCCGTTATAGGAAAAAGACGGTCCCCACCGTCCCGCTAATTTTGCGCCAAGACGCTGATTTCGCCTGCTTTCCACCGGAAATGCGGGCCAATCCCTAATGCGCCATTAACCATGGTTGTTGGGCAAAAGCTGAACCGGTCGTCGGTAGAAGGGCGACAGCGATGGGGTGGGATTTCCAATCGCTTCCGATTGACCAAGGGACCAAAAACTTATGCGCAACATTGCACTGAAGCGCGCCCTGATGGGTGCCGCTATTGCCGCTCTCGCCATGAACGCCTCGGCGGCGAACGCGGCCTCGACGACGGGTATGGCGAAGGCCAAGATCCTGCGCCAGATCACGCTCACCAACACCAGCGACCTGCAATATGCGACGGTCATCAGCGGCGCGACCGCTTCGACCGTCGTGGTGTCGACCGCCGGTGCCGCGACCTGCGGTTCGGGGCTGACCTGCACCGGCACCACGACCGCCGCGAACTTCAACATCGCCGGCACCTCGGGTGCGGTGGTGCTGGTCGGCGGCGATTCGTCGGTGACGCTCAACGGTTCGCTCGGCGGCACGATGACCTCGTCGCTGTCCTATTCGGCGAGCAACGTCACGCTGAGCGCGACGGGCGGCAGCTTTCAGGTCGGCGGCACGCTGAGCGTCGGCGCCAACCAGACCGCGGGCGACTATTCGGGAACGTTCAACGTCACCGCCAACTACCAGTAAGTTTCGACAGGGTGGGGGGACCGGCGGGCCTTCGGGTTCGCCGGCCGCAAAAGGGTCGTCGGGGTACCAGCTCCCGGCGGCCCTTTTTGCTGATTTTTTCCGACTGGCGGTGAGGAGCGGGCCGGTGCCGCGCTGCACAGCCAGCGCGAAACACCATGGTTAGCAAAATATCAACCATGTTGGCGCAACAGGGAGGGGACTGCCGGGCGGTGTGGGCCGACCGGTTTCCAAAATGGTGGGGACCATTTCCATGTTGCGATTTTTCAAGGCTTTGTGCCTGTTTTCCGCGTTCGCGATCGGTGCGGCGGCGATGCCCGCGCACGCCGCGGGCGATCTGCTCGTCGCGCCGACCCGCGTCGTCCTCGACGGCTCGCGCGGCACCGAGGTGGTGCTGAACAATATCGGGTCCGAGCCCGCGACCTATCGCATCAGCCTCGAGATCAAGCGGATGACCGCGCTCGGCGGGCTCGACGAGATCGACGAGGGTGACGCGAATGACGCCGAAAAGGCGGCGCTGAACATGATCAGCTTTAGCCCGCGCCGCGTCACCTTGCCGCCGAACCAGCCGCAGGTGATCCGCGTCGGGGTGCGCGTGCCCGAAGGGACGCCGCCGGGCGAATATCGCGCGCATATGCTGTTCCGCGCGGTGCCCGATGCGGCGCCCGCGGCCGACCCGGCGAAGCCCGTGGCCAGCGGCGGCGTGTCGATCGCGCTCACCCCGATCTATGGCATCACCATCCCGGTGATCGTGCGCGTCGGCGACCTGGGGGCCGAGGCGTCGATCGGCGAGGCGCAGGTGGTCGATACCGTCGACGGGCCGGCCTTCGCTTTCGACCTGACGCGCAAGGGCAATCGGTCGGTCTATGGCGATATCGAGGTGACACGGCCCGGGGTCGCCGAGCCGCTGCTGCTCGCGCGCGGCATCGCGGTCTATCCCGAGGTCGGCCAGCGCCAGGTCCAGCTGCGCGTGCCCGCCGAGCTGGCGGCGAAGCTGAAAGGGCCGGTGCGCATCCGTTATAGCGAGGACCGCGAGGTCGGCGGCGGCACGATCGACGCGGTCGACCGGGTGGTGAAATGAGCATCGGGTAGTCGGCCGAGCGGGCGCCGCGATGCTTCGCGCGCTTCTGATACGAATTCTCCCGGTCCTCGCGGCCGGGCTGGCGCTGGTGGGGCTTGTCCCGGCCGGCGCCCATGCGGCTGAAAAGGCGGAGGTTTCGGACGGCTGGAAACCCAATGAGGACGACAGCTGGCTGTTCGACCTGCGCTCGGGCCAATACCGGCTGGGCGACGGCATTCGCGGCTATCAGACGCCGACGGGGATGTGCGTCGACCTGGCCGACATGGTGATCGCGCTCGACCTGCCGATCCGCGTCGACAAGAAGTTGCGCCGCGCAACCGGCTGGGTGTTCGACGAGCGCCGCAGCCTGACGATCGACCGCGATGCGGGCGAGGTAAGGCTGGGGAGCCGCAGCTTTGCCATCGACACCGCCGCGATCCGCGATACCGGCGCGGGCTGGTGCGTCGATGTGAAGCAGCTCGCCGCCTGGTTCGAACTGCCGCTGGTCCCGGATCTGTCGAATGCGGTGCTGCGTATCGATTCGAAAGAGAAATTGCCCTTCCAGCTCGCCGCCGAACGGCGCGCGCGCGGCGCCGGGCTGCGCCCGCAGCAGAGCTTCGACCTCGCGAGCCTGCCGCAAGCCACGCGGCCTTATCAGGCATGGGCGACCCCATCAGTCGACGTTGTCGCCTCGGCGGGGTTCGTGAGCGACAAGCGCGGCGGCTCCTATGTCCAGGCGCGCTACGAGGTTTTTGCGGCGGGCGAGGTACTCGGGCAGAGTTTCGACGCGCGGCTGTCGTCGGACAATGAAGGGGTGCCCGACAGCCTGCGGATGCGGCTCTATCGCACCGATCCGCAGGGCAAGTTGCTCGGCCCGTTGAAGGCGACCCATTATGCGGTCGGCGATGTCAGCCTGCTGTCGACGGGGATCGTCGCGGGATCGTCGCCGGGGCGCGGCGCGGTGCTGACCAACCGCCCGGTCGAGCGCCCCGACGCGTTCGACAAGACGGATTTTCGGGGCGACCTGCCCGCGGGCTGGGATGCCGAGCTGTATCGCAACGGGCAATTGCTGGCGTTCACCAGCCCCAATGGCGACGGCCGGTACGAATTTCTCGACGTGCCGCTGCAATATGGCTCGAACCGTTTCGAGATCGTTCTGTATGGGCCGCAGGGGCAAATTCGGCGCGAGATCAAGCAGTTGCAAGTAGGGATCGATTCGATCCCGCCGCAACAGACCTATTATTGGGCGGGCTTCGCGCAGGAAAATGCCGATCTGGTCGAATTCGGCAATCGGCGCCAGACCTTCCGCCGCGGCTGGCGCGGCACGATGGGGGTCGAGCGCGGGCTCGACACGCGCACGTCAATTGCTGGCTATGCGCACAGCCTGATGATCGAGAATGTCCGGCGCAACTATGGCGAAGTCGCGCTGCGCCGTTCGATCGGTCCGACCTTGCTGGAGGTGTCGGGCGCCTATGCGGATGATGGGGGCGGCGCGCTGCGCGCGAGCTGGCTCGCGGCGTTCGGCGAGACCTATGTGCGCGCCGATGCGATGCGCGGCTTTGGCGGCTTTGTGTCGGATCGTTTCATCAACGATATCAACGGGCTGTACCAGATTTCGGTCGATCAGTCGGTCAAGCTCGGGCGCACCGTGCTGCCGCTGCATCTCGACCTGCGCCAGGTCGACCGGACGTCGGGGGTGCAGAGCCTCGAGGCCTCGGCGCGCGCCTCGGCGAGTTTTCGCGCGCTGACCTTCACCGGCCAGCTCGACTGGACGCGGACCAAGGTGCCGATCGGTCCCGACCCGCCCGACAATCTGAGCGCGACCCTGCTTGCCAATGCCCGAATCGGGCGGGTGCGTCTCCGCGGCGAGGCGCGCTTCGCGCTGTCCGGCGCGAGCGCCGATTCGCGCGCGACGGTAATTGCCGAATGGGCAGGGAAGGGCGATGCCGAGTGGCGCGCCGAACTGGGCTATGACAAAGGGCTCGACCGCGCGCGGGCGGGCCTGGGTTATACGCGCCGTTTCAACAAGTTGCAGCTGACGGGGTTCGGCGAAGTGGCGAGCGACGGCTCGGTCGCCGCGTCGCTGGCGCTCGCCTTCAGCTTTGGGCCCAAACCGCAGGGCGGCGGCTGGCGCGTGTCGAGCGAGAAACTCGCGAGCCGCGGCCAGGTGATGGCCGAGGTGTGGATGGACGATAATGGCGACGGCATCCGCCAGGCCGGCGAGGCCGCGCTGCCCGACGTGCCGATCACCGCAGGCCATGCCTTTGTCGACGCCGCTACCGACAAGGGCGGGCGCGCGACGGTCGACGGACTCGAACCCTTTCGTGCCGTGATGATCGGGATCGACGCCGGCAGCCTACCCGACCCCTATGTCCAGCCCGCGCTGCCTGGCGTCGTCGTCACCCCGCGCCCGGGTGTCGCGACCAGGGTGATGCTGCCGATGACCGCGGCGGGCGAGATCGAAGGCACGATGATGCGCGACGGCGGCAATGCAATCGAGGGGCTGGGGCTCGAACTCGTCGATGCCGAGGGCCGGGTGCGCGCGACGACGCTGACCGAGTTCGACGGATATTTCCTTTTCGAAAGCGTCGCTTACGGGCGCTACACGGTCCGCGTGGCGAAGGCGTCGGCGCAGCTGCTGCGTATCGATGGTGCGTTCGCCATCGGCGCATCGCCGGGCAAGGCGGCGCCGCGGATACGGCTGGGGACGCTGGCGCTGAAGCCCGTTCGCCGCGATCTGGCGGCGGCGAGCGAGGGGGTGACCGGCGAGGGCAACAACGCGCGTGGGCCGCCGGGTGTGGAGGACATGGGTTCCGCGCCGGCGCCATCGGTCCGGTAATCAGGACCGGCCGGCCGCCTCTTTGGTTCAGGACGGATCGATCGCGACATAGACCGCCCATGCCGCCGGATGCGCGAGCGATTGACCGCCCGCATCGCGCGAAGGATCGGCGGCAATCTCGCGCATCGCTTCGCGCAAGGCCGCCGCAATGTCGCCGTGTTTGTCCTTGAGCCGCGCGACCGCGGTGGTGGTCATCCGTTCGCCGACTTCGTCGTTGACCGGCGAGTAGGTCGCCAGCACGGCGCGGGCGCCGGCCAGAAGGAAAGCGCGCGTCAACCCGCTGAAACCGTCGCCACCCCTGGTGCCCGCCGCCGTGTCGCACGCCGACAGGATCACCAGTGCGGCGTTGAAGCGCAGTTCGGCGACCTCCGACGCCGTCAGCAGGCCGTCGTTCCTTGCGTCGGCGGGTTCGCCGCCCGTCCGGGCGCCCGGCGTCAGCGCCAAGGCGGGTTCGGCCAGCGTGCCGTCGAAACTGCCGCCGAGCAACGCGTGGGTGGCGAAAAGGACGATATTGCTGTCGCCCAGCGTCCCCTCGCGGCTGCTGCGCTCGATCCGCGCCTGGGTCGCATCGAGCTGGAGCAATTGCCGGTCGGGTGGGGCGCCGAGGAGCTGGGCCATCGTCCGGATTTCGGCGGCGCTATGGTCGAGGCGCGGCAGCTTGGCGAGCATCGCGGGGTCGGCGACGCCGCCGCGGTAGAGGCTTTGTCGCGGCGCCATCAGGATATTCGCCGTCGCCGAACGAGCGGCGCTGTCCACGGCGATGCGGTCGGGCGATGCCTTCGGGGCGGGATCGGCGATGCCGCGGAAGGCGGGGTCGCCGACGCCATAGAATTTGCCCGGACCCCACGCCATGGCGCGGCCCCGGCGCGCTGTGCGCAGCGCGTCGACCGACGGCAGCACGACGATCGCGCGTTCGAGGCCCAGCCAGGCGGTCGCGCGCAACATCGCGGGATCGATGTCGCCGGCTGCGCCGCCTGCGGGCGGGCGCGACACGAGCGCCGCGAAATTGAGCGCGAGCAGCGGGCCTTCGGGGACGATGATCCAGCGACCCTTGTCCTTGAGCAACGCCGCGACGGCGGGATCGCCGAACAGCGCCTGATGTACGCGATAGGCCGCGCCGCGATCATAGTGCAGATAATCGAACAGGTCGTCGCCCGGCGCCCGTTCGGTCGCGCCGGAATTTTGCCGGTCGGACAATTGCCCGTGAAGGTCGACCACCACCTGCGCCAGATCGGCGCCGTCGATCGGGATTTCGGTCCATGTCGAACCGGCGCGGGTCACCGCGAAGGCGATTCCGCGGCTCATCTCGCCGCGCGTATCGGGCATCCCGGGATAGAGGAGGATCAGCGCTTCATCCTCGCGCAGCAGCGCCGGCTTGCCCCCGCTGCCGGTCACTTCGGCCAGCGCCACCGGTTCGGGGCGGAGCGTCGCGAAGATGTCGGGCATTTGATCCTGCAACCGGACCGTCGTTTCGGCGAGCATCTTGCCGGCGGCGGCGCGCTCTTCGAGCAGCCGGCCCCGGTCGGCGTCGCCCCCGGCGCCGCGCTGGGCGGCGCCGCCGATCGCCGCGTCGAGCGAAACGACGCGGTCGCGCGCCGCAACCCACGCGCCGAACAATTCACCCTTGCGGGCCCGTTCGGCCAGGGTGCGGGCCGCGGTTTCGCTGATCGCCGCGCTCGAAACCGAGGGGTGCGCGAGCTGGGCGACGGCGAACCCCGCCGCGCGACTGGCCGCATCGCCGCCTTGCGCGGGGTTCGCCCGATCGGTCCAGTAGAGTTTCAGCAGGTCGCTCGCCTTCAGGCTGATGAAATCGCTCAGGCTGCGCCGATAGTCGGCGTTCGCGCCCTCGGGGATCGCGGACAGCTCGGCGCGATATCCGGCCAGGACATCCTCATAATAGGGCCTGGCTTCGCTCGGCCGGCGCTGGATCCACAAAGCGACCCCCAGATTCTGCGCGAGCCGCAGCGTTTCGCGGTGGCTGGGGCCGAACCGCGCCTTTGCGATCTCGACCGCATGCCGGCGGATCGGCAGGGCATCGTCGAACCGGTCGAGAATCTGCAATGTATTGCCGAGATTTTCGATCAGCGCGGGATTGTCGGGATCGCCAGCGAGCGCGCGGCGATAGATGGTTTCAGCCTCAGCCGCCGTATCGCGCCTTTGCTGCAACAGGCTGGCCAGTTCGAGTTCGAAGCTGTTGCCCTGTCCGGGACCCATCGCCGCGATGACGCGCCGCTGATAGGCGATCGCTTCGCTCAGGTCGCGGCGGAAAACATTGTTTTTCCACCCCCGTTCGAGCGAGGTCGATTTGGCGAGATTCCACAGCGTCATCCAGTTGCGCTTGTCGCTGCTCGCCGGGTCGGCCTCCTGCCGGGCGAGCACCGCGCGATACAGCGCCTCGACCCGTGGCGGATCGGCCCCGTACAGCCGCTGCGAATAGAGGATGATGTTGCTGAGGTCGTTGGCATTGGCGGTAGAAAGGATCGTTTCGAAGATGTCGAGCTCGCGCGAAAACCAACTCGCGGCATCCTTGGCGCGCAACTGTGCTGTGAGGTTGTTGCCGAGCGCTTCATAGACGTCGACCAACGCGAGCCGATTCACGTCGGGCATCGTCTGGATCAGCGTGACCGCCTCCTGGCGCAGCGGCTCGGCATCGACCGGGCGGCCTGCGGCCTCGAAAGTCGCGGCGAGTGCGCCGGCGCTCGATGCGACGATCGCCGGATAGTCGGCGAAGTGCCGGCGTGCCAGCGCGAGCGCCTCGGTGGCGTCGGCGATGGCGTCGGCGATGGCGACGTCGGGCTTTGCCTGCTCGCGTCGCAGCCCTGCCTGCGCGGTCAGCGCGGCAAATAGCGTGGCGGGTTGCGCGCGCTTGCGGCCGATCGCGACGAGGCGTGCGATGATTTGCTCGTTCTCGGCGCGTCCTTCGGGGGTCTTGCCATTATAGGCGAAGTGACAGAGCAGCGACAGCAACGGGCGGGCGGTGGCCGGATGATCGGGGCCGTAGGTGCGTTCGTAGAGCTGAAGCAGCGCGCGTCGCGGGGCTTCCAGCGCGGGCTGCCAGGTCGTGTTGCAGGCTCTGTCGATCCCGACCTGGCTTTCGAGGGTGGCGATCTGGTCCTGTTCGGCGGATGTCGGCGCCGCGCGGTCGGGCGCGAGTTGCCGGGCGGCCTGTTCGGCCGGGATCATCGCCTCGCGCGGGACGAATTGCGCGGCCGACGGCGCAGCATATGTCGCAAGCGACACCGCAAGCCCCAGGAAAAGGCGGCGTCCGATCATGGCCCTGCTTAGCGCCGGGCCAGAGCCGAGTAAACGGGCCGGAAACGCGGCCGCGCGGCGATATTCCCGCGCGGCATTAACCAATTTTTATCCATGATTGCCCACAGCAATCGCTGAGCATGAATTTGCCTGTGGGGAATCAAATTATGTCCGACGCATCCGCGCCGAAAAATCGTCCGACCAGCGCCGATGTCGCGATCATCGGGGCGGGGCCTGCGGGGCTGACCGCCGCCTATCTGCTGACCAAGGAAGGCTTTTCGGTCACCGTGATCGAGAAGGACCCGACCTATGTCGGCGGGATCAGCCGCACGGTCGAGCATGAGGGGTTTCGTTTCGACATCGGCGGGCACCGTTTTTTCTCGAAATCGCAGGAGGTCGTCGACCTGTGGAACGAGATATTGCCCGACGACTTCATCCAGCGCCCGCGGATGAGCCGCATCTATTATGAGGGCAAATTTTACAGCTATCCGCTGCGCGCGTTCGAGGCGCTGTGGAATCTGGGCATCGTCCGTTCGACGCTGTGCATGGCAAGCTATGCGCAGGCGAAGCTGTTTCCGAACAAGAAAGTCCGCAGCTTCGAGGACTGGACGATCAACCAGTTCGGGCGGAAGCTCTATTCGATCTTTTTCAAGACCTATACCGAGAAGGTGTGGGGCATGCCGTGCGACGAAATGTCGGCCGACTGGGCGGCGCAGCGCATCAAGGGGCTGAGCCTTGGCGCCGCGGTGGTCGACGGGCTGAAGCGCAGCCTTGGGCTCAACAAGGCGCCGAATGACGGCATGGCGACCAAGACCCTGCTCGAAACCTTCCGCTATCCGCGGCTCGGGCCGGGCATGATGTGGGACGCGGCGCGCGACAAGGTCGTCGCGGGCGGCAATTCGGTGCTGATGGGGCATAGCTTCAAGCAGGTGACGCAGGATCAGGTGTCGGGCCGTTGGCGGCTGACCGCGACCGGGCCCGACGGCGATGTTATGATCGATGCGGGGCATGTGATCAGTTCGGCGCCGATGCGCGAGCTCGCGGCGCGCATCCATCCGCTGCCGGCGTGCGCGCTCTCCGCCGCGCCGTCCCTGAAATATCGCGATTTCCTGACCGTCGCGCTCAAGATTCGCTCGGAGGACCTGTTCCCCGACAACTGGATCTATATCCACGACAGCAAGGTGCAGGTCGGCCGGGTGCAGAATTTCCGCAGCTGGTCGCCCGAAATGGTGCCCGATCCCGAACTCGCGTGCGTCGGCCTCGAATATTTCTGCTTCGAGGGCGACGGGCTGTGGGCGTCGAGCGACGAGGATCTCGTGGCGCTGGCGACCAAGGAAATGGCGATCCTCGGCCTCTGCGATCCCAAGGATGTGGTCGGCGGCGCGGTGGTGCGGCAGGAAAAGGCCTATCCGGTCTATGACGACTATTATGCCGCGCATGTCGAGACGATGCGGTCCGAGCTGGAAGCGCGTTATCCGACGCTGCACATGGTCGGGCGCAACGGCATGCACCGTTACAACAACCAGGATCATGCGATGATGACCGCGATGCTGACGGTGCGCAATATCGTCGCCGGCGAGCGGATTTACGACATCTGGGGCGTCAATGAGGACGCCGAATATCATGAGAGCGGCACCGAGGGCGAGCAGGCGGCGCTGGCGTCGGTGCGCGACGTGCCCGCGCGCGTGAGCAAGGCCGCCTGATGCTCGGCGAGGCCGGCATCGGTCGTCTCGGGCAGCGGCTGCTCGCGCGGCTGCACCAGATCACCTATTTGCGCTATATCGGCGCGAGCGCACTGGCGCTCGCCGCGGACATGGGGCTGTTCCTGCTGTTGCTCGCGGGCGGCTGGCATGCCGCCGCGGCGTCGGCGATCAGCTATAGCGCCGGGGTCGCCGTGCATTGGCTGATCTCGACGCGGCTGGTGTTCGTCGCGGGCGCGCGGACCCAAGGGGTCGAGCGTGCGCGGCAAAAGGCGTTGTTCCTCGGGTCGGCGCTGGCGGGGCTCGGCATCACCGTCGGCATCGTGTGGATCGGCGACGCCTTCGGCCTCGACCCGCGGCTCGCCAAGCTCGCGGCGATCGCGATCAGTTTCCAGACCACCTATGTGCTGCGCAAGACGATCGTCTTTGCGCGCGGCTGACCCGCGATGACCGGTGCCTCCGCCCCGGCCCCGCGCCCGCTCGCCCGCGACCTGTGGCTTGCGGTTGCGCTGGCGCTTGGCGTCATGGCGGTCATGCTGGCGATCTATTGGCCGGCGATCGCGACGATGGGCTTTCGCGACGGCGACGACGCGCTGCGGCTGGTGCAGGTGCGCGACCTGATCGCCGGTCAGTCCTGGTTCGACACGACGCAATATCGCATCAACCCACCATCGGGTGGTCTGATGCACTGGTCGCGGCTGATCGATGCGCAGATCGCCGCGCTGATCCTGATGCTCGAACCGCTGATCGGCCGCGCCGCCGCCGAGCAATGGGTGGTCGCGCTCTATCCGCCGCTGTTGCTGTTGCCGCTGTTTCTGGCGATCGCGCTGGTGCTACGGCGTCTGTCGGACGACCGTGCGGTGGTCGCGACCGGGCTGCTGCTCGCGGCCACGACGGTGACCTTCCTCCATTATTTCGTGCCGCTGCGCATCGATCATCACAATTGGCAGACGATCCTGTCGACGCTGATGCTGGCGATCGCACTCGGCGCCGCCGACCGGCGCCACGGGCTGCTCGCGGGGGCGGTGATGAGCCTGCACCTCGTCGTCTCGCTCGAGGCCTTGCCCTATCTGCTGCTGTTCGGCGGTATTTTTGCGCTCGCCTGGCTGCGCGACGCAGCCGCGGGCGCGCGGTTCCTGAGCTTCGTCGCGACCTTGGCGCTCGGCGCGCCGTTGCTGCTGCTCGCGACGCGCGGCTGGGACGGCGTGGCAGGCGACTGGTGCGACGCCTGGTCGCGCCCGTTCCAGAGCGGTGCCGCCGTGGCGGCGCTGATCCTGATCGGCGGGGCGCGGCTGGCGCCGGTGCGCCGCGACTGGCGCGTCCGGCTCGGGCTGATCGCGGTCGCCGGAGCGGCCGGTGCGGCGGTGTTCGCCTGGCAGAATCCGCTCTGCCTAGCGGGGCCGTTCGGGGCGCTCGAGCCGCTGGTGCGCGATTATTGGTATGTGAATGTGCTCGAAGGGCGACCGGTGTGGCGGCAGGCGGCGCCGGCGATGGCGCTGCTGCTGGCGCCGTCGCTCGTCGGTCTGGCGCTGTGCTGGCGCATCTGGCGAAGGGCCGCGCCGGGACCCGCGAAAGCACGCTGGGAGACCATGCTGATCGTGCTCGCGGCGAGTTGCCTGTTGTCGGTGCTGATCGCGCGGACCACCGCGGTCACCCATGTCTATGCGCTGCCCGCGCTTGCCCTCACCGGGGTGGCGCTCTGGCGTCATGGCCAGTCGCGACGTTCGCCGCTGGCACGGATCGGCGCGTCGCTGGCGGTGCTGCTCGTCGTGCCGCCGGTACTCGGCCAGATCGCGACTTCGGCGGTGGGTATGATCGCGCCCGCGACGCGCACGGAGAAAAAACCGGTCGCGCCGTGCCCGGCGCCCGCCGATCTGGCGCTGCTCGCGCGGCGGGCGACGGGACTCGTGCTATCGGGGATCGATATCGGCCCGATGCTCCTCGTCGCCACGCCGCACGCCGTCGTCGCGACCGGCCATCACCGTAACCATGCGGCGATGAACCGGGTGATCGGGGCCTTTGCCGCAACCCCCGCCGATGCCGAAGCGATCGTCGCGGCTGCGCGCGCCGATTATCTGTTCGTCTGCCCGGGCCAGCCCGAAATGGAGAATGTCGCCAAGTCCTTCCCGGCCGGGCTCGCGGCGGTGCTGGCGTCGGAACGCGTGCCGTCGTGGCTTGAACCCGTGGCGATGCCGCAGAGGTCGGCGGGGCGGCTCTATCGCGTCAGGCGGGGCGGAAGCTGAGCGCGGCGCCGTTCATGCAATAGCGCTTGCCTGTCGGCTTGGGGCCGTCGTTGAAGACATGGCCGAGATGACCGCCGCAGCGGCGGCAATGGACCTCGGTCCGCGCATAGCCGAGTTCATGGTCGGTCGACAGGCCGATGGCGCCTTTCAGCGGCTCCCAGAAGCTCGGCCAACCGGTCTTGCTGTCATATTTGGTCTTGCTCGAATAGAGCGGCAGCGCGCAGCCGGCGCAGGCGAAGGTGCCGGCGCGATGCTCGTTGTTGAGCGCGTTGGTGAAGGGGCGCTCGGTCCCCGCTTCGCGCAATATCCTGTACTGGAAGGGCGTCAGTCGCTTTTTCCACTCGGCCTCGCTGAGTTGCCAGCCCGGCTGCGCCTTCGGACGCGGCGAGGCCTTGGCAAAGAGCATCGGCGCGCCAATGAGCGCGCCGCCGAGCGCGATGCCGCCGATAATGTAACGCCGTTCGATCATGGCAGGGCTCCTCTACCCTGGATACGTTGGCGCCGGTGCGGAGGTTTCAATCCCCCTCAATATTTTTCGAGCTGCACCGGCATATGGCGATAGCCGTGGACGAAACTGGCATGGACGCGTTCGGGCTCGGCAAGGACGTTCACGCGCAGGCGGCGCTTCTGCATTTCGCTGATCAGTGTCGTCAGCTGCAGCTCGGCGACACGCGCGCCGACGCAGCGGTGGATGCCGTAACCGAAGGCGAGGTGACGGCGCGCGTTTTCGCGGTCGACGATGATGCGGTCGCCGTCGGGGAAGACGCTCTCGTCGCGGTTCGCCGAGGCGTACCAGAGCGCGATCTTGTCGCGCGCCTTGATCTGGTGGCCGAACAGCTCGGCATCCTCGGTCGCGGTGCGGCGCATATGCGCGAGCGGGGTCTGCCAGCGCAGGATTTCGTGCATCGCGTTGACCGCGAGTTCGGGGTCGTGATTCTTCTCGAGCTTCGCGCGCTCCTCTGGGAAGCTGTGCAGGCCATAGGCGTAGGCCGACATCGAATTGCGCGTCGTATCGTTGCCGCCGACGATCAGCAGGATGAGATTCCCCATGAACTCATTCTCGCTCATATGCTTCATCGCGTCGGACTGGAGCATGATCGAGATCAGGTCGTGCTTGCCGGGATTCTGCGCCTTGGCGTCCCATAATTGCTTGAACGCGGCGCCCATTTCGAACGCCTTGCCGAGCCGGACCTGGCGCTTTTCGAGCGTGTCGAAGCTTTCGATGTCGCCGAGCGCGTCGGACCAGCCGGTGAGCCGGTGGCGCTCTTCCCACGGAAAATCGAACAGGATCGCGAGCATGTCGGTGGTGAGTTCGATCGACAGCCGTTCGACCCAGTCGAAGGTCTCGCCGATCGGCAGCGTGTCGATCAGCGCCGCGGTGCGCGCCTGGGTGTCGGCGCGCATGCGCTCGATTTCCGACGGGCCGAAGGCGGGAGCGACGGTGCGGCGCTGCGCGGTATGTTGCGGCGGATCCATCGCGATGAACATCGGCATCGGGATCTCGCCCTCCTGCAGATGTTCGATGCCGTCGCCGGCGACGGTGATGCCGCCATATTCCCAGGAGGAGGAGAATATCTTGGGCAGCGCCTCGATATGCTGGATCGGCTTGTAGGTGGTCACGGACCAATAGGGACCGAATTTCGAATCCTCGCAGCGATAGATCGGCGATTCGGCGCGCAGCTGGCGCATCGGTTCCTGCCAGCGGTCCTCGCTCCACAATTCGGCGCGGGAGACGTCGAGCGGATTGGCGATTTCGGGGGCGATACGGACTTGGGTGGCCATGGGCTGCTCCTCTGGAGGGCCGTCTGACGCGGCCGATTCAGTTGCAGAATGCCACTATTTACAATTCTGTCAATGGCGGTCGAGCGACGTGGCCTGTGCCGCCGCCGCGGCGGCCCGACCGGCGCGTCGCCAGAAGCGCCAGTCGCTGCGGCCGCTGAGGACGCCGGCGCGGAAGAGGCGGACCGAGAGGAAGATGACGAGTGCGACCCAGATCGCCTGCCAGCCGAGCGCAGCCAAGTGGACGCCGATCGAGTCGTCGGTCGCGGCGCGGGCCGCCATCGCGAGCGGCGAGGAGAAGGGGAATATCTGCGCAAAGGTTGCAAGATTGCTGCCCGGCGCGCTCGCCGAGGCGGCGCACAGGCTGAACATGCCGACCTGGAAGATGGTGATCGGCAGGCTGAGCATCTGGATTTCGCGCACCGTCGCCGCCTGCGCGCCGACCCCGAGGAAGACCGCGCCGAGGAGCAGGAAGGACATCACGAAATAGGCGAAACCGATGCCGAGGAAGAAGGGCCAGCCGACGGCGGGCGCGGCGGTGAGGGTCGCCGCGGCCTTGCTGGCGCCGCCCGCGGCGGCGATCGCCGCCGGGTCCATCTGGGTCATCGCGACCAGCCCGCCGCCGACCGCCATCACCATCCAGAAGGCGATGAACAGCACCGCGACGCCGAGGAAGCCGAGCAATTTGCCAAGGAAGACGCTTTCGAGCGGCACCGCGGCGGCGAGGATTTCGATGACCTTGTTGCCCTTTTCCTCGGCGAGCGAACTCACCGTCTGGCCGGCGAGGAGCAGGGTAAGCAGGAAGATGGCGAACACCGCGCCGAACCCGAGCGATTGCTGGGCCGCAATGCTGGTGCCGCCGCTAGACAGGTTTTCATAGGTCGGGGTTACCGGCGGCAGCGGGCCGGCGGCGCGGGCGCGCAGCACTTCGCCCGCGAGCAGCGCGAGATAGCGCCCCGAACTGCTGCCCGGTTCGCGCTCGACGATGCGCGGCGACGCCAGCGGGCCGCTGAGCACCGCATAGGTGTCGCTGCCCTTTTCGCGCGCGATCGCCAGCGAGTCGCGGTTCGCGGGGCTTGCGACGCGCAGTTCGAGCAGCGCGGGTTCGCGCGGCATCGCGGTGCGCAGCCTTGTGTCGGCGGCGCGCAGTGCCTCGACATTGGCGGCGTCGGCGACCGCGACGATGCGGCCGGCGCCGCGCGCGCTGTCGGCGAGCTGCGATGCGCCCATGCCGCCGACGAGTCCCATGCCGACCATGAACAAGGGCGCGAGCAGGAAGAGCAGGAAGGTCGGGGTGGCGACGATCGCGAGAAAGTCGCGCCGCGCAACGACGAGCATATTCTTGATAAAGGCGTTCATGCGCCGGTCTCCCCGTCGATCCCGCCGATGTCTCCGGCCGCGTCGGCGTCGAAGCTCGCGTCGACCTGGCGGACGATATGGACAAAGGCGTCGTGGAGCGCCGGGCGGCTGATCGAGAGGCCAGTGACGCCAAGATGGCTCGTCGTGATCCGCGACAGCAGCGGCTCGACGTCCCCGTCCTCGATCGCGAAATGCCAGGCCTCGCCGCGCAATTCGGCGCCGGCGGGGAGCAGCGCGGCGACGGCGTCGCGGCCGGCCTCGCTCCGCGGGGTGTAGCGGACCTGCATCGGCAGCAGCGCGCGCGCTTCGTCGACGGTGCCTTCGAAGCGGCGTTGCGAGCGCGCGATGATCGCGAGCCGGTCGCACAGCCGTTCGGCATGCGCCATGACATGGGTCGAAAAGAGGATCGTCGCCCCGCGGTCGCGTTCGCGCCGCACGAGCATCTCCAGCCGTTCCTGATTGACCGGGTCGAGCCCCGAGAAAGGCTCGTCGAGGACGATGAGGTCGGGGGCGTGGACGATCGAGCCAATCAGCTGGATCATCTGCGCCATGCCCTTCGACATCTTGCGGATCTTTTCGTCGATGACGCGTTCGAGCCCGAGTTCGGTCATGAAGGTCGCGGCGCGGCGGCGCCCCTCCGACCAGTCGAGTCCGCGCAGCGCGCCCATGAAGGCGATCGCCTCGCGCGCCTTCATGCCGGGATAGAGTCCGCGTTCCTCGGGCAGGTAACCGATGCGGTGGCGCACCGATTGCGGTTTGTGGCCGCCGAGCAGCCGGCTGGTGCCCTCGTCGGGGTCGATGATGCCGAGCATCATGCGCAGGCTGGTGGTCTTTCCCGCGCCATTGGGGCCGAGCACGCCATAGATGCTGCCCGCGGGGACCTGCAGCGAAACATGGTCGACCGCCTTATAGGCCTCGAAATATTTGGTGAGGCCGACGGCCTCGACGCTGAGATCGGTCAAATGCTGGTCCTGCGAAATGTCGGCACCGCCCCCTATGACATGCGAAGGCCGCTCGCGTATAGGGCGCCAATGGTTGCCGAAGCCTTGCCCTCTCTCGAACAGCGGCTCGAAGCGGTGGCGCGCGAGCATGGCTTCGTCGCGTTCGGCATCGCGCGCGCTGATGCCGCGCCGCAGACCGCAGCGCGGTTGAACCAGTGGCTGGCCGAGGGGCGTCACGGCGAGATGATCTGGATGGAAAGCCGCGCCACGCAGCGCGGGTCGCCGCAGGGGCTGTGGCCCGAGGTGAAATCGGTGATCGCGCTGGGGATGAGCTATGCGCCCGATGTCGATCCGCTGGCGCTCGCGGCGCACCCCGAGCGCGGGCGGATCTCTGTCTATGCGCAGGGCGGCGATTATCATGACGTCGTCAAGAAGGCGCTGAAGCATGTCGCACGCTGGCTGGTCGCCGAAGCGGCGGACGCCGAGGTCAAGGTGTTCGTCGACACCGCGCCGGTGATGGAAAAGCCGCTGTCGGCGGCGGCGGGGCTCGGCTGGCAGGGCAAGCACACCAATTTGGTGAGCCGCCAACACGGCAGCTGGCTGTTCCTGGGGGCGATCTACACCACGCTCGACCTGGTGCCGGCGGTGCCGGGGCGCGATAGCTGCGGCAGTTGTTCGGCGTGCCAGGATGCCTGCCCGACACAGGCCTTTCCGGCGCCGTACCGGCTCGATGCGCGGCGCTGCATCTCCTATCTCACGATCGAACATGCGGGGCCGATCCCGGTCGAATTCCGCCGCGCGCTGGGCAACCGCATCTATGGCTGCGACGATTGCCTCGCGGTGTGCCCGTGGAACAAATTCGCCGAAAGCGCGGCGCGCCACCGCGCCTTCCTGCCGCGCGCCGAGCTGGCCGCGCCGTCGCTGGGCGACCTGCTGGTGTTGGACGATGCCGAGTTCCGCCAGGTCTTCGCGGGATCGCCGATCAAGCGCATCGGACGCGGCCGCATGGTTCGCAACGCGGCGATCGCGGCGGGGAACAGCGGCGACCAGCGCTTCCGGCCCGCGCTCGAACGGTTAAAAAGCGACGAGTCCGCTGTGGTTGCCGAGGCGGCGGCGTGGGCGCTCTCCGAGCTGGCGTCCTGACGTCATCTTAGCGCCGCAGCGTCTCCGCGCAGCTGCCCAATTCGGCATTGCGCCCGTCGGGGGTGCGCGCGTCGACATGGGTCGCGACCGGCGCGGCGCCGGCGCGCGGGGCGTAGAAATAGATATCGATGACGCAGGCCGACCCTTCGAACTGCAGCTTGCGCGCGGCGCCTTCGGTGACGTCGAGGCGCGGTTTGCCGAACATCCGGCCGATGGCATCGGCGCTTTGGCCGATCAGGCTGTTGGTCTGGACCGGGCGCACGATGGTCGGCGGCGGCGCCGCGGCGACCGGCGGCGGGACGTTGCGCGGCGAGGGGACGGCGGCGGTGCAGCCGCCGAGCAGGGCGAACAGCAGGACGGCGGAAAGGCGGGTCATGGATGGTCCCTGTTTCGCAGGTGAATGAGGTGGACGGCCATAGCCGCGCCGAGGATGGGCGCCAACAGGTTGACGACGGGTACCACAAAGGCTGCGGCGGACAGAATGCCGAGCGCCCAGCGGTCGCCGCGCGCGAGCCGCGGCGCGTCGGGATGGCGGGCGAGCACCATCGCCTCTAGATCGCGGCCGAGCAGCGCGGCGTTGATCGCAAAGGCGAGCAGGGGCGCGCCGATCGCGGTGAACAACAAGGGGATATAGAGTGGCAGCGCGACCAGATTGACCGCGATCAGCCGGACGACCGAGACGAGGCCGAGGCGCAGGCTCTTGGCCAGGCTGACCGGCACCGCGCGCCGCGCCGCCTCGGGATAGCGGCGCCCCTCGACGTCGGCGACGATGCCGTCGGCAAACAGGCCGACGACGGCGATCGCGACGGCGCGGAACAGCAGCCAGCTCGCGCCGACAAGCGCAAGCGCGATCAGGATGCCAGCCATGTCGAGTTCGACCTCGCCGAGCCATTGCCAATGGTAGAGCGCCCAGCGCGCCGCAAAGAAGATCGCGGCACCCACGGCCACGAAGATCAGCAGCGTCAGCGCGAGGCTTTGCGCGAGGACGCGAAGGACGCGCGGCTGCGGCAGGTCGCGAAACGCGAGGAGCAGGGCGTGGACGGCGCGGGCCATGACACGCGATGGCGCGGCGACGGGGGCGGCGTCAAGCGTCGCGCTTGCCTTGGCGCGTCGCCATCCCTAAAGCCGCGCGCAATCTTTTCCCATCACCGACTGGAATTTTCATGGCCTCCACCGCCCGTTTCGACGTCGTTGCCATCGGCAATGCCATCGTCGATGTCATCGCCCGCGCCGACGATGCGCTGATCACCGCCGAAGGACTGACCAAGGGCTCGATGCGGCTGATCGATGCCGACGAGGCCGAACGGCTCTACGCGGCGATGGGGCCGGCGATCGAGATGTCGGGCGGCAGCGCGGCGAATACGCTGGCGGGCATGGCGGCGCTCGGCGAACGCTGCGCCTTCATCGGCCAGGTCGCCGACGACCAGCTCGGCCATGTGTTCACCCATGACCTGCGCGCATTGGGCGTCGCTTATGAAACCCCGCCGCTCGCCGAGGGCGCGCCGACCGCTCGCTGCCTGATCCTTGTCACCCCCGACGGCCAGCGGACGATGAACACCTTCCTCGGCGCCAGCCACCTGCTCGAACAGGCGATGATCGACGAGGCGTGGATCGCCGATTCGGAAATCCTCTATCTGGAGGGTTATCTGTGGGATCCCGAGCTGTCGCGCGCCGCGATGCGCCGCGCGATCGACGTGTCGCGCGCGGCGGGGCGCAAGGTCGCCTTCACCCTTTCCGACGCCTTCATCATCGACCGCCATGGCGAGGATTTCCGCAACCTGATCGCCGAGGGGCTGTTCGACATCCTGTTCGCGAACGAGGTCGAGATCTGCGCGCTCGCCGAGACCGAGGATTTCGAGGCGGCGGTCGCCAAGATCGCGCCGCAGGTGCCGCTGCTGATCGTCACGCGCGGCGCGCATGGCGCGATCGCGCTGCAGGGCGGGACGCGTACCGAAGTCGGCGCCGAGCCGATCGAGACCGTCGTCGACACCACCGGTGCGGGCGACCTGTTCGCCGCCGGTTTCCTCGCGGGCCTCGCCGACGGCCGCAGCATTTCGGACTGCCTGACGATGGGCGCGGTGTGCGCGTGCGAGATCATCGCGCAGGTCGGCCCGCGCGCGCAGACCGACCTGAAGGCGAAGGTCGCCGCACGCCTCGGCTAGGAACTTCGCGGCCGTTGAAGCGTCCTATGCCCCATCACTGGCACAGGAGGCTTCACATGGCCGATGAAATCCACACCACGCGCGATCCCGACGGGACGACGCACACCACGACGATCGTCGATCGCGAACCGCGCCGCGGCGGCGGGATGGGCATGATGCTGATCCTGCTCGTCGCGCTCGCGGTCGCGGGCTTCGTCGCCTTCCAGTTCCTCGGCAATGAAAAGGCCGAAACCGGCGCGATCACCGAGGCCGCGCAAAAGGTCGGCGATGCCGCGCAGGATGTCGGCGACGCGGCACAGAAGGCCGTCGACTGATCTTCAGCCGGCGGTGGTTTCGGCTGTCGCCGGTTCGGGATGCTTCTTGAACAAGGCGCGATCGGCGGGGCCGAATCCGCGGGTCCAGATCAGCCAGCTATAGATTCCCAGGATGACGGGGACCCCGATCAGCAGTTCGGCCCATTCGGGGAGCTGCGTCGCGCCCCAGCCGAGCACCGCGGCGCCCGCGGTCGCCCACACCAGCGCCCAGCGCAGGCTGTTGACCGGGGTGCCGAGGATGCGCCCGAGCAGCCAGGCCTTGGCCACCGACGCGAAGCCCAGCGCGATCATCAGCGCGAGCGCGACCGCCGCGGCGTAATAGAGCGGCGGCCAGCCCATCGCCTCGGCGGTCTTGATGAAGAGGATGCTGAGCGCCGCCTGCAGCGCGAGGGTGGCGAGGCTGATCAGCAGGTTGCGGTGGCGCGCGACATAGACGAGCGCCGCCTCGCTCACCACCGCGGTCGCGGCGACAACCTCGGCAGCGAGCAGGAAGGCGAGCGCGGTGCTGCCACCGACGAAGGCAGGGCCGACGAGGCCCATCACAGCCTCGCCCGGGATGCCGAGCGCGAGCGCGACGCCCGCCTGCGCCGCGATGATCCAGAAACCGACCTGGCTGACCTGTGCCGCCACGGCGCCAAGGCGATTCTCGGCAAGGTTGCGGGTGATGACGGGGCCGAGGATCGGTTCGAAACTGGTCTTGAGCTTCTGCGGCAGCGAGGCGACCTGCTGCGCCATATAATAGATGCCGTAGATCGTCGGCGAGGTGAACTGGCCGAGGATGAACAGGTCGAGGCGGCGGGTGCCCCATTCGATTGCGTCGGCGGCGGCGAGCGGCGCATTGCGCCGCGCGACCGCCATCAGATGCACCGGATGCGGCTGCCACCCGCGCGGGCCGCCATAGTGGCGCAGCATCGGGTAGAGCGCGGTCAAAAAGGCGCCGATCATCGCGGCGGCGTAGGACAGCATCAACCCGTCGCGCACCGACACGAACCAGAAACCGGCGGCGGCGATGCTGATCACCCAGGGTTCGACGACCGCGCGCGCACGCACCGTCGCGCCGATGTCGAATTTATAGGCGCAGGCGGCAAGCGCGATGTCGGTGCCGGCGATCGCGAAGACGAGCCCGGCCATCCAGCGGTCGGTGCTGTCGATGCCGCCGGCGGGGAACATCAGTTGCGGAAAGGCGAGGAGCAGCGCCGACCCCGCAGCCGAGGCGAGCAGCGCGACGAACATGCCGTCCCACACGACCATGCGATGGTCGGCATCGGGCGCGCTCAGCTGTTCGGCGAGGCCGCGCTTGAGGCCGAGGGTGGCGAGTTGGGCGACGAGTTCGATGACGAGCACCGCGAAGGCGAAGCGCCCGACCGCTTCGGCGCCATACCAGCGGCCCGCGACGTAGAGGAAGGGCAGGCGCGCGACGAGGCGGAGGATGAAGCCGAAGAAATTGGTGCGACCGCCCTTGGCGAGCGCAGCGGTATCGGCGTCGCGCGGCGGATCGCCGGGTGAAGGGGAAGGCGACGCGCTGTCGGGGGCGGGCGCGGCCGCGCTGTCCGTCTGGGTCAAACCTGCGGTCCCCCTTGCTCCTCGCCCTGCCGCTTTCTAGCGCGGCAGGGGGGGAGTGGCAAATGTCGTCGCTGGCTCACCGGCCCTCGCGTCGCAGCGGGCGGCTGAGCAGCGCCTGAATGGCTTCGCCGGCGCGGATTTCGCCCGCGACGAGCCGCGCCACCGCGTCGGTGATCGGCATGTCGATGCCGTCGGCGCGCGCCGCGGCGGCGACCACCGGGGCGCTGAACGCGCCCTCGGCGACGGTGCGGCGATCGGCCATCAGCGCCTGCGCTTCCTCGCCGCGCCCGAGGCCCTCGCCGAGCGAGAAGTTGCGCGAATTGCTCGAGGTGCAGGTGAGCACGAGGTCGCCGAGTCCGGCGAGCCCGGCGAGGGTTTCGGCCTGCGCGCCGCGCGCAAGGCCGAAACGGGTCATTTCGGCGAAGCCGCGGCTGATCAGCGCGGCGCGGGCGTTGAGGCCGAGCCCGGCGCCGTCGACGATGCCGCAGGCGATCGCGAGGATATTCTTCACCGCGCCGCCGATCTCGGCCCCGATGACGTCGGCTGAGACATAGGGCCGGAAATGCGGGCGCGCGAGCGCGCGCGCGAGGTCGTCGGCGACCGCGGGGTCGGCGGCGGCGAGGGTGATCGCGGTCGGTAGTCCGGCGGCGACCTCGTGCGCGAAGGTCGGCCCCGACAAGACCGCGACCGCGCGGCCCGGCGCGACATCGCGTGCGATGTCGACCGGGAAGGCGAAGCTTTCGGCCTCCATGCCCTTGCTGCACAGGATCAGCGGTGCATCGCCCGGCGGCAGCGCGGCGAGCACGGAACGCAGATAGGGAACGGGGACAACGATCAGCAGCGCGTCGCATGCCGCCAGGTCGGCGAGGGTGCCGGTGGCACTGAGCGAGGGTGACAGCGCCGCGCCGGGCAGGAACAGCGTGTTGCGATGTTCGATGTTGACCGCCGCGACGACCTCGGCCTCGCGTGCCCAGAGCCGGACCGGGGCGCCATCGGCGGCGAGCAGTTGCGCGAGCGCGGTGCCCCAGGCGCCGCCACCGACCACGCCGAAGCTTTGATATGACGTCATGCTTTCACGAGTCATGCTTTTACTCCGGCGCCGCGCACGGCTTCGGCCTCGGGATCGAGCGGCCAGCGCGGGCGGGCGGCGGTGTCGAGCGGATCGGTGAGCCCCGCGGCGAAGCGTTCGGCGCCCGCCCAGGCGATCATCGCGCCATTGTCGGTACACAGCCACAAAGGCGGAGCGACGAAGGGCCTGTCGTAGCGTGCCGCCAGATCGGTCAGCGCGGCGCGGATCGCGCCGTTCGCGGCGACCCCGCCCGCGACGACGAACGCGGTGGCCTCGGGGCAGGCGGAAAGCGCGATGCGGCTGCGGTCGACCAGGCAGTCGACCACCGCCTGCTGGAAGGAGGCAGCGAGATCGGGGACGCTGTGCTGGCCCGACGCAGCCGCGCGCGACACCGCGCTCTTGAGCCCGGCAAAGGAGAAATGCGGTTCGGCGCTGCCGACGAGCGGGCGCGGTAGCGGCACGGCCTTGGGGTCGCCGTTTTTCGCGATGCGCTCGACCGCGGGTCCGCCGGGGTAACCGAGGCCGAGCAATTTCGCGGTCTTGTCGAAGGCTTCGCCCGCGGCATCGTCGATCGTGGTGGCAAGGCGGCGATAGTCGCCGACCCCGCGCACAAGCAGCAGCTGGCAATGGCCGCCCGACACGAGCAGCAGCAGATAGGGGAATTGCAGCGACGAATCGGCGAGGCGCGGGCTGAGCGCGTGGCCCTCGAGATGGTTGACCGCGATCAGCGGCTTGCCCGCGGCGTGGGCGAGCGCCTTGCCCGTGACGAGCCCGACCATGACGCCGCCGATCAGCCCCGGGCCGGCGGTGGCGGCGATCGCGTCGACGTCGGCGAGCGTCTTTCCGGCATCGGCGAGTACGCGTTCGACGATCGGCGCGAGGCGGTCGACATGCGCGCGCGCCGCGATCTCGGGCACGACCCCGCCGAAGGGGGCGTGATCCTCCTCCTGCCCGGCGACGCGGTGCGCGAGGACGCGCCTGTCGCTGTCGACGAGCGCTGCCGCGGTTTCGTCGCAGCTCGATTCGAGGCCGAGGATCAGAGTCATATTGTTGCGCGCCCCTTTACGCGCCCCTTGGCGGGCAGGGCAAGGGAGGCTAGCAGCAAGCTGATGAACAGGCTTCCCACTCCCGACGCTCCGCTGCGGATCGGCACCCGCGCCTCGCCGCTGGCGATGGCGCAGGCGCATATGGCGGCGGCGGCGCTCGCGCAGGCGCATGGCCTGACCGAAGATTCGCTCTTCCTGGTGCCGATGACCGCGACCGGCGACCGCATCCAGGACCGCGCGCTCGCCGAGGTCGGGGGCAAGGCGCTGTGGACGCGCGAACTCGATGCGGCGCTCGATGCGGGGGCGATCGACATCGCGGTGCACAGTCTGAAGGATGTCGAGACGCTACGCGATCCGCGCTTCGCGCTCGTCGCGATGCTCGAACGCGCCGACCCGCGCGATCGGCTGGTGGTGCGCGAGGGAATCATGGCGGCGACCATCGACGCGTTGCCGACGGGCGCCAGGCTGGGGACGAGCAGCCCGCGCCGCGCGGCGCAGGTCAAGCGGCGCCGGAGCGACATCGAAACGCTGTTGCTGCGCGGCAATGTTCAGACCCGGCTCGCCAAGCTCGCGGCGGGCGATGTCGATGCGACCTTGCTCGCGGCGGCGGGGCTCGACCGGCTGGCGATGTTCGATATTGGTGTGGTGCAGGACGCCGCGACCCTGCTGCCCGCCGCGTCGCAGGGCGCGATCGGGATCGAATGCCGCAGCGACGACGATCGGGTGCGCGCGCTGCTCGCGGCGGTCGATCATGTGCCGACGCACCGCGCGGTGATGGCCGAGCGCGAATTTCTCGCGGCGCTCGGCGGCGATTGCCGCTCGCCGGTCGCGGCGTACGCGCGTTTCCTGGATGATGGCACGCTGCGGCTCGATGCCGAGCTCTATTCGGAGGATGGCGCCGAGCATGTCGTCGGGCATGCGGCGGTCGCGGGTACCGACGCCGCGGCCGAACTGGCGCGCGACCTGCTCGCCCGCGCGCCCGATGCGGTGCGGCGCCTGTTCGGGCTATGATGCTGCCCGTCATCGTCACGCGTCCCGAACCGGGCAATGCGGCGACGGTGGCGCGGGCGCGGGCGGCCGGCCTCGACGCCTTTGCGATGCCCTTGTTCGCGGCGGTGCCGATCGAGTGGCGTCCGCCCGACGCGGGCGACTATGACGCGCTGCTGCTGACCAGCGCACAGGCGGTGCGGCTGGCGGGGTCTGGACTGGACCGGCTCGTGTCGCTGCCGGTCCATGCCGTCGGCGCGGCGAGCGCGGCGGCGGCCGAGGCGGCGGGGTTGCGCGTCGCGGCGACGGGAACCCGCGACGCACAGGCCTTGATCGACGCCATGACGTCATCGGGAAAGCCTCGGATCCTGTGGCTTTGCGGGCGCGAGCGGTCCGATTTCGACGCGCGCGGTGCGCGGCTCGACGCCCTGCCCTGCTATGCCGTCGATCCGGTCGCGCCGCCCCCCGGCTGGGATCGGCTGACCGGCGATTCGGCGGTGATTCTGGCCCATTCGGCGCGCGGCGCGGCGCGGATCGCGACGCTGACCGAGGGGCGGCGCGGGCGCCTGTCGCTCGTCGCGATCGGCCCGGCGGTGGCCGAAGCCGCGGGCGAAGGCTGGGCGGCTGTTACCGTTACGGACCGTCCCGAAGACGCGGCAATGGTGACAGCGGCTTATGCTTTGTGCCAAAAGGCGCAAAAATAGGGTCGTTCGAAAGAGGTTTATGGCAATCGACAGCAGCGATACCCCCGTCCGCCCGGGCGAGGAAGGCGCGAGAAAAGGGCCGTCCTTGCGCAGTCTGGCGATCTCCGGACTGATCCTGCTCCTGATCGGGGTCGGCGGTGGTGGCTGGGCGATGAACCGCTGGCTGGCTGGTGGCGATAGCGCGCCGACGACCAACGTCATCGATACCGCGACCCCCGGCGGGGTGCTCGCGGTGGTCGGCGCCGGTGAGGCGGCCGCTCCGACCGGCGATGCGGCCGCGCCGATGATGGTCGCTCCGGTCGACGGGGCCAGCCCGCTGACCACACGCGTCGCCGAACTCGAACAGCGCCTGTCGCGCATCACGCTCGAAGCCGCCTCGGCGTCGGGCAATGCGTCGCGCGCCGAGGGGCTGCTCGTCGCCTTTGCGGTGCGCCGCGCGCTCGATCGCGGGCTGTCGCTCGGTTATCTCGATGCGCAGCTGCGGCTACGCTTCGGCGACGACCAGCCCAATGCGGTGAAGACGATTATCGAAACCTCGCGCGACCCGATCACGCTCGAACAATTGCGCGCCGAACTCGACGCGATCGCCCCCGAACTGGTCGGGCGCAGCGGCGATAGCGGCAGCCTGTGGACCGGTTTCCGCCGCGAACTCAATGAATTGTTCGTCGTCCGCGAGGCCGGGACCCAGTCGCCGCGCGCCGCCGAACGGCTCGAACGGGCGCGGCGCTATCTGGCGAGCGGCATGGCCGACAAGGCGATCGCCGAGGTCGAGGCGATGCCCGGCGCCGCCAATGCCAACGCGTGGCTCATCGACGCGCGGCGCTATCACGAAGCGCGGCGCGCGCTTGACCTGATCGAGACCGCGGCGATATTGGAACCGCGCGACAGCCCGGCTGCCGCGATGGCCGGAAAAGCCCCGGCCGCCACCGCCCCCTAGCGCGCGTCCCGACAGGGGCGCTCGCCGTTAGAGAGAAAGCCCCGTCCCATGGCCCTCGCCGATCCGCAGCGCGTCGTCGCGCTCGACCCGCTCGATCCCCTGCTGCTCGACGCGCAGCTCAGCGACGAGGAGCGCATGGTGCGCGACACCGCGCGTGCCTATGCCGAGGGCGAGCTGCTGCCGCGCGTGACCTCGGCCTTCCTCGACGAGCGCTTCGACCGCGAGATCATGTCGGAAATGGGTGCGCTCGGCCTGCTCGGCGCGACGATCGACCCCGAATATGGCGGCGCTGGCCTGAGCTATGTCAGCTACGGCCTGATCGCGCGTGAGGTCGAGCGAATCGATTCGGGTTACCGCTCGGCCTGCTCGGTGCAGAGCAGCCTCGTGATCCATCCGATCAACGCCTATGGCAGCGAGGAGCAGAAGCGCAAATATTTGCCCGGGCTGACCTCGGGCGAGCTTGTCGGTTGCTTCGGGTTGACCGAACCCGATGCGGGCAGCGACCCCGGCGGCATGCGTACCCGCGCCGAAAAGATCGAAGGCGGCTACCGCCTCAAGGGCGCGAAGATGTGGATCACCAATTCGCCGATCGCCGACGTCTTCGTCGTCTGGGCGAAGTCCGACGCGCACGACGGGGCGATTCGCGGTTTCGTGCTGGAAAAGGGCATGAAGGGCCTGTCGGCGCCCAAGATCGAGGGCAAGGTGAGCCTGCGTGCTTCGGTCACCGGCGAGATCGTGATGGATAGCGTCGAGGTCGGCGAGGATGCGCTGCTGCCGCATGTGTCGGGGCTCAAGGGGCCGTTCGGCTGCCTCAACCGCGCGCGCTACGGCATCGGCTGGGGCGCGATGGGCGCGGCGGAATTCTGTTACGAGGCGGCGCGCAACTATACCGGCGAGCGCAAACAGTTCGGGCGCCCGCTCGCGGCGAACCAGATCGTGCAATTGAAACTCGCGAACATGCTCACCGAAATCGCGCTGGGCCTGCAGACCGCGCTGCGCGTCGGGCGGCTGATCGACGAGGGGCATGTCGCCCCCGACATGATCAGCCTGCTCAAGCGCAACAATTGCGGCAAGGCGCTCGATATCGCGCGCGTCGCCCGCGATATGCACGGCGGCAACGGCATTTCGGCCGACTATCATGTCATCCGCCACGCGGTGAACCTCGAGACGGTGAACACCTATGAGGGCACGCACGACGTCCATGCGCTAATTCTGGGGCGCGCGATCACCGGCATCTCGGCCTTTGCCTAAGCCGCTGGAGGGCATCCGCGTCGTCGAACTGGCGCGGGTGCTCGCGGGGCCGTGGTGCGGGCAATTGCTCGCCGATCTGGGCGCCGAGGTGATCAAGGTCGAGCGCCCGGGCGCCGGCGACGACACGCGGCTATGGGGTCCGCCGTTCATCGCCGGCGCCGCAGGCGAGAATCTCGGCGCCGCCTATTATCACAGCACCAACCGCGGCAAGTCGGGGGTGGCGATCGACATCGCGACCGGCGAAGGGCAGGCCGAGGTGCGCGCGCTGATCGCGGGCGCCGACGTCGTGATCGAGAATTACAAGCTCGGCGGACTCGCCAAATATGGGCTCGATCCCGCGACCTTGCGTGCCGATTTCCCCGAGCTGATCGTCTGTTCGATCACCGGTTTCGGCCAGACCGGGCCCTATGCGCACCGGGCCGGCTATGATTTCATCATCCAGGCGATGGGCGGCGCGATGTCGCTGACCGGCGAGCCCGACGGCGCGCCGCAAAAGGCGGGGATCGCCTATGCCGACATCTTCACCGGCATGTATTCGACGGTGGCTATCCTCGCTGCCCTGCGACGCCGTGACGTCACCGGGGCGGGCGCGCATATCGACATGGCGCTGCTCGATTGCCAGGTCGGGGTGCTCGCCAATCAGGCAGCCAATTATCTCGCGAGCGGGGTATCGCCGAAGCGCATGGGCAATGGCCATGCCAATGTCGTGCCCTATCAGGCCTTTGCCACCGCCGACGGCCAGCTGGTGATCGCAGTCGGCAACGACGGGCAGTTCAGGAAGCTGTGCGCGGTGCTCGGCGAACCGGGCTGGGCCGACGATGCGCGTTTCGCGACCAATGCGGCGCGACTGGCGAACCGGGCTGCGCTGATCCCGCTGCTCGCGGCGAAGATCGCCGGCTGGGAGGCGCAGCCGCTGTCGCTCGCGCTCGAGGCCGAGGATGTGCCCGCAGGGCCGATCAACGACCTGGCGGGGGTGTTCGCCGACCCGCAGGTGCAGGCGCGCGGGATGCGCTTCCGTCCCGAGGGCGCGTTCGTCGATGGCGTCGCGAGCCCGATCGTGATCGACGGCGAACGCATGGTCGCGCCGGGCGGCGCGCCGGTGCTCGCCCGATAAAAAAAGGGGCGCCGTCGCCGGCGCCCCTTTCCCCCTTTTTTCGCTTGAAACCGCCGGTCAGAATTTGACCGTGCCGGTGACGAACACCTGCCGCGGGTTGCCGTAGAAGGCGGTGACGACGCCCTCCTGGCCCAGGCTGGGTGTCACATTGCCGGCTGCTGTCAGGATCGGCACGCCCGTCGTCGGGTTGACGGCGACGAACTGATAGCCAGAGGTCTTATATTGTTTGTCCAGGATGTTCTTGGCGTGGAGACCGATCGAAAAGCCGTCGTCGCTCGACGACCAGACCAGATTCGCATCCCACAGGGCATAGCCTTTCTGGTCGAGGAAGGGGCTGGGGGTTTCGAACTGGGTGGTCTTGCTGCGGTAGGACAGCGTGGTCGACGCATTGATCAAGCCGGAAAAGCCCGGGAACTGCCCCGACAGCGTGCCCGACGCCGTCCATTCGGGCGTGTTCTGGATGCGCCGGAAATCGGCGACATCGACGCCGAGATTATTGATGAACTTCAGATATTTGCCGTCGATATAGCCGAGCGTCCCTGCCAGATTGATCGCCGATCCGTCGCCCGCGAAATCGCGGGCCAGGGTGGCGGAGCTTTCGACTTCCACGCCCTGCAGGCGAGCCTTCGAGGCGTTGGTGGTGATGCCGGCAAAGGTTTCGAACACGCCGTCGCCATTATTGTCGACGCCGACCGATCCGGGAATCTGGACGTCCTTGTAATCGGCCCGGAAGGCGGTGACGGCCAGGCGCAGGCGGCGATCGAACAGTGAACCCTTATACCCCAGTTCATAGCTGTCGACGGTTTCGGGATCGAAGGTCAGGAAATCGAAGATCTCCTGATAGCTGCGCACCCCGTCGCGATTGGTGTCGGGTGCGCCCGTGGAGTTGCCGCGCGGGTCGAAGCCGCCGCCCTTGAAGCCGCTCGAATAGGACGCGTAGATCATGTGGTCGTCGGTGGGTTTGAACGAGACCGAGGCGCGCGGGGTAAATTTGGTGAACTTGCGCGATCCCTTGAAATCGGAATCGGTGACCAGCGCCACCGGCGCGACGCCGCCGAGCAGCGGATCGGGTCCAAAGATACGGCGCTGTTTCAGGATGCGCGCGTTGCGCACGTCCGATGTGTAACGCCCGCCCAGCGAGACCGAAAGCTGATCGGTGACGTCATAGGTGAAATCGCCGAACACCGACCAGGTGGCGGTCTTGACCGTGCCGCCGGTGTAGGACGAGAATTGCGGGAGGCTGAGCAGGTTGCCCGTGGTGTAGAGCAGCACGTCGAAATTGGTGATCGCCTTGGCGTCGAGATAGTAGAAGCCGACGAGGCCGTTCAGCTTGTCGCTCTCATAGAGCAGCTGGAATTCCTGGCTGAGCTGTTCGTTCTTGTAGAAACCGGGGACGTCGACGTCGACGGCGGGCAGCGCGTCGAAATCGATCGGACCGAAGGTGGTGTCCTTGCGCCATGCGCTGATGCTACGCAGCGTGACCGTGTCCGACAGATTGGCCGAAACATTCATCGCGAGGCCGTAAGCCTCGATATCCTGCTTGGGCGTGATGAGGCCGCCGCGCGTGTCATAGACATCGTCGAGCACCGGCGTGCCCGTCTGAAGGCTGCGGATCAGGCGATGGCCGCCGCGCGGATCGGACTTGTCCTTGGTGTAGTCGCCCGAAATGCGGATCAGGACCGGTTCGCCATAGCCGCCGAATTCGACGGTGCCCCGCCCGGCCCAGACATCCTTGTTATAATTGTCGAGCCCGGTCGTCAGATTCTTGCCGAACCCGCCGCGCGACAACCGCGCAACCGACCCGCCGACACGGAGCAGGTCGCCAACCGGCGCGCTGACGGTAATCACGCCTTCGGCCTGATCATAGGTGCCATAGGCCGCGCGCAGCTTCAGCGAAAAATCCTGTGGCAGCGTTTTGGTGACATATTTGACCGCGCCGCCGATGGTGTTGCGGCCATAAAGCGTCCCCTGCGGGCCACGCAAAATCTCGATCCGCTCGACGTCATAGATGTCGAGCACCGCGGCCTGCGGGCGGTTGAGATAGACGTCGTCGAGATAGATGCCGACGCCGGCCTCGAATCCGCCGACCGGATCCTGCTGCCCGACGCCGCGAATGAAGGCGGTCAGCGTCGAATTGGTCGCGCGCGAATTTTCCAGCGTGACGTTGGGCGTCGTGTCGGAAATCGCGGTGATATCGGACGCACCCGACTGTTCCAGCGCCGCGCCCGAATAGGCGGTGACCGCGATCGGCACATCGAGCAGCGATTCTTCGCGGCGGCGCGCGGTGACGACGATGTCGCCGTCGCCTGTGTCGGCGCTCGCGCCTTCCTCCTGCGCGAAGGCGGCGGGGGTGAAGGCGATCATGCTGAGCGCGCTGGTGGCGCAGACGGCGGCATGCACGCGGCGGGCGAAAGGACGCATTTGACTCTCCCATGACATGGGCGGCGCAGCGCCACCCTTTTCGATTTTCTTGGGCTGGTCTTGCCAAGCCGCGTCGCACCCAATAATGAAAGGTGAACCAAGTTTCAACTTGGAATATTTATCCGCTGTCTTTTGGGTGGCGGTGATGCGAAAAAGCCACGCTGGCCGCGCCGCTTGTCGGGCGCGGTCGTCCGTGGGGGAGGACGGGAAGGCAGATGATGGACCAGCCGCGAGGTTCCGCGCCCGGCAAGGGTGGCGAGGCGGGCAATCCCGACAAGACCCCGCGTACCGAGCGCGGGCGGCGGACGCTGCGCAAACTGCTTGACGCCGCGGCGATCGAGTTCGGCGAGCGGGGATTCCACGAGGCGTCGATCAGCGGCATCACGCGTCGCGCCGGCACCGCGCTCGGCAGTTTTTACACCTATTTCGATTCGAAGGATGAAATCTTCCAGGCGCTCGTCCGCTATATGAGCGAGCAGTTGCGCGACTATGTGACCCCGATCGTCCAGGCCGCGCCCGACGGCATCGCCGCCGAACGCATCGGGCTTGAATCCTTCCTGCGCTTCGTGCGCGACCACAAGGAAATCTATCGCATCATCGACGAGGCCGAATTCGTCGATTACGCCAGCTATCGCCGCCATTATGAAACCACCGTCGCACGCGTCCGCCAGCGGCTCGAGGCCGGCGCGGCGCGCGGCGAGATTCGCGCCGACGTCGGCGAAATCCACGCCTGGGCGATCGGCGGCATGAATGTCTTTCTCGGCATGCGATACGGGCTGTGGGACGAGGGCGTCGATATCGAGGAAATCGCGCGCGTCGCCAACGACCTGCTGGCGAACGGGCTGGCGAAGAAGGATTGATATCGTCGCCCCTGCGAAGGCGGGGGCCGTTGGAGGTTCATTCCTGCGTGACAGTGCAAGGCCGATAGCGGCCCCCGCCTTCGCGGGGGCGACGGTCAGAAAGATCAGGAGCGCCCGATCAAAAAGATCGCATGCTCGGCGCGCCAGCTGGCGGCGGCGTCGCTCGTCGGCTTGTCGCCCGACAGATACCAGGCCGCCTCGACGCCGATGCCCTTGGCGCCGATCAGGTCGCGGAAATCGCTGACCGTGACATGGTGGATGTTCGGCGTCTCGTACCAGGCGACCGGCAGCAGCCGCGTCACCGGCATCCGCCCGCCCCACAGAAGCGCGAGCCGCACCCGCCAATGCGCGAAATTGGGGAAGCTGACGAAGGCGCGCGGGGCGATGCGCAGCAGTTCGCCAACGACGAGGTCGGGGCGTTCGGTGGTCTGCAGCGTTTGCGAGAGGATCGCATAGTCGAAAGCGTCGTCGGGATAGTCGGCAAGGTCGCGGTTGGCGTCGCCCTGCACCACCGACTGGCCGCGCGCGATCGCCGCGGTGACGTTGGCGGGGTCGATCTCCAGCCCGCGCGCATCGACGCCCTTGGCGCGCAAAGCCTCCATCAGCTCGCCGTCGCCGCAGCCGACGTCGAGCACCCGCGCCGATGACGGCACGGCGTCGGCGATGATCGCGAGGTCGGGACGCAAGGCCATCAGTATCCGCTTCCCAAAGCGCCCGCGACGAGCCGGTCGAGCGCGGGCACGTCGAGCAGGAAGCTGTCATGCCCATAGGGCGCCGACAGCTCGACGAAGCTCGCGGCGGCGCCGACGCTTTGCAGCGCCTGGACGATGCGGCGCGATTCGGCGGTCGGATAGAGCCAGTCGGTATCGAAGCTGACGAGGGTGAAGCGCACGTCCTTCGCCTTGGCAAAAGCGCCCGCGAGGCGGCCGTCGTGCGGATCGGCGAGGTCGAAATAATCCATCGCGCGGGTGATGTAGAGATAGGCGTTGGCGTCGAAGCGATCGGTGAAGGCGAGCCCCTGATGCCGCAGATAGGATTCGATCTGGAAATCGGCGTCGAAGCCGAAGCTCTTGATGTCGCGCGCCTGCAGCCGGCGGCCGAATTTTTCGGTCAGCCCTTCTTCGGACAAATAGGTGATGTGTGCCGCCATGCGCGCGACCGCGAGGCCTTTCGTGGGCATGCAGAATTTGTCGTAATAATTGCCGTCCTGCCAGTCGGGATCGGCCATGATCGCCTGGCGTCCGACCTCGTGGAACGCGATATTCTGCGCCGAATGGCGCGCCGCGCTGGCGATCACCAGCGCGCGTTCGAGCCGTTCGGGATAGTGGGCCGCCCAGGCGAGCGTCTGCATCCCGCCCATCGAGCCGCCGACCACCGCATGGAGCCGGTCGATCCCGAGATGATCGAGCAGCATCGCCTGCGCGCGCACCATGTCGCCGATGGTGATCACCGGGAACGCCATGCCGAGCGGCGCGCCGGTCACCGGATCGGGGGTCGCGGGACCGCTCGACCCCATGCAGCTGCCGAGCACATTGGCGCAGATGACGTGGAAACGGTCGGTGTCGATGGGCTTGCCGGGGCCGACCATCCGCGCCCACCAGCCGGGCTTGCCCGTCGCGGGATGGTCGCTCGCGACATATTGGTCGCCGGTCAGCGCGTGACACAGCAGGACCGCGTTCGACCTGTCGGCGTTCAGCGCGCCATAGCTTTGCCAGGCGATCGTCACCGACGGCAGCGACTGGCCGCTGTCGAGCGGCAGCGGGGTCGGGATCGTCACGCTCTGGTGCGATATCTGGTGGAGCGCGCTCGCCATGATGCGCGCGGGGCTAAGCGGGTGTGCGGGGGCTGTCAACGTGCTGGACTCGCGACGCTCAGACGTTAAACGCCGCGGCATGACCGACACGACCCCGACCCTCACCCCCAAGCCGTGGATCAGCGGCATCGCCCCCTATGTGCCCGGCAAGTCGGCCGGCGCCGACGGTCGCCCGCTGATCAAGCTCAGCGCGAACGAAAATCCGCTCGGTACCGGCGCCAAGGCGCGCGAAGCCTTCGCCGCCGCGCAGACCGATGCCGATGCGCTGTCCCGCTATCCCGATCCGGGGTCGATGGTGTTGCGCGAGACGATCGCGGCGAAGTTCGGGCTCGATCCGGCGCGGATCATCTGCGGCAACGGGTCGGACGAATTGCTCCACCTCGCGGCGGGCACCTATGCCGGGGTGGGCGACGAGATCCTCTATGTGCGTTATGGTTTCGCGGTCTACGAGATCGCCGCGCGGCGCGTCGGGGCAATGCCGGTAGAGGCCGACGACCGCGACTATGCGACCGATGTCGATGCTTTGCTCGCGGCGGTGACCGACAAGACGCGCGTCGTCTATCTCGCCAACCCGAACAATCCGACGGGTACGCTCGCGACGCGTGAAGAGGTGGCGCGGCTCTACGCAGGGCTGCCGAAAGATGTGTTGTTCGTGATCGACCAGGCCTATAGCGAATATCTGTCGGCCGAAGAGGACGACGGCGGTCTCGACCTCGCGAAGAGCGAGCCCAATGTTTTCGTGACGCGCACCTTTTCGAAGATTCACGGGCTGGCGGCCGAGCGGATCGGCTGGGGCTATGCTGCTGCCGACGTGATTTCGGCGCTGCACCGCATTCGCCTCCCGTTCAACGTCACGCGTGCGGGACAGGCGGCGGCGGTCGCGGCGCTCGGCGACGAGGAATTCGTGCGCCATAGCCGCGAGCATAATGCCGAATGGCGCGCCTGGCTGGCGGGCGAGATCGAAAGCCTCGGCAACCATGGCCTGCGTGTCGTGCCGTCGGCGTGCAATTTCCTGCTGGTGCTGTTCGAAGGCGATGTCAGCGCCGAGACGGTGTACAACCGGCTGATGGACGCGGGTTATATCGTCCGCTGGCTGCCGGGGCAGGGACTGCCGGGGGCGCTGCGCATGACGATCGGCACCGAAGACGAGACGCGCGGGCTCGCGGCGGCGATCCGCGCCGCGGTCGAAGGCTGACGCGCATGGCGCGCAGGGTCGAGCGGGTCGCGATCGTCGGACTGGGGCTGATCGGCTCGTCGATCGCGCGCGCGGTCAAGGACCGGCTGCCGGGCGTGATGGTGACCGGCCATGACGCCAGCGCCGATGTGCGCGACCAGGCGCGGACGCTTGGCCTGTGCGACCATATCGCAGATACCGCCGACGCGGCGGTTGCCGGCGCCGACCTGGTCATTCTGGCGGTGCCGGTGGGGCGGATGGCCGACGCGGCAGCCGCGATCGCGCCGGGGCTGAAGGCTGAGGCGATCATCTCCGACGTCGGATCGTCGAAGACGAGCGTTGCCGAGGCGTTGGCGAAGGTGCTGCCCGATCATGCCGTCATTCCGGCGCATCCGGTCGCGGGAACCGAGAACAGCGGCCCGGCGGCGGGTTTCGCGAGCCTGTTCGACGGACGCTGGTGCATCGTCACTCCCGGCGCCGACGCCCCCGCCGATGCGGTGGCTGCGCTCACGACTTTCTGGGAGGCGCTCGGCGCCAGAGTCGATGTCATGGACGCCGCGCACCATGATCTGGTGCTCGCGGTGACCAGTCATCTGCCCCACTTGATCGCCTATACGATCGTCGGCACCGCGAGCGAGCTCGAAGAGGTTACCGAGAGCGAGGTGATCAAATATTCGGCGGGCGGTTTCCGCGATTTCACCCGCATCGCGGCGAGCGACCCGGTGATGTGGCGCGACGTCTTCCTCGCCAACAAGGATGCGGTGCTCGCGACCTTGCAGCGCTTCAACGAGGATCTGACCGTGCTGCAACAGGCGATCCGCCGCGGCGACGGCGCGAAGCTCGAGGAGTGGTTCACGCGGACGCGCGCGATAAGGCGGTCGATTATCGCACAGGGCCAGGATGATGCGGCGCCTGACTTTGGGCGGAAACATTAAAACGCGTCGCCCCCGCGAAGGCGGGGGCCGCTTGGCAGCCTTGCACTACTCCGATAACGGCCCCCGCCTTCGCGGGGGCGACGATTATTTTTACGGCGCTTGATAGCCCTCCAGCAACGCTTCCGGCGGGTTCAACGCGTTGATCGCGCGCCAGACGCGCTCCTCGGCTTCCTCGCGCGGCAGGCCGGCGGGAATCGTCTCGCCGATCTTGTAGGTGATCGTGCCCGGCCATTTGACCCAGCGGCGCGGCGGATAGACGAGGCCGCTGTTCACCGCGACGGGGATGACGTCGATGCCGAGCAGCCGATACATGCCGGCGAAACCGGGGCGCAGCGGCGGTGCTTCGCCGTGCGGGACGCGTGTTCCCTCGGCGAACAGCACCAGCGGGCGTTCCGCGGCGAGCGCAGCCTTGGCCGCACCGAGCATCGCGCGCATCGCCTTGCCGCCGCCGTCGCGGTCGACGGGAATCAGGCCGTAAAACTGCGCCGCCTTGCCCCAGACGGGGATGTTGAACAGCTGTTCCTTGGCGAAGACCGCGGGGTGCTTGAACAGCCCAGGTTGTTCGATCGTTTCGAACGCGCCCTCATGCTTGAAGACGTAGAGGACGGGGATGTCGGGCATTGCGCCCTCGACGACGATGCGGTGGCCGAGGACGAAGCGGCAGAAGAGGCGGTGCCCCTTCGCCCAGACGCGCACGAACCAGATCGTCGTCTTGTGCGAGATCGGCAGCGAGATGACCGCGCCGATCGAGCTGAAGCTGCTGATCAGGAAGAACAGCATCCAGAAAAGGATCGAGCGGAGGAGGGCGACGGTGTAGCGCATCGGCGCCGCTCTTAAAGGCCCAGGAGCCCGCCCGCCAGCCCGGCGAGATATTTATGATATTCGCGGAACAGGGTCGCGAAGCTCGGCTGGCTGCGCACCGCGTCGGGGACGATCGTCACCTTGTCGCCGACCGCGCGGCCGAGTTCATATTCGGCGCGGCGCATATGCCAGTCGGTGGTGATCAACCGCACGCTCTTGTAGTTGCGCCGCGCAACCCAGGTCGCGACCTCGGTGGCGTTCGAGCGCGTATCCTCGGCCTCGAAGCCCAGCGCGATGCAGCAATCGAACAATTCCTGCGGTCGTTTATATTCGGCGGCGAGTTCGCGGGGCTTCACCTCGCGGGCGACGCCGCTGATCAGCAGGCGTTTGGCATCGCCCGCCTCGAGCCGCTCGAGCGCGCGGTCGATGCGCCCCGGGCCGCCGGTCAGCACGACGATCGCGTCGGTCTTCTGGTCGCCGGCGGGCAGCGGCGGCAGCAGCGCGAACCACGCGAAGCCGAGCACCCAGGCCAGGAACAGGAGGGAAATGAGGCGCTTGATCATAAAATCTTCTTGAGCGCGGAGAGCAGGGTCAACCGCGCGGTCAGGGCTGCGAGCGCGATAGCCAATAGCGGCAGCGCCAGCAAGAGCGCCCAGCCCATCGGCCCCAGCGAGGCGGTTGCCGCCAGCCCCGATGTCACCCCTGACCATTGCCAGCCGATCAGCAGCATGATCGCCGCGGCGACGACGGTGCCGAGCGCGATGCCGTAGGCGGTGTCGATCGCGATGCGGCGCTGGAACAGGCGGGTGATCTGGCGGTCGGTGGCGCCGATCAGGTGGAGCATCTCGATCGTCGCATAATGGGTGCCAAGCGCGGCGCGAGCGGTCATGATCACCACCGCGCCGCTGGCGAGGGTCATGAGCAGCACCATGCCAGCCGCGATCCAGGCGAGGCTGCGGATCAACCGCGCGACGGGGCCGAGCCATTCGGCGTGCGGGATGATGCGAGCACCGGGGGCGGCGCGCGCGACGAGCGCGCGGAGCTGCGCGAGCTGGCCCGCGCGCTCGCCGCCGACGAAGTCGATATCGACCAGCGCGGGCAGGGGGAGCGAGCGCAGCACCGGGTCGTCTCCGCCGGCGCTGCCGAGCCACTGGCTTAGTGTCGCGAGCAATTCGTCCTGCCCGACGTTACGCGCGGTGCGGACATAGGGTGCGGCAAGCGCCTGTCGGCGCAGTTCGGCGGCCTGCTCGGCGCGGGTGACGGGGTTGGCAGTAACGATCTGCACGGTTACCCGCCCCGCGATCGCGTCCCCGATGTTGTTCGCGGCGCGCGCCAGCCCGACCCCCGCACCCGCCGCGAGCAGGGTGAGCATCATCAGGATCGCGATCACCCACGGCGTCGGCCCCGACAGGCGGCGGTCGGGCAGCAGGCGGCGGTGCTGGACGGGAACGCGCGGAATGATCAAGACGTCACACCTTGTTCGCTGGCGGATAGCGCAGCGCCCCGGTCGGGTCGGCGAGCCGCCCCTTTTCCAGCCGCATCATCTGGGCATTGTCGATGCGGCTGATCAGGTGGATGTCGTGGGTCGCGACGACGACGGTGGTGCCGAGCCGGTTGAGCGCCTCGAACAATCCGAGCAGGCGCATCGCCATTTCAGGGTCGACGTTGCCCGTTGGTTCATCGGCGACGAGTAGTTGCGGGCGCGCGATCACCGCGCGCGCGATCGCGACGCGCTGCTGCTCGCCGCCCGACAGCGTCGCCGGGCGCGCATGGGCACGGTCGTCGAGTCCGATCCAGCTCAGCATTTCGCCGACCGGACCCGACAGATCCTCTTCGCTGACCCCGGCGATGCGCAGCGGCAGCGCGATATTGTCGCGGGCGCTCAAATGCGGGATCAGCCGGAAGTCCTGGAACACCACCCCGATGCGGCGGCGAAAACCGGGCAGGCGCTGGCGCGGCATCGACACCAGATCCTCGCCGAACAGCCGCACCAGGCCACGGCTCGGGCGCTGCGCCAGATAGAGCATCTTCAAAAGCGACGTCTTGCCCGCACCCGACGGGCCGGTGAGGAAATAGAAGCTGCCGGGTTGCAGGTTGAAGCTGATGTCGGCGAGAACCTCGGCGTCGGGGCCGTAGCGCAGCCCGACGCGGTCGAATTCGACCATCGCGCCGCCGGGGCGCGGGCCGGCGCTGTCCGTCATGGCGTCACCCCGGGGCGGCGCGCGCCCCGATCCGCGCTAGGCAAAGGTGCAGCGTCGGCGTCCATGATGCCGCCTGTTACATGGCTTTCCCACAGTGACAAGCGCCGAGTAGACCGCCCGGAATGACGCGGCGCTTGCAACCCGCGAATCGGCGTGTTTAGAGGGATTCATGATCCTCGCCTGCCCGTCCTGTCACACCCGCTATGTCGTTCCCGATACGGCGATCGGCGCCAACGGCCGCACCGTGCGCTGCGCCAATTGCCGTCATAGCTGGTTCCAGGAACCCGCGGCGCCGGGCGAGATGCTGTTGACCGACGCGGCGGTTGCGGCACCCGATGCGCCCGCCGCACCGGCGGTGCCCGAGGCCCCCGTCGCGGCGGCGCCGCCGCCCGCCTCGCCGCCGCCGACACCCGCGATCGCGCGCGCGCCGGCCGAAACCCCGCCGTCCGCCGCGTTCGCCGCGCCCCCGGTCGAGCAGAAGGTTACGGTCACCGACGCCGAGGCGCCGCTGCCTTTCCGCCGCCCGCGCCGCAACCCGGCGAAGCGCTGGACGCTGATCGCCGCGGGCGCCGCCGCGCTGATGGTCGCCGCGACCGCGGGCCTTTATTATTTCGGGCTGCCGAGCTGGGCGCAGGGGCTGGGCATTCCCGGCCTCGCCGACGAACCCGACCTCGTCATCGAATTGCCGCCGAACCAGGATCATCGCGAACTGGCCGACGGGACGATCTATTTCGCCGCGTCGGGGGTGATCATCAATCCGACCGACCGCGAACAGCGCGTGCCGCCGATCCTCGCCGAGCTGCGCGATGCGCAGGGCACGATCGTCTATAGCTGGACGATCAAGCCGCCGGTGCGGATGCTGCCCCCGAACGAGAAGGTCAATTTCAGCGAGGCCAAGCTCGACATCCCGCGCCGCGCATCGCAGCTGACGGTCAGCTGGGCGCTGCCGAAGAACTGACAAACGTCGTCATTAAGAGCGTAGCGAAGCAATCCATGGCGGTTGCCGCCTGCTCTGGATTGCCGCGTCGCCGTCGGCTCCTCGCAATGACGAAGGTTATATCTCAGTATCTTACGTTGGCGTCACGCCGTCACAGCAACAGTGCGCCCCCCAACGACAGCAGGAAACTTGTCACCGTCGCGACGATGATCGGCGCGAAGCTGCGCCAGCCCTGGTCGAGCAGCAAATGCAGCCGCGCCTTCATCGCGGTCGCGACGATCGCGAGCAACAGCAGCGCCTGCGCCGCGGTCGCCGCCCCGTCGGTGAACGGCTTGGGAATCGCGACGAGCGAATTGATCGCGGCGATGGCGAGAAAGCCGAGGATGAACCAGGGCAGGCGTAGCGGGATGCGCGTCTTGCCCGCCGCATCGTCCTTGCTGTGCGCCAGCCACAGCCCGACGAGCATCAGCATCGGTGCGAGCAGCGCGACGCGGGACAGTTTGACGATCGTCGCGACCTCGCCGGCGGGCGCCGAGAAGGAAAATCCGCCGCCGATCGCCTGCGCGACGTCATGGATCGACGCGCCGATCAGGAATCCCGCCTGCGCGTCGGTCAGCCCGAGTTGCGCCGCGAGCACCGGATAGAGCGTCATCGCGAGCGCGCTGGCGACCGTGATGCCGACGAGGGTCAAAGTGAAGCGCGCCTGGTCGACGCGCTTGTCGCCGATCAGCGAATAAAGCGCGAGCGCCGCCGAGGCGCCGCAGATCGCGGTCGCGCCGCCCGCGAGAAGCGCGGCGTGGCGGTCCTGCCGGAACAGTCGCGCGCTGGCGACGGTGATGACGATCACCGCGATCATGATCGCGACCAGCAGCGCGAAGGGCAGCGGCCCGAGATCGACGAGCTGCGCGGCGGTGATGCGGGCGCCGACAAGGACGATTCCGATGCGAAGCGCGGTCTGCGACATCAGGTCGAGTCCGGCGTGGGTGCGCTTGTCCTGCGACAGGAAAGAGAGTGCCAGCCCGATCAGCAGCCCCATCAGCACCAGCGGTACGGCATAATGGTCGGCGAGCCAGGCGGCGGCGAGGGCGGCGATCGCGGTGACGAGGACGCCGTGCATATAGTCGCGCGCGCTGTGCCGCGCGGGCGGATGCGCCTCGAGCTGCATTTCGCCATAGAGGTCGGCGGCCATCGGCCAATTATGCTCGGATGCTTTCACCTGCGCTCCCCTGCGCCATCTCGGGTTCGCTTCGCACATCCGCGGCGCAGCGTCGATAGGCCATTGCTGGCGTGCCGCTCCCTTGCTAGAGGCCGCCGTCTGCGCACCCGTAGCTCAGCTGGATAGAGCGCTGCCCTCCGAAGGCAGAGGCCAGGGGTTCGAATCCCTTCGGGTGCGCCATTTCTCCCCATCGCAAAAATCGCGCACGCGATTTCCTTCCCGCGCCAGCGGAATATCGGCGGCCGCGGTGCGGCGCGCCCCTAACGATGCCGCGATCGGATCGTGACAGTATCGCTTTGACCTCGCGTGCTGGTAGCGCTACCAAATATGTGCGAACTGCGAACGATATGACAGTCGAAGGGAGAAACGGGGATGAAGAAGGCGATGGTCCTGATCGCGGCGATGACGTGCCTGTCGTTGCCCGCCGCCGGTCTGGCGGCGCCGCGCGGCCTGCCGGTCGGCCAGTGCATCAACATGGGCAACAGCCTCGAGCCGCCGACCGAAACGGGATGGGGCGGGCATGCGATCGCCGATGCGGATTTCGCCAATATCGCCGGGGCGGGTTTCAAGACGATCCGCCTGCCGGTGCGGTGGGACAGCCATGCCGCGAAGAATGCCCCCTATACGATCGAACCCGCCTTCCTCGCGCGCGTGAAGCATGTCGTCGGCGCGGCGCAGGCGGCGGGGCTGAACGTCATCCTCGACAGCCATAATTTCGAATCGATGCACAGCGACCCGATCGGCAGCGCCCCCCGCTTCGCCGGCATCTGGAAACAGATCGGGGTCGCCTTTGCCGGGCAGCCGACCGCGACGCTGTGGTTCGAACTCGAGAATGAACCGCACGACAAATTCACCAACGCCAACCTGCTCGAAGCCTTGTCGCCGGCGCTCGCCGCGGTGCGCGCGACCAATCCCGACCGGCCGGTGATCATCGGCGGCGAATATTGGAGCGGGATCGATTCCCTCGCGACGCTCACGCTGCCCGACGATCCGAATGTCTATCCGACTTTTCACTATTATGAGCCGTTCCAGTTCACCCATCAGGGCGCCGAATGGGTCGATCCGTCGCCGCCGCTCGGTCGCGCCTATGGCATCGGCGACGATGCCGAACGGCTGGTGCGCGATGTCCAGAAGATTCGCGATTACACCGCGCGCACCGGCCTGCTGCCCTTCATGGGTGAGACGGGCGCGCATACGACGGTGCCGCTCGACCAACGGGTGCAATATCATGCCGCGGTGACCAAGGCCTTCGCCCCGCTCGGCGTCGGCATGTGCATGTGGGCCTATACCAACACCTTTCCCTTCTATGACAGCGACAAGAAGGCGTGGCTGCCGGGACTGCGCGGCGCGGTCGGGCTTCCCGATGCGACCACCGCGCCCGCGCCCGCCGCCGCGTCGCCGGCCCCTGTCGCGACCGGCGAGCGGCAGCCCACAGCCGAACTGCAGGCGCTCGACGACAGCCTGCCGGGCACCCTGATCAACGACCCGTCGGCGCTCGACTGGTCGACCTTCGGCACGATCATGAAGGCGAAGACCGTCAAATCGGCGGACATCCCCGGCGGCGGCGCGGCGATGCAGTTCACGCTGCAGTCGCTGGGCGTCGCGGCCTATGACGCCGGCGCCAATGTCCCGATTCGCAACGCGCTGCGCGGCAAGGGCGAGTATGTCGCGGCCTTCTGGGCGCGCACGGTCAAGTCCGACGCGCCCGACGGCAAGGGGCGGATCGGCGTCCGCTTTCAGCAGAATGTGGCGCCCTATGCGGGGTTCGGCGACACCGTCCTGACCGTCGGGTCCGAATGGCAGCTCTACGAAATCGCCGCGACGGCCGATCGCGATGTGCCCAGGGGGCAGGCGGTGCTCGGACTCCAGTTGGCGGGTGCGCGGCAGACGGTCGAGATCGGCCAGGTGATCATCGTCGAGGGCGCCAAATCGATCCGTCAGGCCGCGGCACCGGCGGCGCCCGCCGCTGACCCCGAATTACCGCCGCAACTGGCGGGCAAGGGCGACCTGCTCAACGATCCGGCGAACCGCGACTGGCTGCTTTATGGCGAGAAACAGGTGGCGAAGGCGACGACGACCAACGTCTATGGCCGCGTCGCGACCTTGCTGACGGTCAGCGCGGCGGGGGCCAACGCCTATGACGCGGGTGCCGCCGTCCCGCTGCGCGATGGAATCGCGGTCGGCGACCGGCTGCGCATCGCGATCCTCGCGCGCACCGTGTCGGCATCGACCCCCGACGGACAGGGCAAGCTGGCGATCCGGGTGCAGCAGAACGGCGCGCCCTACGATGGCTTTGCCGACAATATCTTGGTCGTCGGGCCGAGCTGGCGGCTCTACCAGATCGGGACCACCGCATCGCTGGCGCTCGCCGCGGGCAAGGGACAACTCGCGCTGCACACCGCCGGCGCGGCGCAGGCGATCGAGATCGGCCCCGTCTATGTCTTGCGCGAAGGGACGCCTTCGGCTGGAATGGGGGAATGAGGCCAGCGCCGCCGTTCGACACATTGCGATTGACGACGGGCGCGGCCGAACTGGTGCTGGCCCCCGCCGCCGGCGGCGCCATCCTGTCGTGGCGGGTCGATAGCCAGCCGATGCTCCACGGCGCGCGAGCGGCGGCGGCATCGGGCTGGAACCCGCTCGACATGGCGAGTTTCCCGCTCGTGCCCTTTTCGAACCGCATCGGCAGCGGCGCCTTTCTGTGGGATGGCGTCCGTCACCAACTGCCGCCAAGCGCCTTGCCCGACCGCCATGCGATCCACGGCGTCGGTTGGCGGCGGGCGTGGCGGGTGATCGAAAGCGCCGCCGACCGCGCGGTGCTGCGTCACGAACATGAAGCCAGTGCCGACTGGCCATGGGCCTATGCCGCCGAGCAGCGGTTTCGGCTGACCGCGTTCGGGCTGGAGATTGCGATGACCGCGACCAATGCCGCCGATCGCCCGGTGCCGCTGGCGTTCGGCCTGCACCCCTATTTCGACGCGGCGGGGGCGCATCTGCGATTCGCCGCGTCGCCGATCTGGCGGTCGGGCATCGACGGCCTGCCCGCGCGGTCCGAGCCGCCCGGGGCGGACCGCGATTTTCGCGAGGGCCTCGGGGTGACGGCGACCGACCTCGACAATGGCTATGACGGCTGGGACGGGCGCGCCGCGATATGGTGGGCCGATCGCCCCTATGCGCTGCGCATCACCTCCGACCTGCCGTGCGCCGTCGTCTATACCCCGGCGTCGGCACGCTTCTTCTGCTTCGAGCCGGTGCCGCACAGCAACAATGCGCTGAACCTTGCGGGCGCGGGCCGCGCGATGCCGGTCGTGATGCCCGGCGAGGCCTTTTCCGCCCATGTCCGCTTCGAAGTCCTGCCCCGCGAGGCCGTCCAATGACCGATCCCATCCGCACCATCGTCATCGTCGGCGGCGGCACCGCCGGCTGGATGGCCGCCGCCGCGGCGGCGCGCTTCCTGAACGACGGCCAGCGGCGTATCCTGCTCGTCGAATCGGACGCGATCGGCACCGTCGGGGTCGGCGAGGCGACGATCCCGCCGATCCGCGATTTCAACAACATGCTCGGTATCGACGAGGCCGAGTTCATCCGCGAAACCGGCGCGACTTTCAAACTGGGGATCGAGTTCGTCGACTGGGGCGCGCTCGGCGAGCGCTATCTCCACCCGTTCGGCGATCCGGGGCATAATTTCGAGGGCATCGCCTTTCACCAATATTGGCTGAAGCACCGCCACGATCCGCGCATCGGGCCGTTCACCGACTATTTCATCACCGACGCCGCGGTGCGCCATCGCGGCTGTGCGCCGCAAAGCGGCGACCCGCGCTCGCCGCTCCACCAGATGGCGGCGGCCTATCATTTCGACGCCGCGCTTTACGCGGCCTATCTTCGCCGCCGCGCCGAGGCGCAGGGGGTCGAGCGGATCGAGGGGCGGATCACCGGCGTCGCGCGTGATGGCGGGAGCGGTCATGTCGCGGCGTTGCGCCTCGCCGACGGGCGCGATGTCGCGGGCGATTTCTTCATCGACTGCTCGGGTTTCGTCAGCCTGCTCCTGGGCAGGGAAATGGGGGTCGCCTATCGCGACTGGTCGCGCTGGCTGCCGTGCGACCGCGCGTTCGCGGTGCCGTCGGCGCGGACCGATCCGCTGATCCCCGCGACGCGCGCCACCGCGCATGGTTTCGGCTGGCAATGGCGCATCCCGCTCCAGCACCGCACCGGCAACGGCATCGTCTGGTCGAGCGCCCATGCCGGCGAAGACGAAGCGCGTGACACGCTGCTCGCGAATCTGGACAGCGAAGCGCTCGCCGAACCGCGCCAGTTGCGTTTCACCGCCGGGGTGCGCGAGCGTTTGTGGGAGGGCAATGTCGTCGCGCTGGGACTCGCCGGCGGCTTCATTGAACCGCTCGAATCGACGAGCATCCATCTGATCCAGACCGGGATCAACAAGCTGTTCTGGCTGTTCCCCGACAGGAATTTCAGCGCGGTCGAGCGCGACGAATATAACCGGCTGATGATCGACCAATATGAATATGTCCGCGACTTCATCATATTGCATTATAAGGCGACGGCGCGGAACGACACGCCCTTCTGGCGCGACATGGCGGCGATGGAGATCCCCGACAGCCTGGCGCAGAAGATCGAGCTGTTCCGTACCAAGGGCCGCATTCGCCGTTTCGACCACGACCTGTTCGGCGTCGCCAACTGGGCGGCGGTGATGCTGGGGCAGAATATCGTGCCCGACGGCTATGACCCGCTGGTCGATGCGACCGACGACGACCGAATCGTCGCCGCGATGGAACGGATCGCGTCGGTGTTCGACCAGCAGGCCCGCGCGATGCCGTCGCACGCCGACTATATCGCACGGTTGATCGCGCGTTAACGCGGCCCCATCAGCCCGCGCAGCACGAAGTTGCGGATCGTCTCGTCGCGCTCGGGCGACGCTGCGCCCTGCACGCCGCGCGCATGCGGCGGCAGATGATCGGCGGCCGCCGCGCCGTCGTCGCCGAAGATATAATGGTCGAACCAGGTCCGCCACGCCGCGCGCTCGGCGGCGGGCAGGTCGCGGATCGCGAGCAGCGCATGGGCAAAGGCGAGCAGCGGCGAACTCCCCGCGCGCGCGTCGAACCAATAATTGACCATCAGGTTGAGCGGTCCCGTGGCGCGGATATTGTGCCACCACAGCGACGGGATGAAAATCGCATCGCCGGGGCCGAGGGTCGCGACTTGGGCCGCGGCCATCGCCCCGGCGAAGCGCGGGTACTGCACGAGGTCGGGGTCGTCGACCGCGACCATGCTCACCGGCTGCCCCGCCGGGGTCTTGTTGAGCGGGCCGAGGTAGAGGTTCGCCACCTGCTCGGGCGGAAACAGGACGAAGCGGCGGACACCCGACACGACAACGGCGACATTGTCCGACTGGTCGAAATGGGTCGCGATATGGCTGTCGTTGCCGATCCACATCCGCGGCGTTGCCCCCGGGGTGTCGAGGGGGAGGCGGTGGTCGGCCAGGAAGCCCGGCATGAAGTCGGCCGCCGCGACTGATCCGGCGTAGAAGCTCGGCGGGGCGGCCTGTTCGCGCGCCCACAGCAGCCGGTCGAGCAGTGGACCGACGCGCGTCTGTTCGGTGCGGAAATTGAATCCCGCCATATCGTCGCGATAGAAATAATGGCCGGCCATGCCCGGCGGCGCGGTGAAGACGTTCATCGCCGCGCCCTCGCCATAGCCTTTGAGCAATTGCGCCATCGCATCGGGTCCGGCGCGGCCCGCGGCGACCGCGGGCCAATGGGCGGCCAGCCCGCGCAGCACCAGCGGACGCGCCGCCGCCTCGGCCAGCGCCGCGGCGGCATCGGGCGCCTCGACCGCGGCAACCGGCGCGGCGCTGGCCAGCCAGTCGCTCATGGGCAGGGGATCATGACATCCGCGGTCGACGCCAGCCGGACGTCGGCGAGGCTGAAGCGCGCCGCGCCCTCGGTGGTCAGCCGGAAGGGAGTCTCGACCTTGGTCATGTCGGCGCCTTTAGCAGCAAAGCATTTGAGCGGCACGCCATAGCTGCGCCATTCGCCGAGCGGCGCGGTCGCCAGCGCGGCGAAGGGAATCGCGGTCCGGTTGAAGACCAGCATCGCCGTTTCTGCCGGGGGCTGGTCGACGCGCATCGTCGCGACCAGCAGCAAGTCGCCATTGCTTTCGCGCGTCAGTTCAACGGGCGCGTGGCTCGACACTTCGACCGTCGCGGGGCCGCCCGCGATCGCGAACTGCCGCGCGCCTTCCTGCACGATATGGTCGGTCGCGGTGACGGTGACCCGCCCGCCGAGCGCCTTGGCCGGGACGCTGCTGATCCGTGTCGTGTCGCCCGCGCCGTCCATCACGCGCAGCGACCAGGACGCGGCGGGGACGCCGCGCGCGAACCAGTTGGTGCCGCTGTCGCTGTCCGCGACCCCGGGGTCTTCGGACAATCGGGTCCATGCCCTGTCGTCCGCCAGTCCGAGCCCATAGCCGAAGGGGAACAGCACCGGTCCGTCGGCGCGCGCGGTGGCGGGCCAGGCGGTGGGCAATTTGCCGGTAAAGTCGAAGCGCGGTTTGTCGTCCTTGCCCGCGATCAGCAGGTCGGCGACGCCCGCGCCTTCGGAGCCCGGAAGCCACGCCGCGACAAAGGCGTCCGCGGTGTTGAGTTCGGGGTTCATGAACAGCGGGCGCCCGCTGATCATCACCGCGATGACCGGTACGCCCTGCGCCTTCAGTTTCTGCATCGTCGCGAACGGCGCGCGCAGGTCGGGGCGGAGCTGGAGCGTTTTCAGGTCGCCCTGGAATTCGGCATAGGGGGTCTCGCCGAACACGATGATCGCGGCGTCGGGCTTTTTCCGATAGGCGCCGTCGGGGGCCAGCTCGGCGCTGCCGCCTGCGGCCGTCACCGCATCGTCGATCCCTTTCCAGATCGATGTCGCGCCGGGGAAGTTGGCGTTGGTGACGTCGGTGCCTTGCCAGCTGATCGTCCAGCCGCCCGACTGGCGCCCGATATCGTCGGCGGCGTCCCCCGCGACCAGCACGTGGCTGCCCGGCTTGATCGGCAAAACGCCGCCCTGATCCTTCAGCAGCACGAGCGACTTGCGCACCGCCTCGCGCGCGATCGCGCGGTGGTCGGGCGCACCGAGCAAATCCCATTGCCCGGCATAGCGCCGGCTCGACGGCTTGCCGGCCTCGAACAGCCCAAGCCGCATCTTGACGCGCAGGATGCGCGCGACCGCATCGTCGAGCCGCGCCATCGGCACCGTGCCGTCCTTCGCCTGCGCGACGAGCGAGGTCCACATCGCCTTCCAGCTGTCGGGCGCCATCACCATGTCGAGCCCGGCGTTGATCACCTGCGGACACGACGCGTTGGTGCATCCGGCGACCTGGCCATGCGCGTTCCAGTCGCTGACCAGAAAGCCGTCGAAGCCCATATGATCTTTCAGCAGGTCGGTGAGCAGCGACTTGTTGCCGGTGTTCTTGACCCCGTTCCAGCCCGAGAAGCTGACCATGATCGTCGCGACGCCCTCGCTGAGGGCGGGCACATAGGGGGCGCCGTGAATATCGCGGAGCTGCTCTTCGCTGATCCGCGCATCGCCCTGGTCGCGCCCGTCGACGGTGCCGCCGTCGGCAAGAAAATGCTTGGTCGAGGCGATGACATAAGGGCCCTTGAGCAGGTCCTTGCCATTGGCGGGACCCTGCAGCCCGCGCACCATCCGCCCGACATAGTCGCTGACCAACGCCGGGTCCGAAGAATAGCCTTCATAGGCGCGGCCCCAGCGGTAATCCTGCGGCACGGTGACGGTCGGGGCGAAGGTCCATTCCATGCCCGTGGTGCGGATTTCGAGCGCGGTCGCGCGCGCGATGCGCTCGATCAGATCGGGATCGCGCGCCGCGCCCAGCCCGACATTGTGCGGGAACAGCGTCGCGCCGATGATATTGCTGTGGCCGTGCACCGCGTCGGTGCCCCAGATGATCGGGATCGCGACCCCGCCGCCGCTGCTGTCCACCGACGCCGCGTAGAAGGCGTCGGCCAGCGCCAGCCATTTTCCGGGCGCGGCGAAATCGTCGCCCCCGGGGCCGCTGCTGCCGCCGTTGAGGATCGATCCCAGATGATAGGTTTTGGCGTCGGCGGGGGTGGCGCTGCCGATATCGGCCTGGACGATCTGCCCGACCTTTTCCTCGACCGTCATGCGCGCGATGAGCGCGGCGATGCGCGCCTCGGTCGCGGCATCGCGCGGCAAAGGCCATGTCGGCGCCGGCCATTTTTCGGGGTGCGCGGTTGCCTCGGGCGGGACCGGGGCGAGCAGCAGCGGCGCTTCCCGAGCGCCGCTCTGGACCGCGCAGGCCGATAGCATCAGGGAAAGCAGCCAGATATGCTTGCGCATCATGATCCTCTCATTGGGGTGCCGCGCGGGCGATGGTCGTTCGGACGATGTCCTCGGACAGCGCCAGCGCGGTTGGGTCGATGCGGCGCGGCGGCGGGCGCAGCGCCATCAGGCGCGCGAGCCACTGGCCGGGGGCGATCGGGTCGAGTTCGGCGGCCGCGATGCGACCGCGCGCGTCGAACGCCGTCAGCATCGCGATCAGGCTGTCGGACCGCGCAGCGCCATCGGGGGCGAGGCACAGGCTGCTCCAGTTGCCGAGCGCATCCTGCGCGATGGCGGTCCGCCGGACATATTCGCGCGTGTCGCGGCCTTGGCCATCGGGGCGCGGCAGCAGCGCGATGACCCGCAGGATGTCCTCGAGCGCGTTGCCCAGCAGGCTGCCGTCGGCGACCGGGGCGCGGACCGCGGCCTCGCCGATCGCGACGGCATTGCCTTGCCAGCTTTGCACGAGACGACCGGGAGCGTCGCCGCCCGCCGCGATCGTCGCGCTCCATGGGCGGGTTTGCCAGTGCAGCGCGTCGGATGCCGTCGTCAGCACCTCCTCGCCGATCGCGCCGGCGCCTCCGGGCGCGACGGCAAGCGTCAGCGCCGGCAGCGATGGCGACCAGTCAAGCCAGCCAACACCCAGTGCGGACAGCAGGCGCGAGCGCGGACCGGCGGCGTCGATGTAAAGATCGGCGGTCAGCGTTTCGCCCGCCGGGGTGACGATGCCCTGGATGGCCTTGCCGCCGGTTTCGACCCGAATGCCGGCAGCGTCGCGCCGGACGATGTTCAGCGTCGCCGCCATGTCACCGAGCAAGGCGGCATAAGCGGCGGCATCGAAACGCGCGCCGAAACCGCCTTCGTCGCCGCGCGCGTCGCGCAGCGCGAGCAGCATCGCGGCGAAATCGGGGGTGGCGTCGGTGGTTTCGGCGCGGTGGCGGAGCCAGATCTGATGGAGCGCGACGCCTTCGACGAAGGGAATCGCGGTGGTGGCCGCCTCGCGAACCGCGGTGCCATCCGCCGCGACATAGCGTCGCAGATGAACCGGTTCGGCCTTGGCGCGCCGGGCGAACAGCCGGGGGTCGAGGCCGATCTGGCGGTGAAATTTGTGGATGACCGGGGTGGCCGCGCCGAGCCGGTCGATCCAGCCTCCCCGATCGGCCGGCAGCTGGACGAGCGTGACCGCCGCGCCCGGCAACGCCCGGCGCAGCGCGATCGCCGCCGCGAGACCGACGATACCGTCGCCGATGACCAGCACCGATCGGGTTTGGGCGTGCGCGCCGGTCATGCCGCCTCCCACGCCCCCGCCTGCCGCAGATATTCAGCGTGGTCGGGCCACGCCGCGACGCGGCTCCGGATCGCGCCGTCAAGGTCCGCCAGCGACTGCGCGATGCGGTTCTGCGGCGGGATGTCGGCGCGCTGGTCGTAACCGCGCGGCATCACCCCCTGGCCGAGGTACACCGCGACCCAGCTCGCCTCGAGGAACAGGCCCTCGGTATAGAGTTCGACCCGCCCGCTGTCTTTCCACAGCGCCATCTTGCGTTCGAGTTCGGGGGGCAGCGCCATCGTGCGGACATGGTTCCAGAAGTCCGAATCGTCGCGCCGCGTTGCATGATAATGGAGGATCAGGAAGTCGCGGATACGGTCATATTCGCGGTCGACCAGCGCGTTGAAACTGTCGCGATCGCACGCGTCGATCCGGCGCTGCGGAAACAGCTCGACCAGCCGTGTCACCGCCTGCTGGACGAGGTGGATACTCGTCGATTCGAGCGGCTCAAGGAAACCGCTGGCGAGCCCGATCGCGACGACGTTGCGATCCCAGCTTTTCGTCCGCCGCCCGGCGCGAAAGCGCAGCACGCGCGGGTCGGCGAGCGGCTCGCCCTCGACTGCGCCGAGGATCGCGGCGCAGGCCTCGTCCTCCGACACATGGTTGCTGGAAAAGACATAGCCATTGCCGACGCGATGCTGCAGCGGGATGCGCCAGCGCCAGCCGGCGGGCATCGCGGTCGCGCGCGTATAGGGTTCGATCGGACCGTCGGGCGCGGCGCAGGGCAGGGCGGCGGCGCGGTCGCACGGCAACCATTCGGACCAATCCTCCCACGGCGATTGCAGGGTTTCGCCGATCAGCAGCGCGCGAAAGCCCGAGCAGTCGATGAACAGGTCGCCTTCGATCACATCGCCGCGATCGGTGCGCAGCCGGGCGACATCGCCGCTTGCCGCGTCGCGTTCGACCGCGACGACCTTGCCCTCGGTGCGCCGGGTGCCATGCGCCTCGGCGAAGCGGCGCAGCATCGGCGCCATGCGGGTGGCGTCGAACTGATAGGCATAGCTGTAGCTGCTATCGAGGAGGTCGCCGCCCTCCGGGACCGGGGCGAAGCGTTTGCCGCGTGCCGCGACGATCGGCAGCGAGAAATCGCAGATCGGCGGGACCTGTCCCGCGGCCTGCATCCGCAGCCAATAATGGTGGAAACCGACCCCCGCTATGTCGGTGCCATAAGCCCCGAAGGGATGAATATAGCGCTCGCCGATCGCCCCGAAATCGACGAAGTCGATGCCGAGCTTGAAGGTCGCGCGGGTGGTGCGCATGAATTCCATCTCGTCGAGCCCGAGGCGGCGGATGAATTCGCGCAGATGCGGCAAGGTGGCTTCGCCGACCCCGACGATGCCGATTTCCTCGGACTCGATCAGCTGGATGTCGGCCTGTCCGGGCAGCAATTTGGCGAGCGCGGCGGCGGTCATCCAGCCGGCGGTGCCGCCGCCCAATATGACGACGCGGACGGGGGCGGGGGCGTTCAAGGCGCCGCGTCCGCGCGCGCGGCGTGCGGGCCGATCACCGCGCCGGTGAACAGGCCGGCACCGACGGTCGCGAGGATCGACGCGTCGACTCCGGTCGCCAGTTGCTGCCAGTCGGCGGCGCCGTGCACGCGCCACCGCAGGTCGGCCTTGTCGCGCCTGATGCGGACCTGCAGGTCGATCGCCCCCGGCACCTTGTCGGCGAGCGCGACGCGGCCCGTCACCACGCCGTCCGCCGGTTCGCCGTCGCCGGCGCGGCGGCGCACGACGATCGCGTCGCCGTCCGCCAGCCGCTCGCGGCCGAGGAAGAGGAAATGATTCTCGTCGGTGAGCGCGAGCAGCCCGGCACGGTCGCCGACCGCCTGCGGCGCGAACGCGACGCTGGTCTCGATCACCGCGTCATGGTGGCGCAATCTTTTGCCGACGAAACTCGGCTGGTCCAGCGATCCCGCGGCGACCGGCCGCGCGGTCAGGTGCAGCGCGCCGCGCTGGTCCGACAGGCTCCACCAGTTTCGCCCGCGCAGCGTGCGCAGCATCATCCAGTCGAGCGCCAGCCGGCTGTCGTCGAATTCGTCGCGCCAGTCGTCGAGGCTGTCGCCCGCGAACGCCGGCAGGGCGGGGCGCCTGGCGGTCGGCGGCACCGCCGCCCCCGGCGGCAATATCTCCGGCCAGCCGTCCTTCCATGCCACCGGCAACAGGAAGGTCTCGCGCCCCAAATTGGTCTGTTGCCCCGCATAGGGGCGCGTCGCGAGGAACACCGCCCACCAGCTGCCATCGACGAGCTCGACGAAGTCGGCATGGCCGGTCGCCTGCACCGGCCACGCGCGGCCCTCGGGCAGGTCGCGCTGGGTCAGGATCGGATTGCGCGGACCCGCGACATAGGGTCCGGTCACCGTCTCGGCGCGGTAGATCGTCTGGCTGTGCCGGTCGGCGGTGCCGCCCTCGGCCGCGGTCAGATAATAGAAGCGCCCGACCTTGTAGATATGCGGCCCCTCGGCCCACACCGGCTTGTCGGCGGCGACGACGCCCTTGTCGACAAGCAGGGTGCGCGTCGCGGCCATCTTCATCGCGGCAAGGTCGATCTGCTGGATCCACAGCGCCCGGTGGCCATCATATTCGGGCGGTCCGGGCGGCGCATCATTATAGGCGATCCACGCGCGCCCGTCGTTATCGACGAACAGCGACGGGTCGATGCCGCCGAAATCCAGCCAGTGCGGATCGGACCAGGGCCCCGCCGGGTCGTCGGCGGTGATGATGAAATTGCCCCCGCAGTCGATGCAGGTGTTGACGATATAGAAACGGTCGCCGTGGTGGCTGATCGCCGGCGCGAACAGGCCGCGCGTCACCCCGACCTTGCCGATCGTCAGCTGGCCGGGCCGGTCGATCGCATTGCCGATCTGGCGCCAGTGGACGAGGTCGCGGCTGTGATAGACCGGCAGGCCTGGGAACCAGCTGAAGGTCGAATTGACCAAATAATAATCGTCGCCGACCCGGACGACCGACGGGTCAGGCTGGAACCCCGGGAGAACCGGATTGGCAAATTCTCCGGGTTTCAGGGCAGACGATTCGGCATCGGGCGTGCCCGAATAGGCGACATAGTCGAAGCGAGCGACCGGCGCGGCGGCACCCTGCGCGGCGACCGGTGCGGTCGCCAGCGCCAACACCAGCGCTGACGTCGGCCAAGCAATATTGCGCCAACCTGGCAACCCGTTCCTCCCGCCCCATACGTCCGGTCGGGTATCCCTCCCTCGCGGCGCATGATTTTCTATCGCCAACCTTGACACGATCCCCTAGAGCGTGATGGTAGCGCTATCACAACAATGGCTGCGGGGAGGTTTCAGGTCAATGGGTTTTGCGTTGAAGGCCGTTTTGCCGTCCGATTGGCGCGCCGCGCGCCTGCTCGGGCGAGTCGATTTTGGTGCGGGGCCGACCCCCGTGCTGATCGATGGCGGCACGCTCCATGACCTCACCCCCAGCGCTGCGACGGTATCGGCGGCGATCGCGCGGCGACAATGGCTGCCCGAACATGGCGAGCCGGTGTGCGAACTCGACGCGGACGCCCCGGCGCTGCCCGACGGCGCGACCTTGCTCAGTCCCATCGACCTGCAATGCATCAAGGCGGCGGGGGTGACCTTCGCCGTCTCGGCGATCGAGCGGGTGATCGAGGAGCGCGCGCGCGGCGACGCCTCGCAGGCGGCGACCATCCGCGCCGGGCTGGAGCAGCATGTCGGACAGGGCATAAGATCGGTCGTTCCCGGCTCGCCCGAGGCCGCGGCGCTCAAGGCGGCGCTGATCGCCGAGGGCATGTGGTCGCAATATCTGGAGGTCGCGATCGGCCCCGATGCCGAGGTCTTCACCAAGTCGGCGGTGCTCTCGTCGGTCGGTTATGGCGCCCCGATCGGCGTGCGGTCGGATTCGAGCTGGAACAATCCTGAACCCGAAATCGCGCTGATCATGGACGGCGCGGGTCAGGCGGTCGGCGCGACCTTGGGCAACGACGTGAATCTTCGCGATTTCGAGGGTCGCTCGGCGTTGCTGCTCGGCAAGGCGAAGGACAATAATGCCTCGGCCGCGCTCGGCCCCTTCATCCGCCTGTTCGACGACGGCTTCACCATCGACGATGTCCGGGGTGCTGAGGTCGACCTGCGGATCGAGGGCGCCGACGGCTATGTGCTGACCGGCCACAACCATATGGGGCAGATCAGCCGCGATCCGCTCGACCTCGCGGCGCAGGCGCGCAGCGAGCATCATTATCCCGACGGCTATGCGCTCTATCTCGGCACCTTGTTCGCGCCGACCCAGGATCGCGACGTCGTCGGCGGCGGTTTCACCCACAAGGTCGGCGACCGGGTGACGATCTCGGCCGAACGGCTGGGGACGCTGGAGAATATCGTCACCACATCGCGCGATGCCCCCGCCTGGACGCTGGGCATCGCGGCCCTGTTCCGCAATCTGGCGAGCCGCGGGCTCATCGATCGCATCTGAAGGATCCGACTGCACAATGACTTTGAAGCTTGGCCATTTGATAAACGGCGAACGCATCGGCGCCGACAGCGCCGCGCTGGAAAGCCTGAACCCGTCGAACACCGACGAGGTCGTGGCGCTGTTCCCGGCCGGTGACACGGCTGCGGTCGATGCCGCGGTCGCCGCCGCGCGGGCCGCGCAGCCGGGCTGGGCCAACGCCTCGCCCGAAGTGCGCGCCGACCTGCTCGACAAGGTCGCAGCGACGATCTTGGCGCGCGCCGCCGAGCTTGGCGAACTGCTCGCGCGCGAGGAGGGGAAAACCCGTGCCGAGGGCATGGGCGAAGTGATGCGCGCCGCGCGCATCTTCCGCTATTTCGGCGGCGAGGCGCTGCGCCGCCATGGCCAGACGCTCGAATCGACGCGCCCCGGCCTCGACGTCGCGACCTATCGCGAGGCGGTCGGCGTGTACGGCCTGATCACCCCGTGGAATTTCCCGATCGCCATTCCCGCTTGGAAATCCGCCCCCGCACTCGCCTTCGGCAATGCGGTGGTGATGAAGCCCGCCAATGTCACCCCGGCGACCGCGAGCGCGCTCGCCGACATCATCGTCGAATGCGGTGCGCCGCCGGGGGTGTTCAACCTCGTCCTCGGCCAGGGCCAGGTCGGCGCCGCGATCGCCGACCATGGCGGCATCGATGCCATCTCCTTCACCGGCTCGCAGGGCGTGGGGGCAAAGGTCGGCATGGCCGCGATGGCGCGGCAGGCGCGGGTGCAGCTGGAGATGGGCGGCAAGAATCCGCTCGTCATCCTCGCCGATGCCGATCTCGACAAGGCGGTGGGAATCGCGCTCGACGGCGGCTTCTTCCAGACCGGCCAGCGCTGCACCGCCTCGTCGCGGGTGATCGTCGAGGATGCGATCCACGACCGTTTCGTTGCCGCACTGGCGGAAAAGGCCAAAGGGCTGCGCGTCGGCGCGGCGCTCGACCCTGAAACGCAGGTCGGTCCCGCCGCGAGCGAAGCGCAGTTCGAACAGAATCTGCGCTATGCGAAAATCGCCGTTGACGAAGGCGGGCGCTGTGTCACCGGCGGCGATGCGGTGAAGGGCGCGACGCCGGGCTATTATATGGCGCCGACACTGATCGCCGACACCGATCCCGCGATGCGGATCAACAATGAAGAGGTGTTCGGCCCGGTGGTCTCGACGGTGCGGGTGAAGGATTATGACGCCGCGCTCGAACTCGCCAACGCCGGCGAATTCGGCCTGTCGTCGGGCATCGTCACCAACAGCCAGAAACACGCCCGCCATTTCCGCAAACATGTCCGCGCCGGCATGGTGATGGTCAATCTGCCGACCGCCGGGGTCGATTATCACGTCCCCTTCGGCGGGACGCGAAAATCGAGCTATGGTGCGCGCGAACAGGGCTTTGCCGCGGTCGAATTCTACACCCAGATCAAAACGGTCTACACGGGGGATTGAGCGTGCTGACTCGGGCGACCATGATCGACAAATCGGCGGCGACATATCCCAGCCTCGCCGGCAAGCGCGTGCTGGTGACCGGCGGCGCGACCGGGATCGGCGAAGCGCTGGTGACCGGCTTTGCGGAACAGGGCGCGCATGTCGCCTTCCTCGACATGCAGGGCGACGCGGGCGCGGCGCTGGTCGAACGGCTGTCGGGCGCTGTCGCGGTGGCGCCGCGCTTCGCGCTGTGCGACCTCACCGACCTCGCCAGCCTCGACCGGACCGTCGCGGCGCTTCGCGCCGACGTCGGCGACTTTGACATATTGCTCAACAATGCGGCAAGCGACGATCGTCACGCGATCGGCGATGTGACCCCCGCCTATTGGGACGAAAGGATCGCGGTCAACCTGCGCCACCTCTTCTTCGCGGCGCAGGCGGTGATCCCGGGGATGAAGGCGGCGGGCGGCGGATCGATCGTCAATTTCGGGTCGATCAGCTGGCACCTCGCGCTGCCCGACCTCGTCCTCTACCAGACCGCGAAAGCCGCGATCGAGGGCATGACGCGGTCGATGGCGCGCGAACTCGGCGCCGACAATATCCGCGTCAACACGATCATCCCCGGCAATGTCGAAACCCCGCGCCAGGCGCAATGGTACACGCCTGAGGGCGAGGCCGAGATCATCGCGGCGCAATGTCTGAAGGCGCGCATCCAGCCTGCCGATATCGCGGCGATGGCGCTGTTCCTCGCCTCCGACGACGCGCGCATGTGCACCGGCCACGACTATTGGGTCGACGCGGGCTGGCGCTGATGGCGATCACGCTCGAACCGGTCGCCTTTCCCTCGACGTCGCTGGGCGAGGGGCCGGTATGGGACGCCGCGCGCCAGCGCCTGTGGTTCGTCGACATCAAGCTGCGCCGGCTTTTCCGCTTCGATCCCGCGTCGTCGACACTCGACCAATGGGACGCGCCGGGCGAAATCGGCTGGGCGCTGCCGGCCGACGACGGGCGGCTGCTCTGCGGGTTGCAGGACGGGCTCCACTGGTTCGACCCGGCGCGCGGCGAATTTTCCGCATGGCTCGCGGTCGAGGCGGATATGCCCGGAAACAGGCTCAACGACGCGTGCACCGATGCCGCCGGTGCGGTCTGGTTCGGGTCGATGGATAACGCGTGCGTCGCCGAAACCGGCAGCTTCTATCGACTGGCGGCGGGGCATGTCGAGCAAGCCGGGCCGAGCAAGGTCGCGATCACCAACGGCCCCGCCATCGCGCCCGACGGTGCGACGATCTATTTCACCGACACGATGGCCGGGAAAATCTGGGCCGCGACGATCGGGGCGGACGGGATGCCCGGCGCGCTGCGACCATTTGTGACCTTCAGCGGCGATATGGGGCACCCCGACGGATCGATCACCGACGCGGCGGGCAATATCTGGGTCGGCTGCTACGCCGGCTGGGCGGCACGCTGTTTCAACCCGGCGGGCGAGGAAATTGCGAAGGTCGATTTCCCGACCGCCAACATCACCAAGCTTGCCTTTGGCGGCGCCGACCTCGCGACGCTCTACGCGACCTCGGCGCATCAGGAAATGACCGATGCCGACCGCGCGGCGCAGCCGCTCGCGGGCGCCTTGTTCGCATTCCGTCCAAAGGTCGGTGGCCATCCGCTGCCGCTGGTGCGTGCGTCGTGATCGGCCGCGCGCTGATCGCTTTGGTCGCGGCCTTCGTGGCTTTTCCTTCAGCGGCGCAAGTCGCGCTGGCCCCCGCTTTTACCGACCACGCCGTGATCCAGCGCGGCCAGCCGATCCCGGTCGCAGGCACCGCGGCACCGGGCGAAAAGCTGACTATCGAACTGGCCGGTAACCGGGCAACCGCGACCGCCGACCGTGACGGGGCGTGGCAGGCGCGCCTGGCTGCGCTTTCGGCGGGTGGCCCATATGATCTAACCGTTCGCGGCGGCGACGGACGCGCGGTCGCGACGGCGAAAGACGTCATGCTCGGCGATGTCTGGCTCTGTTCGGGCCAGTCGAACATGGAATTGCCGGTGCGCCGCGCGCTCGATTTCGACAACCAGGCGGGCGGCTTTGCCGACCCCGGCTTGCGGCTGCTGACCGTCGAAAAAGCGACGGCAACGGTGCCGAAAACCCGCTTTGCCGCTGCGCCGTCGTGGCTGCCGGCGTCGGCCGAAACCGTCCCCGACTTCTCCGCCGCCTGCTATTATATGGCGCGCGATCTGCGCGCGGCGCGTGGGGTCGCGATCGGCGCGATCGACGCGACATGGGGCGGCACGCAGATCCGGGCATGGCTGACCCCCGCTGCGACGCGCACCATCTATGGCGAGAGCGAGGCCGACCTGCTGGCACTCTACACGCGCGATCCGCTTGCCGCGAACGAGGCGTTTTTTCCGCGCTGGGCCGACTGGTGGCGAAAACTCAGCGGCGATGCGGTGGGGAACGAGCCGTGGAACCAGCCCGACCGGCTCACATGGACGCCCTTTCCCGCGATGTCTTATTGGGACGACTGGAAAGGGACCGACTTCAAGAATTTCAACGGCTATGTGTGGGCGCGGCGCAGCGTCACGCTGACGGCCGGGCAGGCCGCCCAGGGCGCGACGCTCTCGCTCGGCGTGATCGACGACAGCGACGAGACTTTCGTCAACGGCCAGGTGATCGCCAACACATTCAGCTGGTCCGACGCGCGCCATTATGCCGTTCCCGCCGGCCACTGGCGCGCGGGGGTCAACGAGATCGTCGTGCTGGTCGGCGACAGCTGGGGCAATGGCGGGTTCCAGGGACCCGCCGACGCGCTGAAATTGCGCTTTGCCGATGGCAGCACCATCCCGCTCGGCGAGGGCTGGTCCTACGCGATCGCGACGACGCAGGCGGGCGGCGCGCCGCGCCCGCCGTGGGACCAGATCGCCGGGCTGGGCCTGATCCACAATGCGATGGTCGCGCCGCTCGGCGCGATCCGCCTCGACGGCATCGCCTGGTATCAGGGCGAGGCCGATGTCGGCATGCCGAAATATGACGCGCGCCTCGCGGCGTTGATCGGCGGCTGGCGCCAGCAGTTCGGTCGCGCTGACCTGCCGGTGCTCGTCGTCGGCCTCGCCAATTTTGGTGCGCCCGTGACCAAGTCCGCCGAGAGCGGCTGGGCGCTGCTCCGCGACGAACAGCGCCGCGCCGCCGACACGATATCGGGCGTGACGCTCGTCTCGGCGCTCGACCTCGGCGAGCGGCTCGACATCCATCCCGCGAACAAGATCGAGCTCGGCCACCGTCTCGCGCGCGCTGCTGAGGGCAAGCCGCTGCCCCGCGTCACCGGCGCAGCGAGGCAGGGCGATACCATCGTCGTGCGGTTCGACGGGGTGACCGGGGCGCTCGCAAGCTGGAGCAGCGACCGGGCGATCGGCTTCGAACTCTGCGGCGATGCTGCGGGCAGCTGCCGTTTCGCCGCCGCCGTTGCCGACGGCGCGACGGTGCGGATCGCCGCCGACGGCCAGCCGGCGACGCGTGTCCGCTATGCCTGGGCCGATACGCCGATCGTCAACCTGTTCGACGGCGCCAACCTGCCCGTCACCAGCTTCGAGATCCCGATCTGCTGACCGCGTCTCAGTGATTGTGGCGCGGCAGCGTCTTCGACGTCTGGCGATATTTGAGCGCGAATTCCATCACGCCGCCCTCGCCAAGCTGGCCGGTCTTTTCGCGGAACAACTCTTCCCACGGCGTGTTGCTCGGCGGAATGTCGGGCAAGCCCTCGGCCCGGCGCCGCGCAATTTCGTCGGCCTCGACCAGCATGTCGCAGGTGCCGGCGTTCAGATCGACCCGGATCATATCGCCGCTGCGCAACCACGCCAGCCCGCCGCCCGCCGCGCTTTCGGGCGAGGCGTTGAGGATCGACGGGCTGTCCGACGTTCCCGACTGGCGCCCGTCGCCCAGCGTCGGCAGCCACAATATGCCGCGCTGGATCAGCGCATCGGGCGGCTGCATGTTCACCACTTCGGCCGATCCCGGCCAGCCGAGGATGCCCGACGAGCGCATCACCAGGATGCAATTTTCGTCGATGGCGAGCGCCGGGTCGTTGATCCGGTGGTGATAATCGTCCGACCCGTCGAACACGATTGCGCGCGCCTCGAAAACCCCTTCGGCGCCGGGGCGCGAGAGGTAGCGGGTGCGAAATTCGTCCGAGATCACCGACGTCTTCATCACCGCGAAATCGAACAGATTGCCCTTCAGGGTCAGGAATCCCGCCTTTGCCTGCAACGGATCGGCGAAGGGGCGGATCATTTCACGGTCGCCGCTTTCGTGCCCCGCCAGATTGTCGGCGATGCTTCGCCCCGTCACCGTCAGGCAGTCGCCAATCAGCTTGCCGGCGTTCAGCAACTCCCACATTGCCGCGGGGACCCCGCCGGCGCGGTGGAAGCGCTCGCCCAGATATTGCCCCGCCGGCTGCATGTTGACGAGCAGCGGCAGGTCGTAACCATGGTCGGTCCAGACCACGGGCTCCAGCTCGATTCCCGCGTGTCGCGCCATAGCGACGATATGCGGTTGGGCATTGCTCGACCCGCCGCACACGCTGACGGTGGCGATCGCGTTCAAAAAAGCGTCGCGGGTCAGAATGTGCGAGGGGCGCAAATCTTCATGCACCATTTCGACGATCCGCCGCCCGGTGCGATAGGCATATTGGCCGCGCTCGCGGTAGGGCGCGGGGATCGCGGCGCAGCCGGTGAGTGATAGACCCAGCGCCTCGGCGACCGCGTTCATCGTCGATGCCGTGCCCATCGAATTGCAATGGCCGAGCGACGGCGCGCTCGAGGTCGCGCGATCGAGGAATTCGGCTTCGTCGATCAGCCCCGCCGACAGCGCGCGGCGGCTGCGCCAGATCACCGTCCCCGATCCGACGAGTTCGCCGTCGTGCCAGCCATCGAGCATCGGCCCGCCCGACAGCACGATCGCTGGGATGTCGACCGTGGTCGCCGCCATCACCTGCGACGGCGTCGTCTTGTCGCATCCCGTGGTGAGCACGACGGCATCGAGCGGATAGCCGTTCAAAATCTCGACGAGCCCCAGATAGGCGAGATTGCGGTCGAGCGCCGCGGTCGGGCGGCGGCAATTTTCGAAGATCGGGTGGACCGGGAATTCGATCGGGATGCCGCCCGCGTCGCGGATGCCGTCGCGGACGCGCTTGGCGAGGTCGACATGGACACGGTTGCACGGCGACAGGTCGCTGCCCGACTGCGCGATGCCGATGATCGGCTTGCCCGACTGCAACTCCTCGGGGGTCGTGCCGTAATTCATGAAGCGCTCGAGATAGAGCGCGGTCATGTCCCAGCGGTCGGGATTGTCGAACCAGTCGCGCGACCGCAGTCTGGGGGGCTGGACGCGCGCCGTCACCGCCGCTCCACACCCTTCGCCGCGCGCGTCGCGAGGCTCGGCGCGGCGTCGGATTCGCGGCGGATCAATGCATAGGGCAGCGTCATCTGCTGTTCCTCGGCACGCTCGCCCGCCTTGCGCGCGCGCATGATCGTGGCGATCGCGGCGACCGCCCACGCGGTCATCTCGCGGATCGGCTGGCGGATCGTCGTCAGTTCGGGCCAGATCGTGCTCGCCATCGCGGTATCGTCGAAGCCGCAGACGGTGATGTCGTTCGGCACGTCGAGGTGGCGCCGGTGCGCGACCGCGACGGTCGCCGCCGCCATATCGTCGTTCGAGGCGAAAATGGCGGTCGGTCGCGGATCGACCGCGAGCAGCCGCTCGGCGCCATCCATTCCCGACCGATAGCTGAAACGCCCCTGCACGATCAGTTCGTCGAGGACGGCGAGTCCGGCGTCGGTCATCGCGGCGCGATATCCGTTCAAGCGGCGACCGCTCGCGACCTGTTCGGGATTTCCGATGATGAAACCGATGCGTTCATGCCCCAGGTCGATGATATGCTTGGTCATGTCGTACGCGGCCTGGAAATCGTCGATCATCACCGCGCCGTGCGACCCCGTCGCCTTGCCCGGTCCGACCGCGATCGCGATTGCATCGAGTTCGCTGACCAGGTCGAGCACGCTCTGGTCGTCGCACAAAGGCGGCGGCAGGATGAAGCCCTTGATGCCGCCCTGCGTCAGGTTGCGCATCAGCGCCTGCGCGTCGGCCACATCGAGGCAGCTTTGCACGATCAGGTGGATATCGCTCCGCGTCGCCTCTTCGAGCGCGCCCATCAGAAATTCGCTGAGATACGACGCCGACGGATTGTCGAAGAGCAGCGCGATCCGCAATTGCTCGCCGCCGGCGAGGCTGCGCGCGGCGCGGTTCGGCATGTAACGCAGCGCGGCGATCGCCTCCATCACTTGGCTACGCGTCGCGGCGCGGACGTTGGAATCGCCGTTGATCACGCGGCTCACCGTCATCGGCGAACAGCCCGCCGCGGCGGCGACGTCGGAAATGGTCGGGGCCTTGCCCTGGCGGCGGCCCTGACGGGGCATGGTAGCGCTCTTTTGGCTCATGCCAGCGTCCCTAAATCTTCTTTTCCGCCCGCGCTAGGCGAATATCGGGCGGGGTGCGGCGCGCTCATATGCCGGGCGCCTCGGGGAAGCGTTGGGCGCGGTACCAATCGAGCGAATGCGCCGGCGCGGCATGGCCCGCGGGCAGCGGACGCCGCGACAGCGACTGGAAATAGGCGATCGAGGCGTCGCGCCACCAGCGCGCCTCGTCCTGCTGCACCGCGAGCAGTGCGGCGACCTCGGAATGGCGCCTCGCGTCGACCTGTCCGCGCAGGCCGTCCCACCGCGCCGCCATCGCATCGACCCCGGCGACGCCGCGATCGTAGCGGGTGACGAGTTCGTCCCATACCGTCCGCCCGGTGCTCAGCCGGTCGTCCCAGCGCTTGCGGTGAAACCACAGCAACCAGGGCAGGGCAGGGTCGCGCTGATCGGCATAGCGCTTCGCCAGCCCGGCAGGATATTGGGCGAGCGCGTTGCTGCCGGTCGCGGTGCGATCGAACCCGATCCCCTCGGCATCGGCGCGGTGGTAATAGACCGGGTTCCAGTCGGGGCGGGCCAGATCGTCGACCCACGGCGCCGGCCCATAATGATGGTCGCTGCCCATCAGATGCGCGAGGCCGAGCGGGGTCATAGTGTCGACCACCGCTTGTCGGCTCGGCATCATCATCGCCGCGACGGCGTCGATCAGCGGCGGGTCGGGGGCGAAAGTCTGCGCCGCCCATTCGCGCGCGATCGTGTCGGACGACAGGGCAGAGTTCCATGCCAGCCGGCCAAAGGCATACCAGTTGGCCTGGTCGAAATGCGATCCGCTCCAGTTGCGATCGGCGCCGATATTGGCGACCCCTGCGATCAGGCTGGTCGGACCGCCGGCCACGACCTCGGCGAGCGTCGCGCGCCCGTCCTTGCCCAACCCGCCGGTATCGAGCGCTTCCTCGAACAGCGGCGCCAGATAGGCGAGGTGGGTCGAGAAGCCGAGATATTCCTTGGTGATCTGCAGCTCGAGCCCAAGCTGCGTGTGCGGCATCGCGCCGAACAACGGGCTGACCGGTTCGCGCGGCTGGAAATCGAGCGGGCCGTTCTTGACCTGCACGACGACATTGGCGTCGAACTGCCCGTCGAGCGGCTGAAAGGCGCGATAGGCCTGCATTGTCCGTTCGGTCGCCGGGTCGGGGTCGTAGACGAAGGCGCGCCAGATCACGATCCCGCGCTGGCCCACCGCGCGCGCCAGCATATTGGCGCCGTCGGCGTGGCTGCGGCCATAATCCTGCGGCCCCGGCTGGCCTTCGCTGTTGGCCTTGACCAGAAAGCCGCCGAAATCGGGGATCGCGGCATAAATCTCGTCGGCCTTCGCCCGCCACCAGCGCTGGACGTCCGGATCGAGCGGGTCGGCGGTGCTCAGCCCGCCCAGATCGCGCGGCGCCGAGAAGCGCGCCGACAGGAAGACGCGGATGCCATAGGGGCGCAGCGTGTCGGCGAGCGCCTTGGCCTTGACGATGAAGCGCGGCGTGAGGAAGGTCGCGGGCGCGTTGACATTGTTCACCGCGACCGCGTTGATCCCGATCGAGGCATTGGCGCGCGCATAGTCGGTCAGCCGCGGATCGACATACCCCGGCAGGCGCCACCATTGAAAGATCGAGCGCCCCGCATAGCCGCGCTCGACGCTGCCATCGACATTGTCCCAATGGTCGAGCATGCGGATCGCGACGCGCGGGGCGTCGGACTGCGGCAGTTCGGCGAGTGGTGCCTGCTGCTGGATGTGGCGGAGCAGCGCGAAGCTGCCGTAGAGCAGGCCGATGTCGTCGTCGGCGGAAATGACGATGCGCCCGCGCGCCAGCCGGTCGATGCGGTAGGCGCCGGGCAGGATCGTCACGCTGCGCTGCGGCAGTGCTGCGGCGCAGGGCTGGTCGAGCCGGCACAGGAGCAACGCCGCGTCATCCTCGCTGGCGACCGCGAGCGGGTGGCCCGCCCAGACGCCGAAGGCGCGGCCGAGTTCGGCGGTCGCGGCGTCGACTGTTGGGCTGGGTGGCGCATCGACCACAAGTGCGGGCGCGATGGCGGCAACCTTGGTCGCATAGGATGGGGCGAGCGGGCGATAGCGCAGCCACAGCTCATAGCCGTCCTCGGCCCGCGCGGAAGGCGCCGCGAGCAACAGCAGCGCGCATGCCGCAGACAGGGTCGCCCCGACGCTCCGCATCCTTGTTGTTCACCCTCCCTGACGTTTTGCCATGGCTTGACAGCCACCGCCGCTTTCTTTCATGGTAGCGCTAACAATAGGCGTGGGGAATCGATCCGCGCAAGCAAAAATGGGAGAGACACGATCATGCGCATGACTTTGGCGGCCGCGCTTCTGGCCACGACGATGACCTTGCCGCTGACGCAGGTGATGGGCCAGCAGGCCGCCCCGGCATCGGTCTCCTCGACCGCCAAGCCCCCCGCCAATGCCCCTTATCGCGACGCTAGCCTGGCCGTCGATGCGCGCGTCGCCGACCTGCTGGCGCGGATGACGCTCGAGGAAAAGGTCGGGCAGATCATCACCCTGTGGGACAGCAAGGCCGAGGTGCAGGACGCCGACACGACGTGGAACCCGGCAAAGGCGTCGCGGAAATATCCCGACGGCCTCGGCCAGATCGCCCGCCCGTCGGATCGCAGCGGGCCTAGCAGCCCGCGTACCAATAAATTGCGCTCGATCCCCGAAAGCGTCGATTATGTGAATGCGGTCCAGACCTGGGCGACAAAACAGACGCGGCTCGGCATCCCGGTGCTGTTCCACGAAGAGGCGCTTCACGGCCTCGCGGCGCGCGACGCGACCAGCTTTCCCCAATCGATCGCCATGGCCTCGACCTGGGACCCCGACCTGATCCGCGAGGTGAACAGCGTCATCGCGCGCGAGGTCCGCGCGCGCGGCGTGCCTTTCGTGCTGTCGCCGGTCGTCGACGTCGCGCGCGACCCGCGCTGGGGACGGATCGAGGAGACCTTCGGCGAGGATCCCTATTTGGTCAGCGAAATGGGGGTCGCGGCGGTCGAGGGGTTGCAGGGCAAGGGCGGCCCCGGCCCCCTCGCGCCGGGCAAGGTGTTCGCGACGCTCAAGCATATGACCGGCCATGGCCAGCCCGAAAGCGGCACCAACGTCGGCCCGGCGCCGATCGCCGAACGCACGCTGCGCGAGGATTTTTTTCCGCCGTTCGAGGCGGTGGTGAAGCGCACCGGGATCGAAGCGGTGATGGCGAGCTATAACGAGATCGACGGCGTCCCCAGCCACGTCAACAAATGGCTGCTCGGCGACGTGCTGCGCGGCGAATGGGGCTTCGAGGGCGCGGTGGTCAGCGACTATTATGCGATCGACGATCTGGTCAAGCTGCACAAGATCGCGGTCGATTTGCCCGATGCCGCGCGCCAGGCGCTCGCCGCCGGGGTCGACAGCGACCTGCCCAACGGCGCGGCGTACACGACGCTTGTCGACTCGGTGCGCGCGGGCAAGGTGAAGGAGGCCGACATCGACGCCGCGGTGACGCGGATGCTGCGGATCAAATTCCTCGCCGGATTGTTCGAAAATCCGTTCGCGACGATGAAGGCGACTGCGGTCACCAACGATGCCGAGGCGATCGCCCTGGCGCGGCGCACCGCCGACAAATCGCTGGTGCTGCTGAAGAATGACGGAGTCCTTCCGCTTGCCTTGCCGACGGCAGGCGCGGCCGCCAGGCCGACCATCGCGGTCATAGGTCCCAATGCCGCGGTGGCACGGCTCGGCGGCTATTACGGTATCCCGCCCAAGACGGTGTCGCCGCTCGACGGGATCAAGGCGCTGGTCGGCGACAAGGCGACGATCGTCTACAACGAAGGCGTCAAGATCACCGAGAATGACGATTGGTGGGCCGACGAGGTCAAGCTCGCCGATCCCGCCGCCAACCGCCAGCGCATCGCGGCGGCGGTCGAGGCGGCGCGCGGCGCCGACCAGATCCTGCTCTTCATCGGCGACACCGAACAGACGAGCCGCGAAGGCTGGGCCGACAGCCATCTCGGCGACCGGTCGGACATCGACATCGTCGGCGAGCAGGAGGAGTTGCTCGACGCGCTGAAGGCGCTCGGCAAGCCGGTGGTCGTCGTCCTGGTCAACGGCCGCCCGCCCTCCTATCCCGGCGTTGTCGCCAAGGCCGATGCGATCCTCGAAACCTGGTACGGCGGCGAGCAGCAGGGGCATGCGATCGCCGACGCGCTGTTCGGGCGTAGCAATCCCGGCGGGAAATTGCCGGTGACGGTCGCGCGCAACGTCGGTCAGCTGCCCTTTTTCTACAACCACAAGCCGACCGCGCGGCGCGGCTATCTGTTCGACGACAAGGCGCCGCTGTTCCCGTTCGGCTATGGGCTGAGCTACACCAAATTTACCATCGGCGCGCCGCGCCTGTCGGCCCCGTCGATCGCCGCGGGCCAGCCGGTGACGGTGACCGTCGACGTCGCCAACGGCGGCGCGCGCGCCGGCGACGAGGTGGTGCAGGTCTATGTCCGCGACAGCATCAGCTCGGTCACCCGGCCGGTAAAGGAGCTCAAGGGCTTCCGGCGCGTCACGCTGAAGCCCGGCGAGACGAAGGCGGTGGCGATCACGCTGCCGCCTGCGGCCTTCCAGATGTGGAACGGTGCGATGAAGCGCGTCATCGAACCCGGCGATTTCGAAATCATGGTCGGCCCCAATTCGGCCGAGGTGCAGAGCGTCAAGCTGGTGGTGACGCCGTGATCGATGCGGCGTTTAGTCGGCGGGAGGCGTTGGCGGGCCTGTCGGCGTTGTCGCTGACCGCCTGCGCGGGCGCCGCCGGGCTGACCACCGCCGCGCCGCCAGCCACCGGCGAAGGCCTGCACCGGATCGCGGCGCGCAAGGGACTGCGCTTTGGTTCGGCGATCGGTTATGGGGCGGAAGGGTCGGACAGTGGTTCGATCGGCAATCCGGCGTACCGAGCGATCGTCGAGCGCGAGTGCGGGCTGGTCGTCGCTGAAAATGAAATGAAGTGGCAGGCGATTCGCCCCGGCCCCGACCAGTATGACTTCGCCGCCTTCGACGCGATCGTCCGCTACGCGAAATCGAAGGGCCTCGATATTCGCGGTCACACCCTGCTCTGGCATCGCCCGAAATGGATGCCCGAGTGGGTCAACACTTACGACTATGGCGCCCGCCCCGCGACCGAGGCGGCGCGGCTGGTGACCAGCCATATCGAAACCGTGACGCGGCGCTATCGCGGCGCGATCCACAGCTATGACGTCGTCAACGAATTGTTCGACGACCAGAGCGGCGCCTTCGTCGACACGTCGCTGTCGACCGCGATGCGCAGTCATGAGGCCGTCGTCGATCTGGCGTTCCACATCGCGCGGCAAGAGCTGCCCGACGCCGAACTCGTCTATAACGACTATATGAGCTGGGAGCCGGGCCATGCGAACCATCGCGCCGCGGTGCTCCGCCTTCTCGAAGGATTCCGCAAGCGCGGCGTGCCGTGCGACGCGCTCGGCATCCAGTCGCATATCGAGATGCGGACGATCGACCGCGCGAGGGGTATCGGCCCCTATGACCTGAAAGAATGGCGTGCGTTTTGCGACGACGTCACGGGCATGGGCTACCGGCTGCTGCTCACCGAATTCGACGTCAAGGACAATGGCCTGCCCGCCGACCATGTCGCGCGCGACGCCGGGGTCGCCAACTACACCCGCGCCTATCTGGAGGTGATGCTGTCCTATCCGCAGCTTCGCGACATATTGGCCTGGGGCATGGTCGACAAGTTCAGCTGGCTGCAGGGTTTCGCCCCGCGCGCCGACGGCCTGCCGCAGCGCTGTTGCCCCTATGGCGACGATTACCGGCCGCATCCGATGCGCGCCGCGCTCGCCGATCTGTTCGCCGGTGCCGCGCCGCGCGCTTGACCCGGCCGCGATAGCCGCGACAACGGGCGCATGAACGCCGCGCCCGATTGTAGGCCCGCCGACGCCGCGGTCATCGACATCCTCGCGATCGGGGCCGAGCAGGTGCCGCTGATCCGGATCGACGGCGCGACCACCGATCCGCAGGCGCTCGTCGCTTTCGCCGCCGACGCGGTGGCCTTCGCGCCGGTCACGGGCAATCTCTACCCCGGCCTGCGCGCGCCGATGCCGCTCGCCTATGTGCGCGCGATGGTTGCGCGGCTCGATCCGCTGATCCGCCGCGTCCATCGGCTGGGGCCTGTGCGGCTGGTCCGCGCCGAATGTTTCTTCTCGATCGTCACCACCCCGGCCGCCGAGCTCGTCCCGCTGCAGACGGTGCCGCATATCGACACCAGCGACCCGCTGCATTTTGCGACGGTCCATTATCTCTGCCCGCCGCATTTCGGCGGCACCGCCTTTTTTCGGCAGCTGTCGACGGGGTTCGAGACGATATCGCCGACCCGCGAAGCGGCGTGGGACCACGCGCGCGACGCCGCGATGCCCGCGCCCGGGAGCCCCGCTTATCCCTCCCCTGATACGCCCGGCCATGTCCGCGTCGCCGCGATTCCGGCGGTATTCGACCGGCTGATCCTCTATCGCAGCAACGCGCTCCACGCCGGTATCATCGATCCGGCGATCGACCATCCGTGCGATCCGCGCGCCGGCCGGCTCACCGCGACGATGTTCATCGCCTATCGGCCGGATTCGCTGTCGCGGACATAAGAAGGGCCGCCGCTTTCTCAGAAAGCGGCGGCCCCCAAGCGAGGCGGGATGCGCCCCTAGAAGGTAAAGCGGGCTAGGATGGTGAAGCGCCGGTCGCTCATATACCATTGGCGCGGGACATATTGGATATCGCCGCTGCCGTTGAGCACCGCCGCTTCGGTCTTGGTCTGCGAGTTCAGGATATTCACCGCCTGGATGCCCAGCTTGAACTGGTCGGTGACAGTGACCGTCGCCGAGGCGTCGAGCTGGCCATAGGCGCGCTGGAAGATCGGATCGAACGGCGTGATCACGTCGCGGATGGTCAGCAGGTAGCGCGAGCGCCAGTTGTACGAGGCGCGCAGCGACAGCGGGCCGATATCGATGAACGGCGTGATGTTGATCGTATGTTTCGACAGTCCCTGAAGCGGGAAACTGTCACCGGCAATCGCCGACTGACGCCCCGCGGCGACGTCGGGGTCGGTCGCCGACAGCGTCGTCTGCGGCACCCCCGACGATTTGACATAGGTATAGGTCGCCTGCAGTCCGAGGCCCGACAGCGGTCCCGGCAGGAAGTCGAAGACCTGCTGGTACGACACCTCGGCGCCGGTGACCTTACCGGTGTCGGGCGAGTTGATCGCGGTCGTCAGCACCACCGGGAAGGTCGCGCCGTTGTTGGTCAGGTCGGTCGAAACCGTCGCGTTGGTCACGACATTGTGCAGCCGTTTGTGGAACATCGACAGCGTCACCTGTCCGACCTTGCTGAAATAATATTCGGCGGTGAGGTCGAAATTGTCCGATGTCGTCGGCAGCAGATTGGGATTGCCCGCGGTGACCGTCGACTGGATCGTGAAGCTGCCCGGGATCGCCGCGCCGCTACTGTCGACATTCTGGTTGGCGCTGAGACCCGTGACGTTGAAATAGTTGCGCGAGAAGCCGAAGGGCGGGGCGAAGACGCCTTTGAAATAGCCGGCGCGGAATTGCAGCCCGCCGCCGACCTCGAGCTTCAGGTTCACGCTCGGCAGGAAATAATCATAGCTGATCTTGCTGTCGTTGGGGTTCAACGCGCCGTTCAGATAGTCGCGCGCCTGCTGCCGCACCGCGGGGGTGAAGGTACAGAAGGGCGGCGGCGTCTGGCCTGCGGGCACCGCAGCACAGGCCGCTTCGGTAGTGATCGAAGACGGATTGTTGGCGAATTGCTGGAACCCCTGCGAGGTGCGCTTGGTGCGCGTATACCGCAGCCCGACATTGCCGGTGAAGCGCAGGCCATTGCCGAATTCGCTGTCGAACTTGATCATGCCGTAAAGCGCCAGATTCTTGTTCTGCTGCGGATTGATCTCGCCCGGCTGGAACGGCGTACCGGCGACATTGCCGCAGCGATCGGCCAGCGAGTTCCACCCCGCATTGATCGTCCGGCCGTCGATGCCGCAGGTGGTCGTCCCCTGCCATTCGCGCGCGATCGCATTGGCATAGGCGATATAGGCGGCGCGGTCCTTGACCGTGTTGCCCGAATAGAAAAGGCGGCCCTGGCCCGCGATCGGGTTGTTGGCGGCGCCGCGGAAGAAATTGGGATAGAAGACCTCTTCATACCCCGGCAGCGGTGCCCCGCCATTGCCGCCGGTCACGTTGTCGACATTGTCGTCGAACCACACCGGGCCGCCATTGCCCCATTGCTCGCTGAGCACGCCCCAATTGTAGATCGAGAAACGCGCGGTCTGTTCGGTGTCGGCATAGCGTCCGCCGACCTGCAGCGATTTCAGGAAGCCGCTGTCGGGAAAGGACAGTTCGGCGTCGACGCGGAAGGCGTCCTCGCTGCCATCACTCTGTTCCAGATGGTCCATCGCCGAACGGTAGAAGCTGTTGAACGGATCGGTGAAGCTTTGGTGGCTGCCGGTGAAATAGGAGGGCGAATTGGCGGCGAAGCCGGGATTGCCCTGGCAGGGCGCGGGATCGCAATTCTGCGGCGGGATGAACTGCACGAATGGCAGGCCATGGCCATTGAGGTCGATCATCGCATCCTGATAGGTCGAACCCCAAAGCGTATTGTCCTCGACGTCGCTTTTTGAATCGACATGCTGATAGTCGAGATTGATCGCCAGGTTTTCGCTGGGGGTCCAGCGCAAGTTCGCCGAATAATCGGTCGTCTTGATCCGTTCATAATGGTCGCGGCGGATATTGTTCGACTGCAGCCCCAATATGGGCGTGCGAATGTCCCCCGTCGCATTTTGCTGGTCGGCGCGCCAGCCGGTCGGGCCGGTGATCACGCCATTTTCGAAGACGCCGCTGTCGTCGAATTCCAGCGAGGTGCCCGCGACGGCGCGCGAATCGCCATTGTTCGACACATTGTCGGTGGCGATTTCGATCGTATTCTCGCTCCACGCCTGACGCGCGTCGGACCGCAGGAACTGGAAGGTCGCGGCGAGCGTCCCGTCGTTGCTTTCCCACTGTGCCGCGGCCGAATAGCCATAGCGTTCGCGGTTGAAATTCTGGCGGCCGAGCACGGCGCCGCGCGGGAACAGCGCCGAGGGTCCCGCGGTCGCGCCGGCGAACGGTACGACGTCGGTGCGCGTTCCGTCCGAATAGGTGGTGCGCGGGCGGAAGCTCGAAATGCCGATGCGATCGGCCTGCGAATAAAGCTGCGAATAGGAGGCGCTGGCGAGCAGGCCGATTTCGCCGATCCCGGTCGACCAGCGGTTGCTGATCAATCCCGAAAAGGTCGGCGCCGATTTCTTGACGAAATCGCCATAGTTGAGTTCGAGCGAGCCCGCGACGAGCAGGCCGCTCTGGTCGAAGGGCAGGCGGGTGCGCAGGTTGACGATGCCGCCGATGCCGCCTTCGATCAGGTCGGCCGACGGGGTCTTGTAGACGTCGACCCCGGCGAGCAGTTCCGACGGCACGTCGGCGAAGCTCAGCCCCGAACCGTTGCCGGCGCTAAACGCGTCGCGGCCGTTGAAGCGCGATCCGACATAGCTGAGGCCGCGGATGGTGACGCCCGATCCCTCGACCGAGAAATGGTCGGGATCGACGCCCGCCGAAAAGCGGTTGATGGTCACGCCGGGAATGCGCTGCAGCGCCTCGGTCACCGAGCGGTCGGGGAGCGCGCCGATATCTTCGGCGGTGATCGAATCGATGACGGTGTCGGCGTTTTCCTTGCGCCCCTGCGCGCTTTGCAGCGCGGCGCGGAAGCCGGTGACGACGATCTCGGGCGCGTTCGACGGGTCGGCGACCTCGTTGGTGTCGGTGTCCTGGGCAAAGGCCGGGGTAGCGATTATCGCGGAGGCGACGAGCGCCAGCGTCGAAACGCCCAGGCGAAGCCAGGGCGCGTTGTGATTCGTGAGCCGAACGTCACGAGAAAACGTCGTTACAACAGGCATTTAAACCCCTCCCATGTCATGGGCCTTTTCGGCCTCATCGGGTTGCGCTGCCGAAAAGGTAGCGCTACCATTTACCTGTCATATGATATAGGCCGGGTTTCGACAAGCGGTGATTTGCCTTAGCGACGAATAGCGACGATCGTGTGTGATAAAAATGCCGACGTTGAAGGGGGAGTGCGATGGAAGCGACCAGGATTCAATCGATCGTGATCGTCGGCGGCGGCACCGCCGGCTGGATGACCGCGGCGGCGCTCGCGCGGATATTGGGCCCCGATTATGCCAGCATCACCCTGGTTGAATCGGACGAGATCGGCACCGTCGGGGTCGGCGAGGCGACGATCCCGCAGATCAACATCTTCAACCGCATGCTCGGGATCGACGAGGACGACTTCGTCCGCCGTACCAAGGGCAGCTTCAAGCTCGGGATCGAATTCGTCGACTGGGGCGGCATCGGCCAGCGCTATTTCCACCCCTTCGGCAATATCGGGGTCGATATGGGCGGCGTGTCGTTCCACGCCTTCTGGCAGCGGCTGCGCGGCGAAGCCGAATTCGCCGACGTCGAGGATTATTCGGTGATGGCCAAGGCGGCGCGCCACGGCAAGTTCATGCGCCCGACCACCGCCCCCGGCTCGCTGCTCTCGTCGATCGCCTATGCCTTTCATTTCGATGCCGGGCTTTACGCCCTCTATCTGCGCGAGCTGGCCGAGGGCAGCGGGGTCACCCGGATCGAAGGCAAAATCACCAGCGTGACGCGAAACGGCGAGAACGGCCACATCGAAAATGTGACGATGCAGGACGGCCGCACGGTGGGTGGGCAATTGTTCATCGACTGCTCGGGCTTTGCCGGCCTGCTCATCGGCCGCGAGCTCGAAGTGCCCTATATCGACTGGTCGGCGTTTCTGCCGTGCAACCGCGCGGTCGCGGTGCCGTGCGAACTCGGCGAAGACTTTTCCCCCTATACGCGCTCGACCGCGCGCTCGGCGGGCTGGCAGTGGCGCATCCCGCTCCAGCACCGTGTCGGCAACGGCCATGTCTATTGCAGCGACTATATCGGCGACGACGAGGCGGCGGCGGTGTTGCTCGCCAATCTGGGCGGCAAGCCGCTCGCCGATCCGCGCTTCCTGAAATTCACCACCGGCCACCGCGCGCGCTTCTGGGAAAAGAACTGCGTGTCGATCGGCCTGTCGGCCGGCTTCATGGAGCCGCTGGAATCGACGAGCATCTGGATGATCCAGACCGGCATCGCGCGCCTCCTGTCCAACTTCCCCGATGCCGGCTTCGAAGCCGCGAGCATCGACCGCTATAATCGCCTGATGGTCGAGGAGAGCGAGCTGGTGCGCGATTTCCTCGTGCTCCATTACCATGTCACGACGCGCGACGATTCGGACTTCTGGAATTATTGCCGGACGATGCCGATCCCCGACCGGCTCGCCGAAAAGATCCGCGTCTTTCAGAGCAGCGGTCGCGCCTTTCGCGAGCACGAGGAATTGTTCAACGACACCAGCTGGTTCGCGGTGATGGAGGGGCAGCGGCTCGGCGCGCGCCGTTACGATCCCGTCGCCGAACTGATGCCGATCGAACAGACGCGCGACCGGCTGCGCCAGATCAAGGCGGCGGTGACCGCATCGGTCGACCATATGCCGCGCCACCGCGACTATATCCGCGACCACTGCGCCGCATGAAAAAGGGGACCGGTCGCCCGGTCCCCTTTGAAGGCGTCGCTGGGACTCGCTCAGCCTTCCATGGCTTCAAGCTCCTTGCCCTTGGTCTCGACGATGAAGCGCTGGACCAGGAAGAAGCTGATCACCGCGCAAATCGCATAGAAGCTGTAGCTCACCGCCAGCCCCAGCCCGACCGCCATGATCGGAAAGGTGAAGGAGATGAGGAAGTTGGCGAACCACTGAAAGAATCCGCACACGGCCAGCGCCGAGCCGCGGATCTGGTTCGGGAACATTTCGCCCAGCATCACCCACATGATCGGGCCCCAGCTGAGGTTGAAGAAGATCACGTACAGATTGGCCGCGATCAGCGCGAGCGTACCGAGCGACGACGAGAGCTGGAGCTTCTCGCCGGCATCGAGCGTGCCGTTGGCAAAGGCATAGACCAGCGCGAACAACGTCACCGCCATGCCCGCCGACCCGATCAGCAGCAGCGGCTTGCGGCCGATGCGATCGACGAGCAGGATCGTTCCGAAACAGGCGGCGATCGACACGATCCCCGACACGATGTTGATCTGCAGCGACTGGTCCTCGGTAAAACCGGCGAGCTGCCACAGCGTCGCGCCATAATAGAAGATCACGTTGATCCCGACGAGCTGCTGGAACACCGCGAGTAACAGCCCTGCCCAGACGATCGGGCGCACCCCGCCCTTCACCGGATCGAATATGTCGGACAGGCGCGGGCGATGGTCGGCGCTGAAGCTGGCCCTGATCTCGTCGACCTTGGTCGCGGCGGCGGCGGCGCCGAACAGGCGGGTCAACACCTTGCCGGCCTCGTCGATCCGCCCCTTCGACACCAGATAGCGCGGGCTTTCGGGAATGAAGAACAGCGCCACGAGAAAGACCGCCGCCGGCACCGCCTGCATCAGGTACATCCAGCGCCACGCCTCGATCCCCGCCCAATAGGGCGCGGTCGATGCTCCGGCGCTGGCGGCGAGGAAATAATTGACGACGAAGGCCGCGGTCAGCCCGGTGATGATCATGATCTGTTGCACCGTCGTCATCCGGCCGCGGATATGGGCGGGGGCGACCTCGGAGATATAGGCCGGCGACAGCACGCTCGCGGCGCCCACCGCCATGCCGCCCATCATCCGGGCGACGACGAACAGCGGCTGGGCATGGGCAAAGCCCTGAATCAGCGCGCCGATGAGGAACAATATCGCTGACAGGATCATGACGTTGCGGCGCCCGATCGCGTCGGCGAGCGTGCCGGCAAGAAAGGCGCCGATGAAGCAGCCGATCAACAGCGATCCGACGGTGAAACCGAGCCCCGCCTCGCTCAGGGAGAACGCCGACCGCAACCCGTCCTGGGTGCCGTTGACCGCCCCGCTGTCATATCCGAACAATAATCCGCCGATCGTCGCCACCGCGACGATCGCCGTAATGAGCGCCAGATTGGTCTGGCCTCGCGACGCTGTGTTCATTCACCTCTCCCAAGGTTCTGTTATGGTAGCGCTATCATGAAGGGCAAGCCGCGCGCGCGCAAGCCCCATTCACGCCGCGGCGGAACGCCTGTCCGCGACGGCGACCGCGATAAAGCCGATTGCGAAAGCGCGGCATTGCTCTATGGGCTTGCGCCGCGGGGGCCTGGCCCCCGCAAGATCGCGCCGGTGCCCGAAAGGGCTTAAAACGGGAACACGGTGAGAAGGCCCCGTTCGGGCTTTCGACTCCGAGGCTGTCCCTGCAACTGTAAGCGGTGAGCGCGATGCACCGGTCCGGACTCCTGTCGGGGCCAGCCACTGGGGCAACCTGGGAAGGCGTGCATCAAGCTGTGACCCGCGAGCCAGGAGACCTGCCAGCGCACCGGTCGCTCTTGCCTTGGTCCAGGGGATGGTCATGGCACGGTAATCCTCCGTCTGAGCGACGACCTGTGCGGCTGGGGCCGCATCGGTGCGTGGTGACGGAGCGACTTGTGCCCGCCCTTCGCCTGCACCGACCGGTTCGCCGGTACGCCCCCGCCACTTCGCTCTGGCGCAAAGGGGGCTTATCCCATGTTGAAGACCGGTTTCATTTCCCTCCTCGCGCTGACGGCGGCGACGCCCGCTTTCGCGCAGTCCAATCCCGACGAAACATCGACCGACGCGAACGGTGATACCATTGTCGTCACCGCCAGCGGCGTCGAACAGAGCCGCACCGAAACGGGCCACACCATTTCCGTTATCACGCGCGACGATCTGGAAACATCGCAAGTGACGTCGATCAGCGACGCTTTAAACCTCGTGCCAGGCGTAGCTGTCGCACAAAGCGGACCCGTCGGATCGCAAACCAGCGTGTTTATCCGCGGCGCGGAAAGCAGCCAGACGCTGGTGCTGATCGATGGCGTGCGGATCAATGATCCTTCGACGCCCAATGGCGCGTTCGATTTCGGTGGATTGCTTACGGGCAATATCGACCGGGTCGAGGTGCTGCGCGGTGCCAATTCGGTCATCTGGGGCAGCCAGGCGATCGGTGGCGTCATCAGCGTGCAAACCGTCGCACCCACGGACACGCTGTCGGCCAATGCTTTCGCCGAATATGGCAGCCATGACACGGCCAAAGTCTTTGGCAATGTGTCGGGCAAGAGTGGGATCATCTCCGGCAGCGTCGGCGCCGGCTATTATCGCACCGACGGTATTTCGTCGCTCATCGGCGGCACCGAACGCGATGGGTACAGGAACTTCTCCGCCAACGGAAAGTTGCTCGTCGAATTCTCGCCTGCCCTCGCGCTCGATCTGCGCGGTTATTACAACAAGGGCCGGATTGAATATGACGACGCCTTTGCCTTTCCGGGCAACCCGGCAAATTCCATTCCCGAATCCGATAACGAACAGTTCGTCGGCTATGCCGGGTTGAACCACGACCTGCTCGACGGCAAGTGGAAGGGGCGCCTGTCGTACAGCCGTACCGACCTGACCCGCAAAGGCAGCGAGGATGGCGCGACCGGTCCTTTCAACTACAATGTTTTCACCGCGCGCGGCAAAGTCGACCGTTTTGCCTATGACGGCAATGTCGACTTCGGCATCGCGTCACTGGTTTTCGGCGGCGCCCATGAAGAGACGTTCGCCAGCACTTTCTATCCCTTGGGCGGTGACACCACACCCACCAGGTTCAAAAGCGACTATTCCAGCTTTTACGGACAGATTGGCGTACACCCGTTTGACGGGCTGACGGTCAACGGCGGCGTGCGATACGAAGATCATTCACAATATGGCGACCACACAAGCTTTGGTGCCGACGCGGCCTATACGCCCAATGATGGCAAGACCATATTCCGCGCGAGCTATGCCGAAGGTTTTCGTGCGCCGACGTTGAGCGAGGCATTGCCGCCATTCGGCAACATCAATCTGAAACCGGAAACCTCCAAAGGCTTTGACGCCGGAATCGAGCACAGTTTTATCGATCGCAAAATCACGGCGACCGCGACCTACTTCCATCGCAAAAGCAACGACCTCATCGCTTATAATCCCGCGACATTCCAATCGGAGAATATCGGGCGGGTGAAGTCGGAGGGCGTCGAGCTTGGACTTATCGTCCGGCCCAACGACAATCTGGACGTGCGGGTGAATTACGCACTGGTCGATGCTACCACCCGCTCCCCGGGTGCCAATTTTGGCAACCAGCTTGCCCGCCGCCCAAGGGACAAAGCGAGTTTCGTCGCCGACTGGAAATCGCCTTGGGGCCTGAAACTGGGTGCAACGATTGCCCTGACCGGCGACAGTTTCGACAATATCAACAACAGCTTCGCCAATCGCCTCGACGGATACTGGCTGACCGCCGTGCGTGCGGCTTTCCCAATCACCGATCAGCTCGAAGTTTATGGCCGGATCGAAAATCTGTTCGATGAGGATTATGTGGTTGTCAAAGGCTATAATACTTACGGTCGCACAGCCGCCATTGGTATCCGCGTAAAAATCTGATGCAGGGGGTCGGCCTGGCGTCTGGGTTTGCCGCCGCGGTGCTGCTGGTTTCGACCGGCAGCGCCGTGGCGCCGCCCGACGCCGCGCCGCCGCCTTCGAAGCCACTGCGCGTCATGTCGACGAACCAGTGCACCGACCAGCTCGTGCTGGCGCTGCTGCCGCCCGAACGGATCGTGTCGGTGACCTGGCTGTCGCGCGATCCGTCGGGATCGCTGATGGCCGATGCGGCGCAAAGGGTCGGGATCAATCACGGCCTCGCCGAAGAGGTCGTTCAGCAACAGCCCGATCTGATCGTCACCGACCGTTTTTCGAAACCGACGACGCGGGCGATGCTCAAACGGCTCGGCTATCCGATGATCGAGGTCGACGACGCGACCAGCTTCGATGCGATCCGCGCCAATGTCCGGCAGGTCGCGCGGGCGGTCGGCGAAGTCGCGCGCGGCGAGGCGATGATCGCCCAAATGGACCGCGAGCTTGCCGAACTGGCCCGCGATCCCGGTCCGCCGCTGCGCGTCGTCGCCTGGGACGGCGGCGGTTTCAGTGCGAGCAAGGGGTCGCTCTACAATGCGGTGCTCGAAGCCGCGGGCGCGGTGAACATCGCCAACGAACCGCCGGTGTCGCGCTATAATCGCCCCGATACCGAAGTGCTGCTCGTCGCCGCGCCAACCCTGCTCGTCAAGGGCGCCGGGGTCCGCCCCGAATATGGAATGCGCGAGAATATCGAGCGTCACCCGCTCGTTCGCCGCTATTGGGACGGGGCGCGGACGGTGGCGATTTCGCCGGCCTATTATGGTTGCGGTACCCCCAGGATCAGCGGCGCGGCGATCCGGCTGCGCGCCGAATTGCGCGCTGCCGCGGGCCGGGTCCGCACCCCGCTTCCCTTTGCCGGGGGCCACGCGCTGTGATGCGCTGGTTCGTCCCGCTGCTGCTCGTCCTGCTGCTGGCCGCGGGTTTCGCCTCGCTGCTCGCCGGAACGGTGTGGCTGACCCCCGAACAGGCGCTCGGCGGGTTGCTCGCGGGCCGCACCGACCTCGCGTCGCTGATCCTCATCGAAATCCGCCTGCCACGATTGATCCTCGGGCTGATGGTCGGCGCGATCCTCGGCCTGTCGGGCGCGGTGCTGCAGGGGCTGCTGCGCAACCCGCTCGCCGAACCCGGGCTGCTCGGGGTGTCGGCGGGGGCGTCGCTCGGCGCGGTGATCGCGATCTATTTCGGTTTTGCCGCGAGCTTCGCGATGGCGCCGCCGCTCTTCGGGCTCGTCGGCGGTTTCGTCACCGCGGGCACCGCGCTCGCCTTGTCGCGGCGCGGCGGCACATTGTCGCTGATCCTCGCCGGCGCCGCGGTCAGCAGCATCGCCGCCGCCGGGGTCAGCGTCGCGCTCAACGTCGCGCCCAACCCCTATGCGGCATACGAGATCATGGTCTGGCTGATGGGCTCGCTAGTCGACCGCAGCTGGGACCATGTCTGGCTCGCGGCGCCTTTCATCCTCGTTGGCGCGGTGCTGTTGCTCCTGACCGGCCGCGCGCTCGACGCACTGTCGCTCGGCGAGGCGCAGGCCGAAAGCCTCGGCATCCATGTCGCGCGCACCCGCCTGCTCGCGCTGCTCGGTACCGCTATGGGGGTCGGGGCGGCCACGTCGGTGGCGGGGGCGATCAGCTTCGTCGGGCTGATCGCGCCGCATATCGTCCGCCCGCTCGTCGGGCACCGGCCCGGCCAGACGCTGGTCCCGGCGGCGCTCGTCGGGGCGCTGCTGGTGACCCTCGCCGATGTCGGCACAAGGCTGCTCGTCGTCGACGGCAAGATCCTCGCGCTCGGGGTGTTCATCAGCCTGTTCGGCGCCCCCTTCTTTCTGTGGCTCGTCCTCCATGTGCAAAGGCGCACCGCATGAGCGCGCTGAGCCTCGCCGCGGTCACCGTGCAGCGCGACAAGCGCGTCGTGCTGCAGGGCATCGACGCCCTCTTCGCGCCGGGCCGGCTGACTGCGGTGATCGGCCCCAATGGCGCGGGCAAGAGCACGTTGCTCGAGGTCGCGGCGGGGCTGCGGGGCCCCGATGCGGGCCGGGTCGAACTCGGCGGGCAATCGCTCGCCGCGATCGGTCGCCGGATGCTCGCGCGGCGCCGCGCCTATCTGCCCCAGCGCGCCGAGGTCGAATGGCCGATCAGCGTCGAGCGCGTCGTCGCGCTCGGCCTGACCCCGGTGCTGCCGAGCTTCGGTGATCTGCCCGCCGCGCTGCGCCCCGCGATCGATGACGCGCTCGCCGCCTGCGACCTCACCGGCTTGCGCGACCGCCCGGCGACCAGCCTGTCGGGCGGCGAGCTGGCACGCGCGATGCTGGCGCGCGCGATCGTCGGCGACCCCGAACTGCTGATCGTCGACGAGCCGACCGCCGGACTCGACCCGCGCCACGCGCTCGACGCGGCGCGGCGGCTGCGCGCACGCGCCGACGCGGGGCGCACCGTGATCATGGCGATCCATGACCTCGACCTCGCGCTGCGCCATGCCGACGATGTCGTTGCGATCAAGGACGGCGCTCTGCTCGCGGCGGGGTCGGTCGCCGAGGTGATGAGCGAGGACCTGCTCGGCGCGCTCTACGACGTGCGGGTGCGCATCACCCGCGATGCCGACGGCGCGGCGATCCGCTTTCGCGACTGAACCTCAGCGGCATTTGCCGAACCCCGCGCCGCGCACTGCGCGGCCGGGGGTGGCGCCGGTCGGCTCGCCGTCCTTGAGCACGGCGGCGCCGTTGACGAAGACGTCGCGCACACCGGTCGCATATTGGTGCGGCTTCTCGAACGTCGCATGGTCGGTGATCGCCCTGGGGTCGAAGATCACGACATCGGCATAATAGCCGGGCTTCAGCGCCCCGCGCTCGGCGATCCCGAGGTTGGTCGCGGGCAGGGTGGTCAACCGGTACACCGCCTGTTCGAGCGGGATCAGCTTCTCGTCGCGGACATAGCGTCCGAGCAGCCGCGCGAAATTGCCATAGGTGCGCGGGTGCGACCCCGATTTCAGGAACACCCCCTCGGCCGATTGCGACGCGGCGTCGGAGCCGAAGCTCATCCACGGCAGCTGCACCTGCTTGCGGACATTGTCCTCCGACATCAGGAAATAGACGGTGCCGACGCGCGACCCGTCCTCGACCACCAGGTCCATCGCGGTCTCTTCGGGGCTCTTCCCGCGCATCGCCGCGACTTCGGCGAGCGTTTTGCCGGTCAGCGGCTTGAGCTTATCGCTTTTGAAGCCCGACAGGATCATCTTGTCGGCGCCCGCGCCGTAAAAGAGATTTTCCCAGTCGCTCCCCGGCTTCCGCATTTCGGCGGCGACGCGGGCGCGGGTCGCGGGGTCCTTCAGCCGCTCGATCCACGCCTCGAGCCCGCCCGCCTGCACCCAGGTCGGCATCGCGGCGTCGAGCCCGGTCGCGCCGGCGGTATAGGTGTACATGTCGGCGGTGATCCGCTGGCCCGCAGCGCGCGCCGCCTCGACCTTCTTCACGACCGAATCATATTTTCCCCAATTGTCGCGGCCCGCCATCTTGAGGTGATAGATTTCTGCGGGGGCGCCCGAGCGGCGCGAAATCTCGAGCAGCTCGTCGACCGCTTCCTCGAGCCGGTCGCCCTCGGATCGCATATGGCTGATATACATGCCGCCGCATTTCGCGGCCGCGCTGGTCAGCGCGACCAGTTCGTCGGTTTCGGCATAGGAGCCGGGGGCGTAGATGATCGAGCTGCCGACGCCGAGCGCGCCCTCGTCCATCGCCTGCCGCACGAGCGCCTGCATGCGCGCCAGCTGCTCGGGGGTCGGGTCGACATCGTCTTCGCCCAGTTCATGGATACGCACCGTCGCGGCGCCGACGAAGCTCGCGACATTGGGCGCGATGCCGCGCTTCTCCAGATACGTCAGATAATCGCCGAGGCTGGTCCACTCGATGGCATATTTGATATCGCCCTGGCGCTCGGTCTCCTGGACCTTCATCGTCGCGTTCATCGGCCCCATCGACCAGCCTTCGCCCATCACCTCCAGCGTCACGCCCTGGCGGAGATCGCTCTGGCTGCGCGGGTCGGCGATCAGCGATTCGGTCGCCCAGCTCAGCATGTTGATGAACCCCGGCGCGACCGCCATGCCGCTGGCCGAGGCTTCGCTCTTGCCTTTGCCGTCGATCTTGCCGACCGCGACGATGCGGTCGTCCTTGATCGCCACGTCGCCGGTGAGAGGGGCCTTGCCCGACCCGTCGTAGATCGTGCCGCCGCGGATCACGACGTCATAGACGGGCTCGGCACTCGCGGCGGTCAGCGCGATCCAGCTCGCGACGAGGACGAGCGACCGTCCGATATTCTGCCTGCCCGCCATGTCCCGTCTCCTGTTCGCCGCCGAGGGCATATCCTGCCCGAGCAAGATGCGCTTGGCCATGCGCATTATCGGGCTTGATCGCCGCCAGCCCGCGCGCCAAGGGTTTCGCAACAAAACCGATGGGAGGAAGCTTTGATCAAGACGCGCATTACCGAGAAGTTCGGCATCGAAACCCCGATCATCATGGGCGGCATGACCGGTGTCGGCTATGGTCCGCTCGTCGCCGCGGTCGCCAATGCGGGGGCTCTGGGCTTCATCACCGCGCATATGTATCCGACCGGCCAGGCCTTGTTCGACGAGATCGAGGCGACCCGCAAGCTGACCGACAAGCCGTTCGGGGTGAACCTGACCCTGCTGCCGTCGATCAACCCCATTCCCTATGACGAATATCGCGAGGCGATCATCGCCAGTGGCATCAGGATCGTCGAAACCGCGGGCCGCGCCCCGACCGACCACCTGCCGGCCTTCAAGGACGCCGAGGTCACGGTGATCCACAAATGCACCTCGGTGCGCCACTCGGTGTCGGCGGTGAAAAAGGGCGTCGACATGATCAGCATCGACGGCTTCGAATGCGCGGGTCACCCCGGCGAGGACGATGTCGGCCTCGTGGTGCTGCTGCCGGCGACGGTCGATGCGCTGCCCGATACCCCGATCATCGCCTCGGGCGGCATGGCCGACGGGCGCAGCATCATTGCCGCGCTGGCGCTCGGCGCCGATGCGGTCAACATGGGCACGCGTTTCTGCGCGACCGTCGAGGCGACAATTCACCAGAATGTGAAGCAGCGCATCGTCGATGCGACCGAGACCGATACGGTGCTCGTCGGCCGCACGCTGCGCAACACCGCGCGTGTCGCGAAGAATGCGGTGTCGGTCGAGGTTGCCGAAATCCAGCGCGACCCGACCAAGAGTTTCGAGGATGTGAAGCATCTGATGGCGGGCGTGCGCGGGCGCGAAAATGTCCTGCGCGATGGCGATGTCGATGGCGGCATCTGGACCAGCGGTCAGAGCCAGGCGCTGATCCACGACATCCCGACCTGCGCCGAGCTGGTCGCGAATATCATGGCGCAGGCCGAAGCGGTACGCGCGAAGATCGCGGGGTAATATTCTTCGTCATTGCGAGGAGCCGAAGGCGACGCGGCAATCCAGAGCGGTTTACGCCTGCCCTGGATTGCTTCGCTCCGCTCGCAATGACGAAGGTTGATTAGGCGCCGCCGTCCTGCCAGCCGCCGCCCAGCGCGAGGAACAGCGAGACGAGGTTCGTCGCGCGGGTCTGTTCGGACTGGGCGATGCTCGCGTTGATCGATGCCAGCGTCCGCTCGGCATCGAGCACGACCTGGAAATTCTCGCGTCCCGCCTGATAGCGCAGCCGCGCGATGCGGGCGGCGTCGCCGGCCTCGGCCGCCGCGCGGCGCAGCGCTGCGAGCCGGTCGAGTTCGCCCGCATAATTGGCGAGCGCGCTTTCGCCTTCCTGCAGCGCGGTCAGCCAGGTGCCGTCGAAACTCGCGAGCGCGCCATCGGCCCCGGCTTCGGCCTGTTTCAGCCGCGACCGCGCGACCTCCATGTTCGGGAAGCTCCACGAGATCAGCGGGCCGAGCGAGAAGCGGAAGCCGTCGGACTTGCCGAGTCCCGAGATCGAGCTGGCGGTCGAGCCGACCGAGCCGCCGAGGCTGATGCTCGGGTACAGATCGGCGGTCGCGACATTGACCCGCGCCGCCGCTGCGGCGAGCTGGCGCTCGGCGCGGCGGATGTCGGGGCGACGCGCCAGCAGCGACGCGCCGTCGCCGACCGGGATCGGGCGGTTCAATTCGGGCGGTGCCTGGCAGGCGAGCACGGCAGCGGGCGCTTCGGCAGGCGGCTTGCCGGTGAGCACCGCGAGGCGATAGAGCGCGGCGGCGCGCTGTGCGGTCAGCGTCGGGATCGTCGCACGCGTCTGTTCGAGCAGCGCACCCGCCTGTCCGGTCTCGAGCCGCGTCGCGCGGCCACCCTCGAACAGGCGGCGGGTGAGGTCGAAGGTCTGCTGCTGGATGCGCAGCGTATCCTCGGCGACCGCGATCTGGCGGTTGAACGAACAGACGTCGGTGTAAGCGCGCGTCGTTTCAGCGGCGACGGTGATGCGGGTCAGGTCGAACGCTGCCTGCACCGCATCGGCGTCGGCGCGGCTGGCGCGGATCGCGCTTTCGACGCGGCCGAACAGGTCGACCTGATAGCCGATGTCCAGCCCGACGTCATAGCTGTCGCCTTCGATCGAGCCGGCGCCGAGCGGGTTCGCCTGGCGCGCATAGGTGCCGCCGGCGCCCACCGTCGTCGTCGGCAGGCGGCCGGCGCGCGATTCGCGCAGCACCGCGCGCGCCTGCGCCAGATTGGCGGCGGCGACGCGAAGATCGGTGTTCGCCGTGAGCGCTTCACCGACGAGCTGGTCGAGCAACGGGTCGCCGAACAGGCTCCACCATGGACCCGGCGGCTGTTCGCCGCTGAAGGCGGGCGACTTGCCGGCTTCGAGGAAGGGCGCCTGCGACGGCGCCGCGGGAACCGGCGAGACATAGCGGGGGCCGACGGTACAGGCCGACAGCGCCAGCATGCTCGCGGCGGCAAGGATCAGGTTGCGGGTCATTAGCGGGTCTCCGCCGGGCTGGTGTCCGGCTGTTTCTGCTTGCGGTCGCGGCGGGCGAAGGCGGTCGCCTTGTCGCCGAGCTTGCGGCAGAGGACATAGAAGAGCGGGGTGAAGATCAGCCCGAAGATCGTCACGCCGAGCATGCCAAACGTCACCGCGGTGCCCAGCGCCTGCCGCATTTCCTGTCCCGGGCCGCTCGCGATCGCCAGCGGCACGACGCCGAAGATGAAGGCGAAGCTGGTCATCAGGATCGGGCGGAGGCGCGAGCGCGCAGCGTGGACCGCGGCGTCGATCGTGCTCATCCCGTCCTGTTCCTCGGCCTGTTTCGCGAACTCGACGATCAGGATCGCATTCTTCGCGGCGAGCGCGATGAGCACGACCAGACCGACCTGCGTCAGGATATTATTGTCCATCCCGCGCAGGTTGACGCCGAGCATCGCCGCGAGGATGCACATCGGCACGATCAGGATCACCGCGAGCGGTAGCGGCAGCGATTCATATTGCGCCGCGAGCACGAGGAAGACGAACACCACCGCGAGGCCGAAGATCAGCACTGCGCCGCCGCCCGCCGCCTTTTCCTGATAGGCGAGGCCGGTCCATTCATAGGCGAAGCCCGACGGCAACGTCTTGTCGGCCAGCCCCTCCATCGCGGCGAGCGCCGCACCCGACGACACGCCCGGCGCCGCCTGTCCCTGCAGTTCGACCGCGGGGAACAGGTTATAGCGCACCACGCGCGTCGGGCCGCTGTCGTCGCGGAAGGTCGCGACCGACGACAGGGGCACCATCTCGCCCGAGGTCGAGCGCACCTGCAGCCGTCCGACATCCTCGATGCTGGCGCGCGAGGTCGGTTCGGCCTGCGCGGTCACGCGGAAGGTGCGGCCAAGGAAGTTGAAGTCGTTGACGTATGTCGACGCCAGATAGGTACCGAGCGCGGCATAGACCTGGCTCGGATCGACACCCAGGATCTGCGCCTTGTCGCGGTCGACATCGGCAAAGATGCGTGGGCTTCCGGTGTTGAACAGCGAGAAGACCTGCTGCACATCCTTCATCTGCGCCGCGCCGCCCATCATGGCGCCGGTGGCCTGTTCGAGCTCCTTGTAGCTTTCGCCGCTGCGGGCCTGGATCATCATCGTGAAGCCGTTGCCGTTGCCCAGCCCCTGCACCGCGGGGGGCGCGATGACGAAGGCGTTCGCTTCGGGCAGCGCATTGGCGAGCACGCCCGACAGCTGCTGCGACAGCGCGGTCGCGGAGAGCTTGCTGCCGCGCTCGCCCCAGTCGGTCAGGCGGATGAACATCGTGCCCGCGTTCGACGCGGTCGAGAAGCTCGATCCGTCGAGGCCCGAGAAGGTCGCGATGCTGGCGACGCCGCCCACCTTCTTCACTTCCTGTTGCGCGCGGGCGAGGACTTCGCTGGTGCGGTCGAGCGACGCGCCCGGCGGCAGCTGGACGACGCCGATCAGCACGCCCTGGTCCTGGTCGGGAATGAAGCCCGTCGGCGTGTCGGCGAGGCGCCAGCCGGTCGCCGCGAGCAGCACGGCATAGATGGCGAGCATCAGTCCGCCCTTGCGCACCAGCGTGGCGGTGGTGCGGCCATAGCGGTCGGACAGCTTGTCGAAGCCGCTGTTGAACTTGTCGGCTGCGCGCCGGACGACGCGCATCACCGGGTTCTTTGGCTCTTCATGATGCTCTTCGTGCGGCTTGAGCAGCAGCGCCGCCATCGCGGGCGACAAGGTGAGCGAGGTGAGCAGCGAAAACACCGTCGCCGCCGCGATCGTCACCGCGAACTGCTGATAGAAGATGCCGGGGATGCCGGGGACGAAGGCGGTCGGCACGAACACCGCGACGAGCACGAGCCCGATCGCGATGAGCGCGCCCGACACTTCCTCCATCGTCCGGTGCGCGGCTTCGCGCGGACTGAGGCCTTCGCGGATATGCTTCTCGACCGCTTCGACGACGACGATCGCGTCGTCGACGACGATCCCGACCGCGAGCACCAGTGCGAAGAGCGACAGCGAGTTGATCGAGAAACCGAGCGCGAGCTGGACCGCGAAGGTGCCGACGAGCGCCACCGGAATCGCGACGATCGGGATGATCGCGGCGCGCCAGGTCTGCAGGAAGACGAGCACGACGAGCACGACGAGGAAGATCGCCTCGACGAGCGTTTCCTGCACCGCGGTCACTGACGCCTGGACATATTCGGTCGGGTTGAAAGGGATTTCATATTCGAGACCGGGGGGGAAATCGGCCGAGGCCTTCTTCACTTCCTCGAGCACGAGGTTCGCCGCGTTGAGCGCATTGGCACCCGGCTGCTGGATCACCGCCATGCCGACGCCTTCGCGGCCGTTGAACACGCCGCGCACGCCATAATCCTGCGCGCCGAGTTCGACGCGCGCGACATCCTTCAGCCGCGTGATCGCGCCGTTCGTCGTGTCGGTCTTGATCACGACATTGGCGAACTGGTCGGGGGTGACGAGGCGGCCCGGGACTTCGACGGGCAGTTCGAACGCCGGATTGCCCTTGCCATAGGGCGGGGCGCCGACCGAACCGCCGGCGACCTGGACATTCTGGCTTTGCAGCGCGGCGACGATTTCGGGCGCGGTCAGGTTGCGCGCCGCGGCCTTGTCGGGGTCGATCCACACACGCATCGAATAATAGCCGCCGCCGAAGATCTGGACGCCGCCGACGCCTTCGAGGCGGAGCAGGCGGTCGCGCAGCGTCGAATTGGCGTAGTTGCCGACATAGTCGGTGTCGATCGCCGGATCGGTCGAGGTCAGCGCGACGATCATCAGGAAGCCCGATTCCTGCTTGTTCACCTGCACACCGATCTGGCGCACCTGTTCGGGCAGGCGCGGCTCGGCGAGCGCGACGCGGTTCTGGACCAGCACCTGCGCGGCATCGAGGTCGGTGCCGGGTTCGAAAGTCACGGTGATCTGCGCGGCGCCCTGCGTCGAGCTGCTCTGGATATAGAGCATATTCTCGACGCCGTTGATCTCCTGCTCCAGCGTCGAGGCGACCGTTTCGGCGATCGTTTCGGACGAGGCACCGGGATAGGCGGCGGTGATGCTGATCGTCGGCGGCGCGATCTCCGGATATTGGGCGAGCGGAAGCTGCGGATAGGCGAAGGCGCCGATCAGCGTGATGAAGATCGCGATGACCGCCGCGAAGATCGGGCGGTCGACGAAGAAGCGGCTGATATTCACTTGCTGTTCGCCCCGCCCTTCGCGGCGGGCGCGGCCTTGGCCGTCAGCACCTTGCCGTCAGCCGCGATCGTCCCGGCCTGCACCTTGGCGGGCTGGCCCGGCCGCGCGCGCTGGAGGCCGCCAACGATGATGCGGTCCTTCGCGGTGACGCCGGTCTTGATCACGCGCAGCCCGTCGACGACGGGGCCGAGGGTGACCGGGCGCGCCTGCACCACATCCTTGGGGCCGATGACGTAAACGACGCGGCGCGCGCCGTCGGTGACGATCGCAGTGTCGGGCAGCAGGAAGGCCGGACGCGGCGCCGAGGCGGCGAGCTGGAGCTGGCCGAACAGGCCCGGGCGCAGCTTGCCGTCGGGGTTCTGGACGACCGCGCGGACGGCGATCGTGCCCGATCCGTTCGACAGCGCATTATCGACGAAATCGATGCGGCCATTGATGGCATAATCGTCGGCGCCCTGCAGCTTGATGCGCACCGGGGCGTTCTGCAGCGTGTCGCCGCGCCGCTCATAGTCGAGCAGGCTGGCTTCGGAACCCTGGAAGCTGAAATGGATGGGGCTGGTCGACACGATGGTGGTCAGGATCGTCTGGTCGGCGATCACCGAATTGCCCGGATCGACTAGGCGCTGCGACACGCGGCCCGAAATCGGCGCGACGACGCGGGTAAAGCCGACGTTGAGCGCCGAGGCGCGAATCGCGGCATTGGCGGCGGCGACATCGGCCTCGCCGGTGCGGACGGCGGAGCGGCGCTGCTCGACTTCTTCCTGGCTCGCGGCCTGCGATGCGGCGAGCGTCGTCGAGCGCGCGAGTTCGGTGCGGGCGTTGGCGAGCGTCGCCTGCGCGCGGGCGAGCTGGGCGCGGGCCTGATCGAGCGCGGCCTGGCTCGGGCGCGCGTCGATGGTGAACAGCAACTGCCCAGCGCGGACATATTGGCCGTCGGTGAAATGGGCGCGCTGCAGATAGCCCGAGGCGCGCGGCCGGACCTCGACGCTGTCGACGGCTTCGAAGCGGCCGACATAATCGTCCCATTCGGTCACGTCGCGCACCAGCGGCGCGGCGGCGGTCACGGGGAGCTGGGGCGGGCCGCCCTGGGCGTCGTCAGCACCCGAACAGGCGGCGAGCGTCAGCGACAGCAGAATCGAAAGCGCGATGGGAAAGCGCAAGGTCATAGCGTGTATCTTTTCTTTTTTCAGGGCGGTCCGGCATCGCGCGACAGGGAGGGGGGAGGTGCCACGCGATGCCAGACTTTGCCGCCTAATCTGGGTTAGCGATTAAGTCAACAGGTGTTGATTTATTTCTCAGCCGCGATAATAGGGCGCCATGGAGAGAGAAATCATCGTCAAGAAACGTGACGCGGTCGCGACGCGCGCCGCGATCCTTGCGGCGGCGCGCCAGCGTTTCCTCCGCGAAAGCTACGGCAGCGTCGGCCTGCGCGATATCGCGGGCGACGCGAAGGTCGATGTCGCGCTGATCAGCCGCTATTTCGGCGGCAAGGAGGGGCTGTTCCGCGAAGTCGTCGCCGACGAGGAGAAGCCGAAGATCTTTTTCGAGCCGAAAAGCATCGACGAGCTCCCCGGTTTTCTGGCGCAGCTTGTCGTCGATGACGCCGACGAGGACCTCGAAAAGCGGATGGAGATGTTCATCATCATGCTCCGTTCGGCCTCCTCGCCGCAGGCCGGTGCGATCATCCGCGAGTTCGTCCATCGCGATGTCCTCGCCCCGCTCACCGAACTCATCGGCGGCGAACAGGGTGAACTGCGCGCGAATATGCTGCTCGCGATCCTGATGGGGGTCGGGGTGCTGCGTTCGATCATGATGGTCGACGGCTTCGCGGACGAGGAAGACGAGGAAGCCGTGATCGCCGAATGCGCCGAGCGCTTCCGCAGCCTGTTCGCGGCGGCGCTGACCTGCTGAATATTCCACGACAAGCATCAATGAAAATCCCGCGATTTGGGCAGGATGCGGACATCGCGCGGATGCCCGTGGCGAAGCCCGCGCGGTTGCTGCGGATGCACGACCTCGTCGGCACGGCATAGCTCGGGCTCGAAGGACCGGTCGCTGCCCAGCGTGTCGAGCAGCGCGGTGCGATCGACGATACGGTTCGCCATCAGATGGACGACGCCCTCCCTGCTCCGCTGCACCTCGCCCGCGACCTCCATCAGCCGCGACGCCATGACGGCACGGCGATAGCGCTCGAACTGGCGCGCCCAGAGCAGGACATTGACGATCCCGCCCTCATCCTCGAGCGTGATGAAGATCGCATTGCCCTTGCCGGGGCGCTGGCGGATCAGCACCACTCCGGCGGTGCGGACCAGCGCGCCATTCTTTGCCGCGCCGACCTGGAGGCAGCTCAAAACCCCTTCGCCGTCGAGACGCTGCCGCAGAAACGCCATCGGATGGCCTTTGAGCGACAGCCGCGTCGTCTGGTAATCGGTCAGCACATGTTCGACGAGCGGGGTGGGGGGCAGCGCGGCGTCCGCCTCGTTGCCGAGCTCGTTCGCTTCGGCGGCGCCGAACAGCGGCAGCACACCTTGCCGCACCCGCCGGGCATCCCACAGCGCCGGCCGCCGTTCGAGCCCCATCGAATTGCAAGCATCGGCCTCGGCGAGCAGCCGTAGCGCACGCGATGGCAAGTTCGCACGCCGCGCGAGTTCCTCGACCGAGGCGAAGGGGGTCGTGCGGGCATCGACCAGCTTGGTCGCCCAATCCTCTCGAAACCCGTCGACCTGCCGAAAGCCGAGCCGCAGCGCGAGCGCCCCGTCCTCGTGCCGTTCGAGGCTGTTGTCCCAGGTGCTGAAATTGACGTCGACTTCGCGCACCTCGACCCCATGCTCGCGCGCATCGCGGACGAGTTGGGCGGGGGCGTAGAAACCCATCGGCTGGGCGTTCAAAATCCCGCAGGCGAAGACCGCGGGGTGGTGGCATTTCAGCCAGGACGAGACATAGACGAGCTTGGCGAAAGACTGGGCATGGCTTTCGGGAAAACCATAGCTGCCGAAACCCTCGATCTGCTTGAAACAGCGCGCGGCGAAGTCCGGCTCATAACCGCGGCGGACCATGCCCCCGATCATCTTTTCCTTATATTGATGGATCGTCCCGGCATTGCGGAAGGTCGCCATCGCACGCCGCAGGCCATTGGCTTCGTCCGGCGTGAATTCGGCGGCGACGATGGCGAGTTTCATCGCCTGTTCCTGAAACAGCGGGACGCCGCATGTCCTGCGAAGCAGATTATACAGTTCCTTGGGATCGTGCGGCGGCGCGGGCGAAGGATAGTCCACCGCTTCTTCGCCGCTGCGGCGCTTCAGATAGGGGTGGACCATATCGCCCTCAATCGGCCCCGGCCGGACGATCGCGACCTGGATGACGAGGTCGTAAAATTCGCGTGGCCGCAGGCGGGGCAGCATATTGATCTGCGCGCGGCTTTCGACCTGGAACACCCCGATGCTGTCGCCCTCGCACAGCATGTCGTAAACGACCGGGTCTTCGGGCGGCACGCTCTTGAGGTCGTGATCGTCCAGATCGTGCAGTCGCATCAGGTCGAAGCATTTGCGGATGCAGGTCAGCATGCCGAGCGCGAGGACATCGACCTTCATCAGCTTGAGTTCGTCGATGTCGTCCTTGTCCCATTCGATGAAGGTGCGGTCTGCCATCGCCGCATTGTGGATCGGCACCGTCTCGTCGAGCCGATCCTCGGTCAGCACATAGCCGCCGACATGCTGCGACAGGTGGCGCGGAAAGGTCAGCAGCTGCGAAACCATCCATTGCAGCCGCGCGATATCGTCCTGTTCGGGATCGAGACCGGCTTCGACAAAGCGTTCGATGGGCATCTCGCCGCCCCAGCTGCCCCAGGTCGTGTCGGCGAGCCGCTGCGTCACATCCTCGCTGAGTCCCAGCGCCTTGCCGACCTCGCGCACCGCGCTGCGCGGGCGGTAATGAATCACCGTCGCGGCGATGCCCGCGCGCCGACGCGTGTAGCGACGGTAAACATATTGCATCACCTCCTCGCGCCGCTCGTGCTCGAAATCGACGTCGATATCGGGCGGCTCGCGCCGTTCTTCGGACAGGAAGCGCGTGAAGAGCAGGTTGTTGGCGATCGGATCGATCGAGGTGATTTCGAGCAGGTAGCAGACGAGCGAATTGGCCGCCGATCCGCGCCCCTGGCACAGGATCGGCGGATCCTGCGTGCGCGCGAATTGCACGATGTCGTGGACGGTCAGGAAATAGCAGGCGAACTTGCATGTGGCGATGAGCGTCAGCTCTTCTTTGAGCACCTCCCGCCAGCGGTCGGGCAGTCCATCGGGATGCAGCTTCGTCGCGGCATCGATCACCATATGCTCGAGCCAGCTTTGCGGCTCCCACCCTTCGGGCACCGGCTCGTGCGGATATTCATATTCAAGGTCGCGGAGCGAAAAGCCGATGCGGTCCAATATATCGATGCTCTCGCCCACCGCTTCGGGACAGTTGCGGAAGAGGCGGCGCATTTCCTTGGGCGATTTCAGGTGACGCTCGCCATTGGCGCGCAGCAGGCGACCGGCATCGTTCAGGGTCTTGCCCTCGCGAATGCAGGTGACGACATCGTGGAGCGGCCGCTGCTCGCGCGTCGCATAGAGTGCGTCGTTGGTCGCGAGCAGCGGAATGCCGATGCGGCCGGCCAAAGCCTCCAACCGGGCGAGGCGTCGCCGATCCGCGCCGCCCTGCGACATCGTCGCGCCGAGCCATAAGGACCCCGGCGCGCGCCTCGCGAGGCGGCGCAGCAGAAATTCATCCTTCTCCGTCCCCATCGCGATCAGCAGCATATCCTCGCAATGGATCAGCAGATCCTTGAACTTGAGTATGCAGCTGCCCTTTTCGGCGCGGCGATTGCCGATGGTGAGCATGCGGGTCAGGCGGCCCCAGCCGTGGCGCGTGGTCGGATAGGCGATGATGTCGGGCGTGCCGTCCTCGAACACCAGCCGGGCGCCGACGAGGATCTTCAGCGGTGGCAGCTCGATTCCCTTTTCGGCCGCTTTCTCGCCCAGCTTGCGCAATCCGGTCAGCGCCCGCACCACTCCCGCGACACTGTTGCGGTCGGCGATGCCGATGCCCGGCATGCCGAGCGCAATCGCCTCGGCGACCATGTCAGCGGGGTGCGAGGCGCCGCGTAGGAAGCTGTAATTGGTCGCCGCGACCAGCTCGGCAAAGGCGGGTGTTTCGCTCATGCGAACACCCCGTGGATATACCAGAGCGGATGCTCCTTCTCCTCATACAGCCCGTGACGGAACAGCCAGAAGCGGCGGCCTTGCGCATCCTCGACGCGGTAATAGTCGCGCGTCAGCCCGGCATTGTCGCGCCGGCGCCACCATTCGGCGGCGATGCGTTCGGGGCCTTCGTAGCGGCGCACCGCATGTGCCTGCCGCCGCCAGCGAAACTGGTGCGGCGGGCCGTCGGGGACCTCGGCGATCACCTCGATCGGCTGCGGCGGGTCGAAGAGGTGGAAGGGGCGGCTCGGCGGCTCGCCGGGTTCGGGCGCCTGCCAGGGCTCGGGCGGCGGCGCGTCGATCGCGGGCAGCGCGAGCTGCGCCTGTTCGGGGATATGCGTGTCGGCGGCGATCAGGCGCCGGACGCGGACGCGGCCCAGCCGCGTCGTCATCCGGTCGATCAGTTCGTCCATCTTCGCATCGCGCACCGCGCCGCCTTCGAGCTTCAATTGCGTCGCGCCGAGCGCCTCGAGCCGCGGCACCGCGAGGCGGATCATGTCGAAACCGAAGCCGGGGTCGAGCGGGTCGGCGAGGCTGTCCATGCGCTCAGCGAAGAGGCGCATCATCAGCGCGGTGTCGCGCGTCGGGTGGCCGGTCTCGATCTCGATGCTGCGCGCGAGGCCGTCGCTGCGAAAGAAGGTCGCGCGGAAATGACGTCCGCCCTTGCCGCGCTCGCCCAGCTCGCCCATCGCCTCGCCCACCAGTTCGGCGAGCACCCTCGTTGCATGCGCGCTGCTGCCGAGCGGTTCGGCGAAGCGGCGTTCGGTCGCGACGGGGGGTGGGGCGATACGCGGGTCGAGCGGGCTCGGCGCGTCGCCGAGGATGCGGCGTAGCGCGCTCGCCGCCTCGGCGCCGAAGCGCGCGGCGATATTCGCCATCGGGCGGCTCGCGAGGTCGCCGATCGTCTTGAGCCCGGCGCGGACCAGCGCGGTCGTCGCCTCGGCGTCGAGTTCGAGCGCGACGACGGGCAGGCGGCGGACCGCCTGGTCTTCGTCGGGCGCGGGGCGTGTCTGGTAGCGCGCGAGCGCGCGCGCCGCGTCGGCGGTCGGGCCGAGCGCGGGACGGACACTCATGCCGAGCCGCGACAGGCGCATTTCCAGATCGTCGATCAGCGCCGCCTCGCCGCCGAACAGATGCTCGGCCCCGGCGATGTCGAGGATCAGGCCGTCGGGGGCGTCGATCGCCACCAGCGGGGTATAGCGATTGCAGCCGAGCGCGAGCCGGTCGAGCCAGGCGGCATCGGCGACCGGGTCGTGCGTGACGACCAGCAACTCGGGCACCCGCGCGCGCGCGTCAGCGAGCGGCATGCCGGGGGCGAGCCCGACCGCCTGCGCGGCGCGGTCGACGCTCGCGAGGCGGAGCGCGCCGCGTATCTTCTCGGCGAAGACGAGCGGGGCGTCAGGCGGCCGCGGCGCCGTGCGGCAAAGCCGCTCGGCGGGCAGCCACGGGAAGAACAACGCCAGATAGCGCCGCTTCGCCAAAGGCTTGTTCATCATGATGCCATTCCATTTGCCAGCGTCCGCCGGCGGCGCCGCCGCGCCAGCGCAGCAGTTCGAGGTCGAAGGCGGGAGCACCCGGCGCATGGGCTTCCAGTTCGCGCGACGGCGCGGCGGCGACGCTCCAGCGCGTTTCGGCGACGCTTGCGCTGGGGACCGCGTTCAGCCGCAGCATCAGCAATGTGGTTCCCGCATCGCGCGCGCCGAGCGCGAGCCGCCGCCCCGCGGTCAGGTCGAGCAGCGGGAATTTGCCCCAGCTTTCGACGATCACCGCCGCCGATCCGGCGCAGCGGATCGCATCATTGGCGCAGGCGAGCAACAATTTGGGATCGGGCGCCTCAATCAGCAGCAGCCGGTCGGGATCGCCGCCAAGTTCGGCGATGCCGGGCGCATAGAGTTGCCCGCCGCGCCGGCCCGCATCGGTGGTGCGCAGCCAGACCAGCGGTGCCGGGCCGGGAAGGCGCAGCGCGAGCAGAGCGGCGAAAGCGGCGGCGCTGGTCGCATCGAGCGCGTCGGCGGCGAAAAATTCATGCACGCGCTCCGTCGCGAGTCCGCCGCCGAGCGCGGCGTCGAAGTCCGCATGACCGCTCGCCAGCCGTCCCGCGATTGGCCCACGCGGCTCGGCCTCGCCGGTGATCCGGGCGAGACGCCGACGCAGGCCGGCGATAGAAGGGTGCGACTCGTGGGGCATCATGTTCCTGATTTGTTCTAATAGCGCCTTCAGAGCCGCGCTTGTCAAGGCGAGTCAGGGACAGCCTGACCCTCTCGCCTAAAACCCCGTCATCCCCGCGAAGGCGGGGATCCAGCTTCCTTCTTCTTCTCTTTTCTTCGTGCCTTTGCGCCTTTGCGTGAAACCAGAAAAATCTCACGCAAAGGCGCAAAGGCACGAAGAAGGAAAAAGCTAGATCCCCGCCTTCGCGGGGATGACGAAGAAGGGGAGGCGAAGAGTCTGCTCACCCCGGAACGAACAACCCCCGGCTCTCGCGCACCTCGCCATCGAGCCAGTCGATGAAGGCGCGGATGCGCGGTTGCGGGGCGACGTCGCGGTGGAGCGCGAGCCAGAAGGCGCGCGCGATCACCTGGTCGGGCCGCACCCGCACCAGCGCCGGGTCGTTCGCGGCGAGGAAGCAGGGCAAAACGCCGACCCCGGCGCCGCCCGCGATCATCCGCCTTTGCGCGAGGATGCTCGACGATCGCACTGCGGCGCGCAACCCCGGCTCGATCTCACCCAGATAGTCGAGTTCGGGGGCATAGAGGATGTCGGGCACATAGCCGATCACCGGCACCCCGGCGCGCGACAGCGGCGTCGCGGCGACCGCCGCCTGCCAGTCGGTGCGGTCGGCTGGGGCATAAAGACCGAGGCTGTAGTCCGACAATTTGCGCGTGATCAGTGGGCCTTTTCGCGGCCGCGCGAGCAGCACCGCCATATCGGCCTCACGCCGCGACGGGTTGAGGAAGCCCGACGAGGCGACGAGGTCGATCTCGAGTTCGGGATGCGCGGCGACGAAACCCGCCAGCCGCGGCGCGATGAAATTGCCCCCGAACCCTTCGGACACGCTGATCCGCAATTGCCCCGACAGCGCCGCACCGCCGTCGCCGGCCGAGCGGATGCGCGCCGCCGCCGCCGCCATCGCCTCGGCATGCGGGACGAGCGCGCGGCCGGCCGCCGTAAGCAGGAAACCGCCCGGCGCGCGTTCGAACAATGTCTGTTGCAAAGCGGCCTCGAGCGCGCTCAGCTGCCGGCTGACGGTCGTAGCATCGACCTGTAGGGCTTGCCCGGCGCGTGCGAGGGTGCCGTGCTGCGCGACGGTCAGGAAATATTGCAGCTTATCCCAGTCCATAGCCTGCAAATATGCAGCAATGCCCTGCAAGTCTATCCCTTGCAATCGCGGCGCACCTGGTCTGTGGAAGGCGCAACATTTTTGGGAGACAGACCATGCGACAGATCGACCATCTTATCGTCGGCGGCGCCGGTGGCAGCAGCCGCCGCAGCCCGATCTTCGACCCCAACAACGGCAATGTGCAGGCCGAGGTCGCTTTGGGTGACGCCGCGCTGCTCGACAAGGCGGTCGCGGCGGCGAAGGCGGCGCAGCCCGGCTGGGCCGCGACCAACCCGCAGCGCCGCGCGCGCGTGATGTTCGAGTTCAAGCGCCTCGTCGAAGCCAATATGGACGAACTCGCGCATCTGCTGTCGAGCGAACATGGCAAGGTGATCGCCGATTCGAAGGGCGACATCCAGCGCGGCCTTGAGGTCATCGAATTCTGCTGCGGCATCCCGCATGTGCTGAAGGGCGAATATACGCAGGGCGCGGGTCCGGGCATCGACGTCTATTCGATGCGCCAGCCGATCGGCATCGGCGCGGGCATCACCCCGTTCAACTTCCCCGCGATGATCCCGCTGTGGATGTCCGGCGTCGCGATCGCGACCGGCAACGCCTTCCTGATCAAGCCCAGCGAGCGCGACCCCTCGGTCCCCGTCCGCCTCGCCGAACTCTTCCTCGAGGCCGGGCTGCCCGCGGGCATCTGCCAGGTCGTCCATGGCGACAAGGAAATGGTCGACGCGATCCTCGATCATCCCGACATCGGCGCGGTCAGCTTCGTCGGCTCGTCGGACATCGCGCATTATGTCTACAATCGCGGCGTCGCCAACGGCAAGCGCGTGCAGGCGATGGGCGGCGCGAAGAACCATGGCATCGTCATGCCCGACGCCGACCTCGACCAGGTCGTCAATGATCTCGCCGGCGCCGCCTTCGGTTCGGCGGGCGAGCGCTGCATGGCGCTGCCCGTCGTCGTTCCCGTCGGCGACGACACCGCCGAGCGGCTGAAGGCCAAGCTGATCCCCGCGATCGCGGCGCTGCGCGTCGGCGTGTCGACCGACGCCGAGGCGCATTACGGCCCGGTGGTGACGCAGGCGCACAAGGAAAAGGTCGAAGGCTGGATCCAGAAATGCGCCGACGAAGGCGCCGAACTGGTCGTCGATGGTCGCGGCTTTACGCTGCAGGGGCATGAAAAGGGCTTCTTCATCGGCCCGACCCTGTTCGACCATGTCACCACCGACATGGAATCGTACAAGGAAGAGATTTTCGGCCCGGTGCTGCAGATCGTCCGCGCCCCCGATTTCGAAACCGCGCTGTCGCTGCCCTCGAAGCATCAATATGGCAATGGCGTCGCGATCTTCACGCGCAACGGCCACGCCGCGCGCGAATTCGCCGCGCGGGTCAATGTCGGCATGGTCGGCATCAACGTGCCGATCCCGGTGCCGGTCGCCTATCACAGCTTCGGCGGCTGGAAGCGTTCGGCGTTCGGCGACACCAACCAGCACGGCATGGAAGGCGTGAAATTCTGGACCAAGGTCAAGACGATCACCGCGCGCTGGCCCGACGGATCGCCCGACGGCGGCAATGCTTTCGTCATCCCGACGATGGGCTGACACCGCCTTGTTGCGGCGGCTGTTCCTGCCTCTGCTGATTCTGTTGCTGCTGCCGGTTCCGGCGGCGGCGCAGAAGATGATCGCGCTGTCGTTCGACGACGCGCCGCGCGGGCGCGGGGCTTTCTTCACGTCCGAGGAGCGCACCGCACGCATCATCGCCGAACTGAAAAAAGCCGACGCGCCGCAGGCGGTCTTTTTCGTCAACCCGGCGGCGATCGGGCATGGCGACGGGGTCAATGGCGAGGCGCAGCTCGCCGCCTATGTCGCGGCGGGGCATGTCATCGCCAACCACAGCAACAGCCACCCGCATCTGAACGCGATGAGTGCCGAGGCCTATCTCGCCGACATCGATGCCGCCGAGGTCTGGCTCAAGGGCCGCCCCGGCTATCGCCCCTGGTTCCGCTTCCCCTTCCTTGACGAGGGCGGCAAAGACAAGGTCAAGCGTGACGCGCTGCGTGCGGGGCTCGCGGCGCGCGGCTTGCGCAATGGCTATGTCACCGCCGAATCGTCCGACTGGCATCTCGAATCGCTGGCGATCGCGGCGGCCAAGGCCGGCAAGCCGATCGACCGCGCGGCGCTTGGGAAGCTTTACGTCACCTGGCATGTCGAGGCCGCCGACTATGCCGACGGGTTGATGCAGCAGGTCATCGGGCGCCAGCCGGTGCAGGTGATGCTGCTCCACGAAACCGACCTCGCCGCGCTGTATATCGGCGACCTTGTCCGCGCGCTGCGGGGGGCGGGCTGGACCGTGGTCAGCGCCGACACCGCTTATGCCGATCCGATCGGCGCGCTGATGCCCGACACCCCCTCGGCGCAGGGCACGCTGACCGAGGCGCTGGCCTGGCAGGCCGGGCTGCCCGCACCGCGCTGGTATCGCTACAACGACACCGCGCTCGCGACCGCCGAATTCAACAAGCAAGTGCTGCACGAAGGGGGCGGCGAATGAAACCGCTCCCGGCGCCGGCGCATTTCTCCTCGCGAAGGAGAATGACGATGAAAGCCTATCTGCTCCCCCTTGGTGTGTTGATGCTCGCCGCCTGCGGCGATACGGCCGACAAGGCCGCGCCCGAGGAAAAGGCCAGCGTCGCGCCGACCGTTCCCGATGCACCAGCCGAAACTTCGCCCGAAGCTCCGGCGGCGACCACCACGGAAGACTATAAGCCCGATCCGGCGATCAAACCGCCCGCCGCGCTCGAAGCGGGCGTCGGCAGCGGCGACAAGGCGATTCCCGCCGCGATCCAGGGGCGCTGGGCGCTCGACGCGAGCGATTGTCCCAAGCGTCCCGGCACCGACCTCACCGCGCTGGTGATCGACGCCGCGAACCTGCGTTTCCACGAATCGCACGGCGAACTCGCGCGGGTGCGCGAGCGCGGCGCGACCCGCATCGTCGCCGACTATAAATTCAGCGGCGAAGGGATGGACTGGGACCGGCTAATGGTGCTCAGCGTGGCCGACGGCGGCAAGACGCTCGTCCGTCGCGACTATGGTGAGGGTGCCGCAGCAAGCCCGATGCGCTATACGCGCTGCGCCGGATAATGGTTTTCAAAGGGAGACTCACGATGGACATTCGCTTGCTCGCAATCGCCGCCGTCCTGCCGCTTGCTGCCTGTGCGGGCAACGATGCGCCCGTCGAATCGACCTCGCCGCCCGCCGAAGCGGCCTGCAAGGCCGATGCCGCGCAATCCTATGTCGGCCAGACCGCAACCCCCGACCTCGGCGGCGCGATCCTCAAGGCTGTCGGCGCCCGCACGCTTCGCTGGGCCCCGCCGCGTTCGGCGATGACGATGGACTACCGCATCGACCGCGTGAACGTCATGTATGACGACGCGTACAAGATCACGCAGGTCACCTGTGGTTGACGCGTCCCGGCGTAACCACTCTTCGGCGTCCCCGTTCGAACCGGTCTACGGCTACAGCCGCGCGGTTCGGGTGGGCAACCGCATCGACGTCGCCGGCTGCGCGCCGATCGAACCCGACGGTTCGTCGACCCCCGGCGATGCCGGGGCGCAGGCCACGCGCTGCCTGACGATCATCCGCGAGGCGCTGGAGGCGCTCGGCGGCGCACCCGCCGATGTCGTGCGCACCCGCATGTATATCACCGACCCCGCCGACGCCGATCTCGTCGGGCGCGCGCATGGCGCGATGTTCGGCGACATCCGCCCGGCATCGACGATGCTCGTCATCCCCGCGCTGATCCGCCCCGAGTGGAAAGTCGAAATCGAAGCCGAAGCCATCCTTATCGAGAAGAGCGCATGACCGACCAGTTCCAGCTTACCGACGACCAGCTCGCCATCCAGGACATGGCGCGCAAGTTCACCGCCGATCGCATCACGCCCTTCGCCGCCGAATGGGACGAAAATAACCATTATCCCGTCGACGTGTGGAAGGCGGCGGGCGAACTCGGTTTCGGCGCGATCTACGTCGCCGAGGAATCGGGCGGCATCGGCCTCGGCCGGATGGAGGCGGCGTTGATCATGGAGGCGATGGCCTATGGCTGCCCCGCGACCAGCGCCTATGTGTCGATCCACAATATGGCGACCTGGATGATCGACCGCTTCGGCGGCGCAGAGGTCAAGGCGCGTTTCCTGCCCGAGCTGGTGAGCATGGAAAAGATCGCCAGCTATTGCCTGACCGAACCGGGGTCGGGGTCCGACGCCGCGGCGCTCAAGACCACGGCGAAACGCGACGGCGACCATTATGTGCTCAACGGCACCAAGCAGTTCATCTCGGGCGCGGGGTATAACGACATCTATGTCTGCATGGTCCGCACCTCGGAGGAAAAGTCGAAGGGGATCAGCTGCCTCGTCATCGAAAAGGACGCGCCGGGCCTGAGCTTCGGCGCCCCCGAGAAAAAGCTCGGCTGGAATGCCTCGCCGACCGCGCAGGTGATTTTCGAGGATTGCCGCGTACCTGTCGAAAATCTCGTTGGTGCCGAGGGCGACGGTTTCCGCTTCGCGATGGCGGGGCTCGATGGCGGCCGCCTCAACATCGGCGCCTGTTCCTTGGGCGGCGCGCAGCGCTGCCTCGACGAGGCGATCGCTTATACCAAGGATCGCCAGCAGTTCGGGTCGCCGATCGCCGATTTCCAGAACACGCAATTCATGCTGGCTGACATGGCGACCGACCTCGAAGCCTCGCGCGCCTTGCTCTATCTCGCGGCGGCGAAGGTCACCGCCAACGCCCCCGACAAATCGCGCTTCTCGGCGATGGCGAAGCGGCTCGCGACCGATAACGGCAGCAAGATCGTCAACGACGCGCTGCAATTGTTCGGCGGTTATGGCTATCTGCGCGATTATCCGATCGAGCGCTTCTGGCGCGACCTGCGCGTCCATTCGATCCTCGAAGGCACCAACCAGGTGATGCGGATGATCGTCGGACGGGACCTGCTGCGGCAGTAGTTATCCCCTCTCCCGTCGGGAGAGGGTTGCGCAGACTTGCCAGCTTGCTGGCTGGTCGTAGCTGGGTGAGGGGCGGTGCGCCATCGACAGGGCGTAACCCCTCGTCCAACTCCGCCTAACCGCTTTCAGCGGTAAGGCTTCGATATCCTTCTCCCAATGGGAGAAGGTTTGTGAGGGTGAATGACCGAAGATATTCTCATCTCGACCGAAGGCGGCGCGGGCCGGCTGTCGCTCAACCGCCCCAAGGCGATCCACGCGCTCAATCTCGACATGGTGCATGCCATGACCGACGCACTCGTCGCGTGGAAAGACGATGCCGCGGTGCAGGCGGTGCTGCTCGATCATAGCGAAGGGCGCGGTTTCTGCGCCGGGGGCGATATCGCCTTCCTGCGCAACTCGGCGCTGACCGACGACGGCGTCTCGGGGCGCCGCTTCTTCCACGACGAATATCAGCTCAACCATCTGCTCTTCACTTACGCCAAGCCGGTGGTCGCCTTCATGGACGGCATCACCATGGGCGGCGGGGTCGGGATTTCGCTGCCCGCCAAATATCGCGTCGCAACCGAGAATACCCGGCTCGCCATGCCCGAAACGGGGATCGGCCTGTTCCCCGACGTCGGCGGCGGCTGGTATCTCTCGCGGCTCGAAGGGCGCGTCGGTCCCTTCCTCGCGCTCACCGGCGCGCGGCTCGACGGCGCCGAATGCCTCGCGCTCGGCCTCGCGACCCATTATCTCCCGGCGGACAAGCTCGCCGAGGCCAAGGCGCGCATAGCCGAGCACCCCGACCGCATCGGTGGCATCCTCGGCGAATTGTCGACGACCCCGCCAGAGGCGAAAATCGTCGCGCATATCGCCGACATCAACCGCTTGTTCGCCTCCGACCGCCTGGAGGATATCCTCGCCGCGCTCGAAGTCGATCCGGGCGAATGGGCGGCGAAGGAACTCGCGGCGCTGCGCACCAAAAGCCCGCAGACCTGCAAGGTCGCGCTGCGCCAGCTTGCGGGCAGTCTCGATTTGCCCGATTTCGCCGCCAACATGGCGATGGAATATCGTATCGGCAGCCGCGTCCTGACCCGCCCCGACTTCGCCGAGGGCGTGCGCGCGGTGATCGTCGAGAAAGACAATGCCCCCCAATGGAATCCCAGGGCGCCCGAAGGCGTCGGCGACGATCTGATCGCCGCGATCTTCGCGCCGCTCCCCGAACAGGAAGAATGGAAACCGCTATGACCTACGAAACCATCCTCGTCGAACAAAAGGGCGCGGTGACGCTCGTCACGCTGAACCGTCCGCAGGCGCTGAACGCGCTGAACTCGGGCGTGCTCGACGACCTGATCGCGGCCTTTGCGGCGTTCGAAGCCGACGACAGCCAGCGCTGCGCGGTGCTCACCGGATCGGGCGACAAGGCGTTCGCCGCGGGCGCCGACATCAAGGAAATGGCCGACAAGCCCGCCGCCGATTTCTACCTCGAAGATTTCTTCTCGAAATGGACGAGCGACTTCGTGAAGAAGGTCCGCAAGCCGTGGATCGCTGCGGTCAACGGTTTCGCGCTCGGCGGCGGTTGCGAACTCGCGATGATGGCCGACTTCATCATCGCCAGCGAGAAAGCGAAATTCGGCCAGCCCGAAATCAAGCTCGGCGTCGCCCCCGGCATGGGTGGGTCGCAGCGGCTGACGCGCGCGGTCGGCAAGGCGAAGGCGATGGAAATGTGCCTGACAGGCCGGATGATGGACGGTGCCGAGGCCGAGCGCTCGGGCCTCGTCGCGCGCGTCGTGAGCCATGAAAACCTGCTTGAGGAAGCGCTCAAGACCGCCACAGTGATCGCGGCAATGCCGCCGATGGCCGCGATGGTGAACAAGGACATGGTCAATGCCGCCTATGAAACCACGCTCGACCAGGGGCTGATCTACGAACGCCGCCTGTTCCAGATCCTTGCCGCGACCGAGGACAAGGCCGAAGGCATGGCTGCCTTTATCGAAAAGCGCGAAGGCGTGTGGAAGGGGCGGTAACCCAAGT
>Ga0155175_123_pt1 | contig 147716 bp, 134 predicted proteins | sample RifCSPhighO2_01_FD_106143 | JGI IMG/M metagenome (GOLD analysis project Ga0155175, IMG submission 106143) | Sphingopyxis sp. RIFCSPHIGHO2_01_FULL_65_24 | reverse complement strand
CGCCGCCATATCCGCCAGTTCCTCGGCCTCGCGCAGCACGCGGTGCGCCTTGGCGACGATCGCGTTGCCGAGGGTGGTGAAGCGGACGACGCGGCGGGTGCGCTCGACGAGGGTCTGGCCGAGCAAAGTCTCGAGTTCGCGGATGCCCGCCGACAGCGTCGACTGGGTGACGTTGCACGCGTCGGCGGCGCGGCCGAAATGGCCATGCTCGTGCAGCGCGACGAGATATTGCATCTGTTTCAGCGAGGGCAGGTAATTTTGCATTGATCGAATATAGCAATCATCTTGCCGGATTTGAACAGGTCATTCGATCATGGCTTTGATCCGGTCTGCGCGGCATCCGGTTGCTCGCTGCGGCCGGTCCATGATAGCCTTGGCTCTTCGGGCGAGGGGGATGGGCAATGGCGGTTTCGCGGTTCCTGATCGGCGGTATCGCCAGCGCGCTGTTGCTCAGCGGCGGCGTCTTCATCTGGAAGGGCTATAGCCAGATCGCCGAGGAGGCGGTGATCCCCGACGCGCCGCCCGATCCGGGGCCGATCCCGGTGGCGAGCGCGGGGGCGCCGAAACGCGGCGCGGCGCCGCCAGAGCTTCCCGCCGCGAAGGACGCGTCGCGCGAGGAGCGGCGCTTCAACCGCTACGATCGCGATCGCAACGAAGTGGTCAGCCGCGTCGAGATGATGTCGACCCGCACCGCGGCGTTCCGCAAGCTCGACAAGGACGGCAACAATCTGCTGACCTTCGAGGAATGGGCGGCAGCGACCGGCGAGCGGTTCGCGGGGGCGGACAAGGACAAGTCGGGGGGGCTGAGCCGGGCGGAGTTCGCGACGACGGCGCCGAAAAGGGCGGTGCCGGCGAAATGCAAATGCTGAGTCAAAAGATCCTCCCCACGCGAAGCGATGGGGAGGTGGCAGCGGCGTAGCCGCTGACGGAGGGGTAATGGCGCCGGCGTCGAAACCCCTCCACCACGCCCTGCGGGCGCGGTCCCCCTCCCCATGGCTACGCCAAGGGGAGGATCTTTACGCCGCGACTCCCTCGGCGACTTTCATCCACTCCGCCAAAGCCGCACCCGCGCGCTGGGTATAGCCGAGCTTGCGGTCCTTCTTGCGGACATCTTCGGCGAGCGGCGGGAAGAGGCCGAAATTGACGTTCATCGGCTGGTAGCTCGCGGCGTCGGCGCCGCCGGTGATATGGCCGAGCAGCGCGCCGAGCGCGGTTTCGGGTGGCGGCTGCGGAAGCGTGCGGCCGCCAAGCTCGGCGGCGGCGAAGCGCGCGGCGATCAGGCCGATCGCGGCGCTTTCGACATAGCCTTCGCAGCCGGTGATCTGGCCCGCGAAACGGATGTGCGGCGCGGTTTTGAGGCGGAGCTGGCCGTCGAGCAGTTCGGGCGAGCGGATGAAACTGTTGCGGTGGAGGCCGCCGAGGCGCGCGAATTCGGCCTTTTCGAGGCCGGGGATGGTGCGGAACAGCTCGACCTGCGCGGCGTGCTTGAGCTTGGTCTGGAAGCCGACCATGTTCCACAGCGTACCCAGCGCATTGTCCTGGCGCAGCTGGACGACGGCATAGGGCCAGCGCCCGGTGCGCGGATTGTCGAGGCCGACGCCTTTCATCGGACCGAAGCGCAGCGTTTCGGGGCCGCGTTCGGCCATCACCTCGATCGGCATGCAGCCTTCGAAATAGGGGGTGTTCGACTCCCATTCCTTGAACTCGGTCTTGTCGCCGTCGACGAGGCCCTGGACGAAGGCGTGGTATTGCTCCTTGTCCATCGGGCAGTTGATATAATCCTTGCCGTCGCCGATCGGCCCGACCTTGTCCCAGCGGCTCGCCATCCAGGCCACGTCCATGTCGACACTGTCGCGGTAGACGATCGGGGCGATGGCGTCGAAAAAGGCGAGCGCGTCCTTGCCCGTCGCACTGCCGATGCTGTCGGCGAGGCCGGCGGCGGTCAGCGGGCCGGTGGCGACGATGGTGAGGCCTTCGGAGGGCAGCGTGTCGATGCGTTCGCGGACGATGGCGATGTTGGGGTGGGCTTCGAGCGCGCGGGTGACGCCGCCCGAAAAGAGGTCGCGGTCGACCGCGAGCGCCGAGCCGGCGGGGACCTTGTGGACGTCGGCTTCGCGCATGATGATCGAGCCGAGGCTGCGCATCTCGCGGTGGAGCAGGCCGACGGCATTGCTGTCGCCGTCGTCGCTGCGGAAGCTGTTCGAGCACACCATCTCGGCCAGCGTGTCGCCCTGATGCGCGGGGGTCATGTCGCCGCCGCCGCGCATTTCGGACAGCCGGACGCGATAGCCGGCCTCGGCGAGCTGCCAGGCCGCTTCGGAGCCGGCGAGGCCGCCGCCGATGATGTGGATGTCGTGCGCCACTCTTTACCCTAATCGTTGACTTGCAGTTGGTGCGCCGCGCAGTAGGCGTCTTGGGCACAAGATGCAAAGGGGGCGGTATGTCGGGTGACGGCGGTTGGGATCGGGCGCGGTGGCTGTGGGTCGCGGCGCTGGCCGGCGGGGTGAGCTTTTTCTGGGCGGTGCTGCAACATCTCGACGGACCGGCGATCTGGGCGTGGAAGACGTCGGGGGTCGCGCTGCTGGCGCTGTGGGCCGCCGCCAATGCGCGGAGTACCGACGGCTGGCTGATCGCGGCGGCGCTCGGTTTCGGGGCGCTCGGGGATTATCTGCTCGACGCGCTGGGAATGTTGCAGGGCGCGGCAGCGTTCGCGACCGGGCACCTTATCGCGATCGCGCTGTACCTGCGCAACCGGCGGCCGAGCCTGTCGGGATCGCAACGGCTGCTCGTCTGGGCGACGGTGCCGCTCGCGCTGGTGATCGCCTGGGGCCTGACGCACGCGGCCGAGACGGGGCAGATGATCGCGGCGATGGCCTATACCGGCGGGGTCGCGGTGATGGCGGCGACCGCCTGGGCGAGCCGGTTCCCGCGCTATCGCACCGGTATCGGCGCGATGATCTTCCTGGCCAGCGACCTGTTCATCTTTGCCGGCGAAGGCGGAACCTTGTCGAGGTCGGTGACGATGTGGCTCGTCTGGCCGCTCTATTTCACCGGGCAGGCGCTGATCGCATGGGGCGTGGTCAGCACACTGTCGCGCGAAAGCGATGCCGGGCGGGTGACCGCCTGAAAGTCCAGAGGTCCTGAAAGGCATCGGGTCGCGCCCGTCGCCGTTGATCCTTGCCGCGCGCCTCCATAGAGCTTAGCATGCTAATGATTGATGGCGCGCTGGAGGGCATATGACGGGCTTTGACGGGCTGGCGGGACAGCATGTGCTGGTCGTCGGAGGCAGTTCGGGGATCGGGCAGGCGGTCGCCGCGATGGCGGCGCGGCACGGCGCGTCGGTCACGATCGCCGGGCGCGATGCGGCCAGACTGGCCGCGGCGGTGGCGACGGCCGGGGGAGAAGGCGCGGCGCTGGATATGCTCGACGAGGCCGCGGTCGAAGCGTTTTTCGCCAGCCGCGAACCGTTCGATCATGTCATCGTCACCGCCGCGCAGCTCCGGTCGGGGCCGATCCGCGACCTGCCGCTGGCGGACGCGAAAGCGACGTTCGATTCGAAATTCTGGGGCAGCTATCTGATCGCGAGGCATGCGAAAATCGTCGAGGGCGGTTCGCTGACGCTGACGTCGGGAGCCGGCGGACGCCGACCGCGTGCCGGCCGTGCGGCGGTGGCCGCGGCGACCGTCGCGGTCGAGGCGCTGACCCGGGTGCTGGCAAGCGAGTTCGCGCCGGTTCGCGTCAATTGCGTTTCGCCGGGGCTGGTCGACACGCCGCTGTTGCGATCGGTCCGTCCGGCTTCGAGTCCGCCACCGCCGCAGCCGGTCGCGCGGGTCGCCAGCCCCGAAGAGATCGCCTTCCAGATTCTGGCCTGCGCCATGAACCCGTTCATGACCGGTGCGATCGTCGATGTGGACGGCGGGCTGGCGCTGAGCTGAGTCGGACTTCGCTGCGAAATGCCGGGGGGAGGCGCGAGGTTTCTCTAACCGTCCCACGCCGCGATCGTCGTGCGGTGGAGCAGGCGGTCGTGGCCGTCATAACCGCCGGTGGCGCGGTGGAGCAGCGAGCGATTGTCCCACATGATCAGCATGTCGGGTTCCCATTCGTGGCTGTAGCGAAACTCCTCGCGCCCCTGCCACTGGATCAGTTCGTAGAGCAGCGGCAGACCCTCGCTATCGTCGAGCCCGTCGAAGCCGATGATATAGCCCGCGCAGCCGAACAGGCCCTTGCGGCCGGTTTCGGGATGGTCGCGGACGAAGGGATGGCGCTGCGTTTCGAGCGCTTCGTCGCCCGAGCGAATATCCATGCTGCGATCCTTGTCCTTCGCACCGTACATGCCCGAAGGGGCGTAGCCGGCGCGGGCGCTGTGGATCGCCTGCAGCCCCTCGACCCGCGCGCGCATCTCGGCGGGCATCGCGTCGAGCGCGGCATGCTGGTTCGCAAATTCGGTGTTGCCGCCCACCGGGGGGATGGTGATGCCGAACAGGCAGGTTCCCGCCGGTGGCCGCGCCTGGAAGCTCCAGTCGCTGTGCCAGTTTTCGGCGAAAAGCGGCGCGGTCTCGTCGGCGCGCCGCTTGACCGCGATGACATGGTCGCGGCCGGGGATCGGCTTGATGAAGGGATCGTCGCCGAAACCGCCGAAATATCGGGTGAAGCGCTCAAGATCGTCGTCGCCCAGCTTCTGGTCGGGGAAGGCGAGGACATGATGGTCGAGCCAGGCCGCGCGGATGTCCGCGACGGCGTCGGCGGCGAGCGGCCGGGTCAGATCGACGCCGGTGACGCGGGCGCCGCAGGACTGACCGCTGGGGGTGATGGTGAGGGTCATGGTGCGATGCTGCGCCGATTGCGGCGCGGGGTCAATCGGGCGCGCCAAACCGCCCAGAAAGCTGGCCGAGCCGATGCGAATGGAGCCTTTGCGCAACCGCAGTTCAGCCGGGCGCCATCTTCGCAGCCCTAATTTGATCCGCGGGGACCAAGACGGAGAAGACATATGTTCCTGCTCAAGAAACTGGCGCTTACGGCGCTGATCGGTGCCAGCACCCTCGCGGCGCTGCCCGCCGACGCCGATGCGCGCGACCGGCACCACCGCCAGTCCTATTATGGTCACCGCGACAATGACCGGTATCGCGATTATCGCCGCGACTATCGGCGGGACTATCGCCGCGATTATCGGCGCAGCGACTATCGCGATCGCCGCTATCATTGCCGACGCGGCAGCGGCACGACGGGCCTGATCGTCGGCGGAGCGGCGGGCGCCTTGATCGGCCGCGAAGTCGATCGTTATGGCGACCGCGTTCCCGGCACGATCATCGGCGGCGCCGCGGGTGCGCTGATCGGCCGCGAGATCGACCGCGGCGGTCGTCGCTGCTGATCCGGCGGCGGCAGCGGGCCGACACCGGCCCGCTGCCGTCGGTCGTGGCGGGTAAGGCTGATTTTTTTGCCATGCACCGGCGAATTTCGCGGTAAGGTCGACGGGCGGAGCAAGTTTTCCGCCTTTCGTGGAGACCGCTGATGAAAACCCTGACGAAAATCGCAATGTCGTTCGGCCTGGGCCTGTCGCTTGCCGTGCTTCCGGCGCAGGGCATCGCGGCCCTCAAGCAGGGTGCGAAGGCACCCGATTTCACGCTGAACGCGGCGCAGGGCGGCAAGGAATTCAGCCTGTCGCTGAAACAGACGCTGCGCAACGGGCCGGTGGTGCTCTATTTCTTTCCGGCGGCCTTCACGCCCGGTTGCACGGTGGAGGCGCACCTGTTCGCCGAAGCGAACAGCCGTTTCAACCAGCTGGGTGCCCGGGTCATCGGGGTGACCGCAGGCAATATCCACCGCGTCGCCGAATTTTCGCGGTCGGAGTGCCGCGACAAATTCGCCGTCGCCGCCGATCCGGGCGCCAAGGTTGCGGCGACCTATGACGCGACGATGCAGCGCCCCGACGGGACGACGCTGTCCAGCCGCACCTCCTATGTCATCGCCCCGAACGGGACGATCCTGCTGAGCTACACTGACAGCAAGCCGCAGGCTCATATCGAACAGACGATGGCGGCGGTGCGCGCGTGGAATGCGCGGCGCTGATCGGGCGGGAACCGGGTGGCACAGGGCCGCCAGCGCCGATATCGGCCGTTAATTTATCATATATTCGCGCAGAGACCGCAGAGAAGAAGAGAAATCCGCTCTGCGGTCTCTGCGCCTCCGCGCGAATTATTTCAGAAGGAGACTTTCGACCGGTTGCGGACGTTCAAGATCCTCCCCGGAACGGGGAGGGGGACCGTCCGCGAAGCGGATGGTGGAGGGGCCGAGAGGTTGCGCGACGCCTGACGGCGTCGGCCCCTCCGTCAGCGCTTCGCGCTGCCACCTCCCCATCGCTGCGCGACAGGGAGGATTTAAGAACCGGCCGCTCCACACCCCGAACCAGCCATCGCTACCTTCGCGCAGTTAGCGCGACGCCGCGATGAGGGGCGAGGTGGGGCCGTTACTTCGGCCGCCCGCTGTACCCCGCTGCCTTGCGCAATTCGTCCGCGTCCATGACATAGCCGTCGCTGACCACCGTCACGACGCGGCGCAGCGCGCCGATTTCGGTCGCGGGGTCGCCGTCGACGAGGACCATGTCGGCTTCCTTGCCCACCGCGATCGATCCGGTGCGGGTGTCGGCGCCGACGACGCGGGCGGGGAGGATGGTGGCGCTCTGCAAGGCTTCAGCGGGAGTGAAGCCGGCCTGCTGATAGATTTCCAGCTCGCGGATCAACTCGATCCCCCAGCCATCGGTGCCGGCGACGATCGGCACGCCCGCCTTGTGCAGCCGGCCGACGAGTTCGACCATCTTCGCATAGCTTTTGCGATAATCGTCGCGCGTATAGCCCTCGACCAGCGGATAGCCCGCCGAGGTGAAGACCGAGCGTTCGAGGACGGGCGAGATGATGCCCATATAGGGGGCATAGGCGGGCTGCGGCGTGCCGCCGTCCTGCGTCAGCATGCCTTCGAAGATGACGATCGTCGGGTCGACGATGGTCTTCTTGGCGGCGAGGTCGGCGATGAAGCCCTTCATCGGCGGCGCGTCGAGGTCGATATCCTTGAAAAGGCGCGCCGGCCCTTCGACACGCTGGCGCGTGTTCGCCTTGTCGAGCACGTCGCGCGGCATCGCTTCCATCACGACGAAATTGAGGTGGGTGAGCTCGTCATAGCCCGCGGTCACCGCCTCGCTCGGCCGCATGCCCGCGGGGACATGGCCATGGACGTGGAGGCCGAGCTTGTGCGCCTCGGCGGCGGCTGGGGCGATCCACGCGGGGTTCATCGAGGTGTAGAATTTGACGCCCCACAGGCCGGCGGCTTTGACGCGCCGGACGGCGGCGATCGCTTCCTCCTCGCTGCTTACCACCTCGGCGCCCTGCGCCGCGAGCGGGTCCTTCTTGTCGATGATGACCGAGATGAAGGGTTCGCCCATCAGCAGCGTGCCGTCGGCGCGCCGCTTGGTCGCGTCGATCGCGCGGTCGATGTTGGTGCCGGGACTACGGAAGCTGGTGATGCCGTTCGCCATGTTCGACAGCACATCCCAATCGTCGCCGATGTGGAGGTGGCTGTCCCAGATGCCGGGGACGAGCGTTTTGCCGCGCCCGTCGATGACACGCGTGCCCGCGGGCGCCTTGAGCGAGCCGGCGGCGCCGATCGCGGCGATCTTGCCGTCCTGCGCGAGCACGGCGCGCGCGGGCAGGAAGGCGCCCTTGTCGGCGTCGAAGAGCTGGACATTGTCGAACAGCACCGGGGCTTTCGCGGCGGGGGCGAGGAAGCGTTTGGCGATGCCCGCGACAGCCTCTGCGGTGGCGGCGTCCTGCGCGTCGCGGAGCTGCTTGAGCGCGCCTTCATAGCCCTCCGGCACCACCGAGATGAAGCCGATATTGGCGAAATAGCGTTTCTTGTCGTCGAGCCAGACGGGGTAGGGCGAGGAGAGGATGCCGCTGACGAAGGCGAGCTGGACGGTCTTCGGCCCAGCGGGGCCTTGAATGACCTGCGTGCCGGCGAGGGTCATGTGGCCCCTACCGCTGGGCAGGAAGGCGAGCCCGGCGTCGCCCGCCGCAGCGAGCGCGTCGATCAGCGGGGCGTTGGCGATGCCGACGCCGCCGGCCGGGATATACCAGCCGCCTGCCGGCGCCTCGCCCGCGTCGGTCGCGGTTTTCCAGGTCGCGCGACCGCCGGCGACGCGGAACTCCTCGGCAGCGTCGCCGGCGAGGGTGATGCCGCGGATCGTCGTCGCGGCGATCGTGCCGTCGGGCGCGAGGCTGTCGACCTGGTCCATCTCGGTGATCCAGCCGCGCAATTCCTGCGACCAGCGATAGGCGATGCGTCCGTCGGGCATCTGCCAGCGCCACTGGTCGCCATGCTTGCCGGCTTCGGAGACGACGACATAATGGACCGCGTCGGCGGGCGGCTTGAGCAATTCTTCCTTGGGTACCGGCTTCGACTGGGCGGCGGTGGCGGGCGCGGCGTCATGCGCGTAGGCGGCAACGGGAGCGGCGGAGGCCAGCAGGGCGGCAATCAAGAACAGGCGCATCGTCAAATCTCCCCTGAGCGCGGACATCGCAAAGCCCGACGTTGGTAGGGCCCGACGTTGGTAGGGGAGGTGGGCCGTGCGAAGCAAGATGCGACCAAAGGCGACGAGCCTTCGATCAAGGGCGATCCTGTCAGCCGCGCCTCTGCAGCCCGACCACCGCATGCATCGGCAGTTCGGCGTAGATATGCGGGAAGAGCGCGCCGCCGCGCGCCGGTTCCCAGCGGACCGCGTCGCCGAGGCAGGTGAGGTCCACCTCGGCGATCATCAGACCGGTTTGGCCCGCGAAATATTTGGCGATCGTCTCTTCGAGCTGCTCGGCGGTCGACAGGTGGATATAGCCGTCGGCGATATCCACCGTGGCGCCGCGGAACACGCGTTCGCGTTCGAAGTCGGTCCATTGCTGGGCGGTCAGGACCTTGAAGGCGGTGGTCGCGGTCATTCGGTCGCGCCGTCGGGTGCGGGTTCGGCGGCGTCGTCGACTGCGGGCGTTTCGTCGTCCCCTTCCTCGGTGTCCTCGTCGCTGTCGCCGATCAGCGCCGCCGACACGACATGCTCGTCGTTGGCAACGTCGAACAGCCGCACGCCCGCCGAGCCGCGCCCGATGACGCGCAAGGAATCGAGTCCCATGCGGATCAGCTTGGCCTGGTCGGTGACGAGCATCAGCTGATCGGCCTGAACCGCGGGGAAGCTGGCGACGACGAGGCCGTTGCGGCCGATATTGTCGATGTTGGTGATCCCCTGACCGCCGCGACCGGTGCGGCGATATTCATAGGCCGAGGACATCTTGCCATAGCCGTTGGCGCAGATCGTCAGGATGAACTGCTCGCGCGCGGTCAGTTCGGCCATCCGGTCCGGGGTCAGCGTCGGCTCATTCTCGTTGTCCTTCCACGGCGCGGCGCGCAGATAGGCCTCGCGCTCGTCGCCGGTGGTGCCAACGCGGTGGAGGATCGACAGCGAGATCACCTCGTCGCCCTCGCCGAGGCGCATGCCGCGCACGCCGGTCGAATTGCGGCTCTGGAATTCGCGGACATCGTCGCCGGCGAAGCGGATCGCCTTGCCCTGGCGGCTGGCGAGCAGCACATCGTCGCTTTCGTCGAGCAAGGCGACGCCGATCAGGCGATCATCCTCGTCCTCGCCTTCGAATTTCATTGCGATCTTGCCGTTCGAGGGCACGTTGGTGAAGGCGTCCATGCTGTTACGACGCACATTGCCCTTCGCGGTTGCGAACATGACGTGGAGCTTGCCCCATTCATCCTCGTCCTCGGGCAGCGGCAGCACGGTCGAGATCGTCTCGTCCTTGCCGAGCGGCAGCAGGTTGATCATCGGCCGGCCGCGCGTCGCGGGCCCGCCCTCGGGCAGGCGCCACACCTTCATGCGGTAGACCTTGCCGAGGGTCGAGAAGAACAGCACCGGCGTGTGCGTCGAGGTGACGAACAGCTCGGTAACGACATCCTCGTCCTTCGTCGCCATGCCGGCGCGGCCCTTGCCGCCGCGGCGCTGGGCGCGGAAGGTGTCGAGCGGGGTGCGCTTGATATAGCCGTCGAGGGTGACGGTGACGACCATCTCCTCGCGCTCGATCAGATCCTCGTCGTCGATCCCGTCGGCGGCGGGCGCGAGCAGCGTGCGGCGCGGTTTGGCGAATTCGTCGCGCACCGCGACCAGCTCTTCGCGCATGACGGCATAGAGTTTTTCGCGGTCGGCGAGGATCGCAAGCAGTCCCTCAATCTCGTCCGCCAACTCCTTGAGTTCCTTGCCAATTTCGTCGCGGCCGAGGGCGGTGAGGCGGTGCAGACGGAGGTCGAGGATCGCCTTCACCTGGACTTCGGACAGGCGATACGAAGCGCTATCGTCCATCTCGCCGTCGATCGCCTCGACGAGGCGGATATAGGGCGCGATGTCGCCGATCGGCCATTCGCGCGCGAGCAAGGCGTCGCGGGCCGCCGCCGGGCTGGGCGATCCGCGGATGATGCGGACGACCTCGTCGAGGTTGCTGACCGCGACGACGAGGCCGAGCAAGATATGCGCACGGTCGCGCGCCTTGTTGAGTTCGAACTTGCAGCGGCGGGTGATCACCTCCTCGCGGAAGTCGATGAACGCCGACAGGATCGTCTTGAGGCCCATCATTTCGGGGCGGCCGCCGCGGATCGCGAGCATGTTGGCGGGGAAGCTCGACTGCGCGGGGGTGTGACGCCAGAGCTGGTTGAGCACGACCTCGGCGGTCGCGTCGCGCTTCAGTTCGATGACGACGCGCACGCCCTCGCGGTTCGATTCGTCGCGGATGTCGGCGACGCCCTCGATGCGCTTGTCGCGCGCCGCTTCGGCGATCTTCTCGACGAGGCCCGACTTGCCGACCTGGAAGGGGATGGCGGTGAGGACGATCGACTGGCGGTCGCCGCGGCCTTCCTCGATGACATAGGTCGAGCGCATCATGATCGAGCCGCGACCGGTGGCATAGGCGTTTCGCGCGCCGCCCTGGCCGAGCATCATCGCGCCGGTCGGGAAATCGGGGCCGGGAATGATCGCCATCAGGTCTTCGAGGCTGATGTCGGGATCGTCGATCGTCGCCAGCGTCGCGTTGATCACTTCGCCGAGGTTATGCGGCGGGATGTTGGTCGCCATGCCGACCGCGATGCCGCCGGCGCCGTTGACCAGCAGGTTCGGATAGCGGGCGGGGAGGACGGTGGGTTCGGATTCCGAGCCGTCATAGTTGGGCTGGAAATCGACGGTGTCCTTGTCGAGATCGCCGAGCAGGGTGTTCGCGACCTTGGCGAGGCGCGATTCGGTGTAGCGCATCGCCGCCGGCGGATCGGGATCCATCGAGCCGAAATTGCCCTGGCCGTCGACGAGCGGCACGCTCATCGACCAGTCCTGCGTCATGCGCGCGAGGGCGTCGTAGATCGAGCTGTCGCCATGCGGGTGATATTTACCCATGACGTCGCCGACGATGCGCGCCGATTTGCGATAGGGGCGGCCGGCGACATAGCCGCTTTCGAACGCCGAATAGAGGATGCGGCGGTGCACGGGCTTCAGGCCGTCGCGCACGTCAGGCAGCGCGCGGCTGACGATCACGCTCATCGCGTAATCGAGATAGGAGGTCTTCATTTCGTCGACGATGTTGATCGGCGAAATGCCGTCGCTGGGCGGCGGCGTAGGCGTATTTTCTTCGGTCAAGACCCGGCCTTTTTTCTGCTTTTCGGGAGGTGGTTTTGGTCTAGCCGATGGGGCGGGCAAAGGCCAGCGATTCGGGCGATTTTGACAGGAATATTTCCACGCCAAAACAGGGGCGCCGAACGCCAAAAGTGACGTCACGCCGCCGCGAACGCGGGGCTTGCCAATCGGCGGCTCGCCCCTAAAGGTCGGGCGGGTGAGACCCAAGCAGCCTTGCGCCCGCCGATGGCCCTGATCGCGCTGATCGGCGCCAGCGAAACGCTGCCCGATGGCGGGTTGCGCGCGCTCGTCACCGTCGCCGGCGAAACGCTGATCGAACGGCAGGCGGCACGCCTCGCCGACGTCGGCGTCACCCATGTCGCGATCGCGGTCGGCGCGGTGCCCGCCGACCTGCTGGCGACCTGCGATCGTATCCGCCGCCGCGGGGTCAAGGTGACTCCGGTGCGCGCCGCCGCCGACCTGCTCGCGCTGGTCGAAGGCGACGACCGCATCATCCTCGTCACCGACGGGCTGCAGGCGGGGGGTATGCATTATGCCGCGATCGCCAAGCCCGGGTCGCCGGCGATCCTCGTCACCGGCGACACCCCGCTGACCCAGAGTTTCGAGCGGATCGATGCGACGCGGCGCTGGGGCGGGCTGGCTAGCATTTCGGACCATATGGTGCGCGAACTCGCCGAGATGCCGGGCGAATGGGACATGATCCTGACGCTGCTGCGGATGGCGGTGCAGTCGGGCGCGCGGCGGCTCTATTGCGAGCCGGCGCTGTTCGAACAGGGTGACATCGCGATCGTCACCGACCGGCCGACCGCTGCGCTGCTCGAACAATCGAGCCTGCAGCAGGTCGAATATGGCGGCATCGGGTTGGGGCGGTCGGCGATCATGATGCCGATCGTGCGGCTGTTCGGGCCGATGCTCGTCAAGTCACCCGCGACGGCACGTTATCTGCCCTATGTCACCGGATTGCTGTGGGTGATCGTCGCGCTGCTCGCGGCGAGCGGGCTGGCGGCGGCGGGGGCGCTCGTCGCGATTCTCGGCGGGCTGGGGCTGGCGGCGATGCGCTTCCTGTCCGCTTTCCGTGCCGAGAGCGCGGCGCAGGACCGGGTGCGCGAGGTCATCCGGACCTTCGCCTGGGTCTTGCTCGCGATCTTTCCCTGGTTGCTGTCGCTGGCGGGCGCCGACCACAGGATGCCGCCCTTTTCCGAAGCGGCGCTGGCGCCGTGCCTGGCTGCGACGATCCTGCTGGCGCGCTGGCTTTACGAGGATTCAGGCGAGCGGCGGCGGTTTCACTGGCTGCTGCCCGACGCCGATCAGGCGTGGATGATGCTGGCACCGGCGCTGATTTTCGGCATCGCGCCGCTGATGTTCGCGATATTGCCGCTGCTCGCCTTGTTCCAGATCCTGCTTTGGCTGCGCCTTGCGCGGCGTCCCGCGGGCTGAGAAAACAAAGCGCTTCAAGGTTTAGCGCGCATTAACGCCAAGCTGCTATCCGCGAGCTGACATGGTGCAAGCATCGCTTCTTTCCCAACTGGCGTCGGTGAATCCGGCGCTGTCGGCGTGCCTGCACGAAACCGCCGAATATCTCGCCGCGCCCGGCGCGACGCGGCTTTCGGAGGAGCAGCGCGCGCTGGCGCTTGGCGTCGCGCGGCGGCTGGTCGGCGATGCCGCCGACCTGCTCGGCGACGCGGTCGATTCGGTCGCGCTGTGGCACGACTGGTCGGCGCACGGGCTGCCCGGTGCGACCCAGCTTGCCGGCCTGTGTTTCGCGCGCGCCGAGGAGCATCGCTGGCGCGAGCAATCGGACCGGCATGGCAGCGAGGCCGTCGTGCCGGTTTCGGGCGAGACTGGCGATGGGCCGCTCGCGGCGCCCGCGCCCGCCGACGACCCGCTGTCCGAAGTCGACCGCGGCTATCTCGCGCTGCGCATCGCCGACCGGCGGCGGTTCGACGCGATCGGCCATCCGGTGGTGGCGATCGACGATCTCGATCCCGACCTGTTCCGCTCGCTGCTGCTCGACGTCGCCGCCTGGGCGCTCGTCCGCTCGGGCAAGGATCCCGCGCAGGCCGCGCGGCTCGGTGAAGCGGTGCGGGGGGCGCTGGCCGCGCACGACCCCGCGCGGGGCATCGACCGCGCTGCCATGGGCTATCATGCGGCGCTTGCCGCCGTCGGCGTCCAGTCCGACAGCGCGGCCACGGCGATCGCGCGCCACGACTGGCCGGCGCTGATCGCGCTCGCCGCGGCGGCACAGAATTATCGCTATGCCGACATGGCGCTGGCGCTGATCACCGCCGAGCCGGCGCAACTCGCGCCGCTGCTCGCGCCGTTGCTGCGCGATCATGCCGCGCTGGCGCCGCTCGAAGGGTCGCTGGCGATGCTGGCGAACCGCGCGGTGGCGAGCGCCGCGCCCGACGATTATGCCGCCGCGCTGCAAGCCCGCGCCGCGACGCTGGGCGACGAAGGCGGTGCGCGATGAGCGAGCGCGTCATTCGGGGCCGGATCGATCGGAGCGGGGCGCTGGTCAGCGGCGACCCGGCGCTGCTGCGCCTGCAGCAACGCGCCGGCGGAGCGCTCGAAAAGCCGCTGGCGCTGCCCAATCTGGCGCGGCTCGTCGCGCTGGCGCAGCGATTGCAGCGCGAAATCAACCGGCCGCTGATCGCCGCCGACGACCATAGCGACATCCATGCGCTCGTCCGGATCGTGCCCGACGCCGATGGCGCGACGCTCGAGATCACCGACTGGCGGACCCGGCCGATCGCCCAGCCGCAGATTCCGCCGATCACCGAAGCCGCGGTCGCCTCCCCGCAGGCGTGGGCGTGGGAATGCGACGGGCAGCTCCGGCTCGTCTCGCTGCGCGGCGGGGCCGATGCGCCGCCGGTCGTAGCAGGCTGGGAGGGGCGCTCGTTGTCTGAATTGTTCGAACTCCAGCCCGACGACGACGGGCATTTCCCGGTGCTGCAAGCGCTTGCGCGGCAGGCGCGGTTCACCGGCCAGCGGGCGCGGACCGACGGTCCCGGCGGGCGGCTGGTGACGACGCTCGCCGCCGATCCGCTGTTCGACGCCACCGGGCGGTTCACCGGTTTTCGCGGGACCGCCTTGCCCGAGGCGGGGGTTTCGACCCCGGCACCGGCTCCGGCGGCGCTTTCCGACCCCGCCTTTGGTTCGCTGCCGCTGTCCGACCCCGCCTTTGGGCGCCGCATCGACGGTGCGCTGCGCGGGCCGCTGGCGCGGATCATCGCGACGGCGGAGACGATTTCGGGCCAGTTCGACGGACCGATCCGCGCCGATTACGCCCGCTATGCCGGCGATATCGCGCATGCCGGGCGCCACCTGCTCGGGCTGGTCGACGACCTCGCCGACCTCCAGAATATCGAGCGTCCGGGGTTCAAGGCGGCGCGCGACGAGATCGATCTTGGCGACTTGGCGCGTCGCGCGGTCGGATTGCTGGGCATGAAAGCCGAAGAAAAGGGCATCCGCATCGACGCTCCGCCGACCGACGAGCGGATGCCGGCGACCGGCGAGTTCCGCCGCGTGCTGCAGGTGCTGCTCAATCTGCTGGGCAATGCGATCCGCTATTCGCCCGAGAATTCGCTGATCTGGATTCGCCTCGACCGCCAGGGCGACCGCGCGATGGTCACCGTCGCCGACCAGGGACAGGGGATCGACGCCGGGCAGCAGGCGGTGGTGTTCGAGAAATTCGAGCGGCTGGGTCGCACCGACAGCGGTGGGTCGGGACTGGGTCTTTATATCGCGCGGCGACTGGCGCGCGCGATGGCGGGCGACCTGACCGTCGACAGCGCGCCGGGGCAGGGGGCGCGGTTTACGCTGAGTTTGCCGGCGCGGGATGGGGTTTAGCGCTTGCGGCTAACTGACCGCTTTGGGGTGGCTAGCTGTCATTCGATCGCGCGCTCTTGATGAAAGTCTCCGCGACTTTTGATCGCGGAAATAATTTCAAAACATCACGGAGCATTCGCCTCGCGGCCTTCGCGGCCGGAGTGTCGCAGCTGATAGGACGGGGCAGGTCAACCACCCCATAAATTTCGTCTGAAGCTGCAAAACCAACCGCAATTTCAGGTGAGTCATGATCCCATCGTCGCAGGCAGCCCGATGGACGAACGTCCGTATCCATACCCTCCAGCTTATCAGGGCGAACGCGCCACAACTGCTTTCGCGCTTTCATCGCCATATCGGGGGGGAGAACGAAAACCTCTCTTCCGATCACTTTATCTTCGGGTCGAAATGTGTGCGTGACGACGAGCGAGTTGTTCGAAGCCAATTCATACGAAAGAAAATGCTCGCCAAATCCTTCTCCACCGAACCCCTGATTGATCTCGATTTTCTCCCTGGACAGCATTTCTTCCGACGGAAGCGCAGTGCCATCCACCAAGCGATCCTCTGCCTTCACTGCTTGATTGGTGCAGGAAGTTGCCAACAGCCCGAGAGCAACCGCAGATACCATTGCGCGCGAAAAATTTGTGAAAGCACATCGCATCAGTACATCTTGCTGATTGTCAGCGACGTCCGCAACTGGTCGTTTCCGGACCTCCGTCATCCCGGGCGTGACCCGGGACCTGCCTTTTTCTTCAAGGCAGGCAGGCCCCGGATCAGGTCCGGGGTGACGAAACTATAGAGGTCGGCTCTCGGTCGTTACCGGCCGTCGCCATCACGCACAAAAAAGGGGCCGAAAACCGGCCCCTTTCTCGTTTTCGTCTGTCGCTCGATCAGCGCTTGTCGACCGGCACATAGGGACGCTGCGTCGGGCCGGTGTAGAGCTGGCGCGGACGGCCGATCTTCTGGGCGGGGTCCGAAATCATTTCGTTCCACTGCGCGACCCAGCCGACGGTGCGGGCGAGGGCGAAGAGCGCGGTGAACATCGTCGTCGGGAAACCGATCGCCGACAGGATCACGCCCGAATAGAAATCGACGTTCGGGAACAGCTTCTTCTCGACGAAATAGGGATCGTTGAGCGCCATTTCCTCGAGCTGCAGCGCCACTTCGAACACGGGATCGTTGACCTTCAGCGCGTCGAAAACCTCGCGCACGGTCTTTTGCATCACCGTCGCGCGCGGGTCGTAGTTTTTATAGACGCGGTGACCGAAGCCCATCAGGCGGAACGGGTCGTCCTTGTCCTTGGCGCGCGCGATATATTCGGGGATGCGTTCGGGGCGGCCGATTTCGCGCAGCATGTTGAGCGCGGCTTCGTTGGCGCCGCCATGCGCCGGACCCCACAGGCAGGCGATGCCCGCCGCTATGCATGCGAAGGGATTGGCGCCCGACGAGCCGGCGAGGCGGACGGTCGAGGTCGACGCGTTCTGCTCATGATCGGCGTGGAGGATGAAGATGCGGTCGAGCGCGCGTTCGACGACCGGGTTCACCTCATAGGGCTCTGCCGGCACGCCAAAGGTCATGCGCAGGAAATTGCCGGTGTAGCTCAGCGAATTGTCGGGATAGACGAAGGGCTGACCGACCGAATATTTATACGCCATCGCCGCGATCGTCGGCATTTTCGCGATCAGCCGGTGGCTGGCGATCATGCGCTGGCGCGGGTCGTGGATCTCGGTCGAGTCGGGATAGAAGGCGCTGAGTGCGCCGACGACGCCGCACATCACCGCCATCGGGTGCGCGTCGCGGCGGAAACCGCGATAAAAGGTCGACAGCTGTTCGTGCAGCATCGTGTGGCGGGTGATCGTGGTGTCGAAGGTGGCGAGTTCGTCCGCGCTCGGCAGTTCGCCGTTGAGCAGCAGGTAGCAGGTTTCCATGAAGCTGCTATTTTCGGCGAGGTCGCCGATCGCATAACCGCGATGGAGCAGGACGCCCTCGTCGCCGTCGATATAGGTCAGGTTCGATTCGCAGCTCGCGGTCGAGGTGAAACCGGGGTCGTAGGTGAAGGCGCCGGTCTGCGCGTAAAGCTTGCGGATATCGATGACGTCGGGGCCGACGGTGCCCTTGAGCACGGGGTTCTCGACGGTGGTGTCCCCCAGGGTGATCTTTGCGGTCTGGTCGGTCATATTCTTCCCCTGTTGTGGCGGCGGGAGTCGCTGTGGCTACGCCCCTGCCGGATTATTGTGCGCTGCGTCAAGTCGCGCCAGGCTGGCATCGCGGCCCAGCAGCAGCAGCACGTCGAAAATCCCCGGCGATACGGTCCGCCCGGTGAGGGCCGCCCGCAGCGGTTGGGCCAGTTTCCCGAGCCCGACGCCGGCCGCTTCGCTCTCTTCGCGAATTGCGGCCTCCACCATTTCTTGCGACCAGCCGGACAGCGCGCGCAAACGGTCGGCGACCGAAGCGAGCATCCCCTCCGGTGCGTCGTGTAGCACTGCTGCGGCCTTCTCGTCCATCGCCAGCGGTTCGTCGGCGAAGAGGAAGGTCGCGCCGTCGGCGATCTCGTGCAGCGTCTTGGCGCGCGGCTTGAGCGCGGGCATCGCCTGCGCGAGCAGCGCCTGATCCGCGGCGGAGAGATCGCGGCCGAGAAGCGTGCCGGTCATCGGCGCGACGAGCGCGGCGAGGCGGGCGTCGTCGGCTTCGCGGAGATAATGGCCGTTGAGATTTTCGAGCTTCTTGAAATCGAAGCGCGACGGCGAACGGCCGACATGCGCGAGGTCGAACCACTCGGTCGCCTGCGCGCGGCTGATGATCTCGTCGTCGCCATGGCCCCAGCCGAGGCGGAGCAGATAATTGTTAACCGCTTCGGGCAGATAGCCCAATTCGTCGCGATAGGCGTCGACCCCGAGCGCGCCATGGCGTTTCGACAGCTTCGCGCCGTCGGCGCCATGGATCAGCGGGACATGCGCGTAAACGGGCTCGCGCCAGTCCATCGCGCGGATCAGCGCGAGCTGGCGGAAGGCGTTGTTGAGATGGTCGTCGCCGCGGATGACGTGGGTGACGCCCATGTCATTGTCGTCGACGACGACGCTGAGCATATAGGTCGGGGTGCCGTCGCTGCGCAGCAGGACGAAGTCGTCGAGTTCGGCGTTCTGGACGGTGACGTCGCCCTGGACCTTGTCCGGAATCGTCACCGCGCCGTCCTGCGGCGCGCGCAGGCGGACGACGTGCGGCACGGCGGGGTCGCCGTCGTTCCGGTCGCGCCAGGGGCTGCGGACGCGGAAGGGCAGGCGCTTTTCCTGCGCCTCGGCGCGCATCGCGGCGAGTTCGTCCTGGGTCAGATAGCAGCGATAGGCATCGCCCTTGGCGAGCAGCTGCGCGGCGACGTCGGCATGGCGGTCGGCGCGGGCGAATTGATAGACGGTGTCGCCGTCCCAATCGAGGTCGAGCCAGCGCATCCCGTCGAGGATCGCGTCGATCGCCGCGTCGGTCGAGCGCGCGCGGTCGGTATCCTCGATGCGCAGCAGGAACTTGCCGCCGTGGTGGCGCGCGAACAGCCAGTTGAACAGCGCGGTGCGCGCGCCGCCGATGTGGAGGAAACCCGTGGGCGACGGCGCGAAGCGCGTCACCACATCGGCGCCGGTCGCTTCGCCGGATATGGTTTGATTTTCGGTTGCCACAACGGCCTCTTTCACTCAGTTTTGCGGGTCCCCGCCGACGGCGGGGACGGGGATCGGGGGTGCCCCTAGCATGGCGACAAGGCCGCTTCAAACGCCCATTGGTTTGCGCGCGGCGGCGATGGTGCGGCGCATGCCCGAGTCGATCGAAGCGCGGCTCGATGCCGAGCGCGAACGGATCGCGCTTTGGCTGCCGGTCGCGCTTGGCGCGGGGATCGCCGCCTGGTTCGCGCTGCCCACCCGGACCCACTGGATCGGGCTGCTGCTGGTGCGGGGCGCCGGGGCGCTCGCCGGGCTGCTGATCGGCTGGCAACGCCGGTTCGGGCGCGCGGTCGTCGTCGGGTGCGCGGTGATGGCGCTGGGGTTGTTGCTCGTGTGGGGACGGGCACTATGGGTGTCGGCGCCCGTGCTGGCGCTGCCGGTGGTAACCGAATTTTCGGCGAGCGTCGAAAGCGTCGAGCCGCTGCCGGCGAAGGACCAGGTCCGGCTGATCGTGCGGCCGCTGAAGCGACCCGATCTGCCGCCGCGGTTGCGGATCACCGCAGCAGGCGAACAGGGCAGGGGCATCGCGCCGGGCGAGGCGATCGGGCTGCGCGCGCGGCTGATGCCGCCGCCGACCGCGAGCCTGCCCGGCGGCTATGATTTCGCGCAGCGTGCATGGTTCGACCGGATCGGCGCGGTCGGCACGGTCCTCGGCGATATCGGGCGGGCGCCCGGCGCGGGGGACGGGGTGCAGACGCTGCGGGCGCGGCTGAGCGATCATATCCACGGGCAGATCGACGGATCGGCGGGGGGCATCGCCGCCGCGCTCGTCGCGGGCGATCGCGGCGCGATCAGCGAGGCCGACGAGGAGGCGATGCGGCGGAGCGGGCTGGCGCATCTGCTGTCAATCAGCGGGCTGCATGTGACCGCGGTGGTGACCTTTGCGATGCTGATCGCGATGAGCCTGCTCGCGCTCAGCCGGCGGCTGGCGCTGGCGGGCTATGTGCTGCCGCTGGCGGCGGCGGTCGCGGCACTCGCTGGCGGGGGATATACGTTGCTCGCGGGGGCCGAGGTGCCGACCTTGCGCTCGTTCATCGCCGCGCTGCTGGTGCTGATCGCCTTCCTGATCGGGCGCGAGGCGCTGACGCTGCGGCTGGTCGCGGCGGGCGCGCTGATCGTGCTGATCTGGCGTCCCGAGTCGCTGGCGGGGCCGAGTTTCCAGCTGAGTTTCGCGGCGATCACCGCGATCGTCGCGCTCCACGAAAGCCGCGCGATGCAGCGGTTCATGGCGCGGCGCGAGGAGCCATGGGTGTTTCGCCTGGGACGCGGGGTCGCGGGACTGGTGATCACCGGGCTCGCGGTCGAGGTCGCGCTCGCGCCGATCGCGCTGTTCCATTTCCACAAGGCGGGGCTCTATGGCGCGCTCGCCAATGTCGTCGCGATCCCGCTGACGACCTTTGTCATCATGCCCTTCGAGGCGCTGGCGCTGCTGTTCGACGGCGTCGGGCTCGGTGGGCCCTTCTGGTGGGTCGCCGAGCAGGCGCTGAACGGACTGATCTGGCTCGCGCACAGCGTCGCCGAGGCGCCCGGCGCGGTGGCGACGCTGCCGGTGTTTCCGCCCTGGGGGTTCGGCCTCGCGATCTTCGGGGGGATATGGCTGCTGCTATGGCGGACGCGCTGGCGCTGGGCGGGCGCGGTCCCGCTGGCCTTGGGCATGGCCGTCCTGCTCGCCCAGCCGCGGCCCGATGTGCTGATTACCGGCGACGGCAAGCATATCGCCGCGGCACAACCCGACGGCAGCTATGCGCTGATGCGCGAGCGGGCGGGGGATTATGTGCGCGACGCGGTGGCCGAGGCGGCGGGGATCGATGCGCCGCTCGCCGCGCTCACCGACCTCAATCATGTCGCCTGCAACCGCGATTTCTGTCGCTGGACGCAGGATGGCCGCACCATCCTCGCCGCCCGCGGGCGCGACCGGATCGAGGGGGCGGACATGGCGGCGGCGTGCGCCGCCGCCGATGTGGTGATCAGCGAGCGCTGGCTGCCGCACGAATGCGCCGGGCGCTGGCTGACGATCGATCGCGATACGCTGCCGCAGACCGGCGGGCTGGCGCTTTACCTCGGCGATCGGCCGCGCGCGGTGACGGCGTTAGGCGCGGGCGACGAGCATATGTGGCGCCGCCCGCCGCAGGTCAGTGGTAACGACGAAGCAGTCCCGACAGCTTCCCTTGCACGATGACGCGCTCGGCGGCGTAGCGCTGCGGTTCATAGGCGCTGTTCGCGGGATCGAGACGGATCATCTTGCCCTCGCGGCGGAAATATTTGAGCGTCGCATCCTGCCCGTCGACGAGCGCGACGACGATGTCGCCCTCGCGCGCGGTGCTGACCTTTTGGATCAGCGCATAATCGCCGTCGAAGATGCCGGCCTCGACCATCGAGTCGCCCGACACTTCGAGCGCATAATGTTCGCCTGAGCCGAGCAGCGCGGCGGGGACCGCGAGATTGTCATGATTTTCGAACGCCTCGATCGGCACACCCGCGGCGATCTTGCCGTGGAGCGGGACCTCGATAATGTCGTTCGCGGCGATCGGGGGCATCGCGGGGGCGGGCTTGCGCAGCGGCACGACATTGTCGCGATCGGTGCTGACGGCCGCCTTGCCGCCCTCGGGAAGCTTGACGACCTCGAGCGCGCGGGCGCGGTTGGGGAGGCGGCGGAGGAAGCCGCGCTCCTCGAGCGCGCTGATCAGGCGGTGGATTCCCGATTTGGACTTGAGCCCGAGCGCCTCCTTCATCTCCTCGAACGACGGCGAGATGCCGCTCGCGTCGAGCTTTTGCTGGATGAAGTGGAGCAGTTCATGCTGCTTTGCGGTCAACATCGGGCGTTCTCCATGATGCCGGTTTCGGACATAAGGAGAACGATAATGGAACAGAAGCGAACTTGTCAAGCGATGTCGATATAATCCGCCGCTTCGCCCGCCGCGCGGGACCGCGCACCGATCTCGCGGATGACGAGCGCATTCGCCGCAGCGAGCGGAAAGGTGCGGCCGCTGTCCTGTCCGCCGAAGGGCGAGAGAAGGCCGCCGTCGATCCGTCCACGCAGATAGTCGCGTCGCGCGCCGCCGGGGCCGAGGGGGGCCGCGAGCGGGGCCTGGCGTAGTGGCGGGAGCGGATAGCGGGCGCCGGCGAGGTGGCGGACGAGCGGAAGCAGGAACAGGGTCGCGGTGACGAAGGCCGACGAGGGGTTGCCGGGCAGGCCAAGCAGCAGCGCGTCGCCGAGGGTGCCCGCGATCAGCGGCTTGCCGGGGCGCATCGCGATCTTCCAGAAATCGAGCCGCCCGCCGGCATCGTCGAGCGCGCCGCGGACATGGTCGTGATCGCCGACCGAGGCGCCGCCGACGGTGACGATGACGTCGTGACGTCGCGCCAGGTCTTTTAATACCTTGGATAAAATTTCACGGTCGTCGCGGATGTGGAGCGGGATGCTGACCACGGCGGGCTCGGCGGCGAGCATCGCGGCGAGCATCGTGCCGTTGCTGTCGGGGATCTGGCCGGGCGCGAGCGCACGGCCCGGCTGGACGAGTTCGTCGCCGGTGGTGAGGATCGCGACACGTGGGCGGGCGCCGACGACAAGCTGCGCATCGCCACCCATGATCGCCGCGGCGATCGCACCGGCGTTGAGCCGGGTTCCGGCGGCGACGAGCATGGCGCCGGTAGCGAAGTCGCTGGCGCGGTCGCGAATATGGGCGCCCCGGGCCTCCGGGCCATCGCCGGTCAGCGTCAGGACCGTGCCGTCGGCGGCGACATCTTCCTGCAGGATGACCGTGTCGGCGCCGTCGGGGACCATCGCGCCGGTGAAGATGCGGATCGCCTGACCCGCGCCGAGGGGCAGGACGGGCGCGGAGCCTGCGGCGACCTCGCCGATGATCGTCCATGGTCCCGGCAGGTCGGCGAAACGGATCGCATAACCGTCCATCGCCGAAAGCGGCGCCGCGGGCTGGTCGCGCAATGCGATGACATCGTGCGAAAGATGGCGGCCAAGCGATTCGGAAAAGGCGATATTCTCGGGCGCCAGCGGGACGCGGAGCGCGAGCAGGCGTGCCTGCGCCTCCTCGACGGGGAGCAGCTTGCTCATTCGGCGCGCCAGTCGCCCGAGCGGCCGCCGCTCTTTTCGAGCAAACGAATATCCCCGATCATCATCGCGCGGTCGAGCGCCTTCGCCATGTCGTAGAGGGTGAGCAGCGCGACCGAGGTGGCGGTGAGCGCTTCCATCTCGACCCCCGTCGGCCCCGTGGTCGCGGCGGTCGCGGTGACCGAAATGCCGGTCTCCTCCCATTCGAACTCGACGCCGACCTTGGTGAGCGCGAGAGGATGGCAGAGCGGGATGAGGTCGGCGGTGCGCTTGGCGCCCATGATCCCGGCGATGCGCGCGGTCGAGAGGACGTCGCCCTTGGGCGCGTTGCCGCTGCGGATGGCTTCGAGCGCCGCAGGGGACATGGTGATGCGGCCGGTGGCGACGGCGCGGCGCGCGGTTGCGGGCTTGGCGCCGACGTCGACCATATGGGCGGCGCCGCTTTCGTCGAGATGAGTCGGGCGTTGGGTCATGGCGATGAAGCGAAGCAACGCTGCGGAGGAAAGGCAAGTAGAGATAATGACAGGCGGTCAGGTGACGATGATTTCCAGCGATGGGTCCGACACCTGCGTCGCTTCGCAGCGCGTCTTGAAATCGGCGAGGCCGGCGCGCCACCACCGGTGCTCGGCACGGATCTTGTCGAAGCCTGCGGCGAGCGCGGTCATGTCGATGTGATATTCGCCGACGACCCGCATCGGTCCGGCGGGTCCGTTGGGAAAACTATGCGGGTCGTATTTCCGGGGTTCGACGAATACATCGAAGACCGTCAGCGCTTCGAGCCCGCTGCCCCAAGCCAGGAGGTTCGCGACCGGCATCGTCAGGTCCATGTTGGAGGTATCGCGATAATTGCTGATCAGCGCGGGTTCGAGCGGGCTGAGGAAAAGCATGCGGTCATTGCCGTTCGCGTAGGGGAGGACTTCGCTGTTGCGGACCACGACCGATTGGTGCCAGCGCTCCTTTTTCCGCATCGACCGGGCGACGCCGTCGATATTGACGATGCGGATCATCGCTTTGGCAGACGGATCGGGCGTAGGCGTCTTGTCCCAGACATTGCCGCCGGGCCATTCGATCATGACCGTCATGCCGCTTGGCTGTCCGGCGGGGAGGATGATGGACCGTTCCGCCATCAGGCCGGCCGGGAGGGGCGGGGCGCGCCTGGGTAGATAATCGGACGTCCATCGGCCGCTTTCGGAAAAGATCGCGCCCGCTTCAGTGTACAGCGTGTCGAATTCGAGCGTGCCGCCGAAGCCGTCGAGGGGCGCGCGGTGACGACATTGATACATGGTTTTCGGCCATTCGGCCGCTTGGGCCGAGCCACCCTCCTGTGCCGATGCCGCCTGAACGAGCAACGGGAGGGTCATCGGTAGCGCCAAAAGCCATGATAGCCGATTGATTCCCGCCATCGTTCGTTCCCTGGTTCCCGGTGTCGATCCGATTCTTGTAACCGCCTGCTGTAACCGGCGAGACATTACCGGTTCGTATAGGATGCCCGTCGGTGATGGGAGCGAGCTGGTTTTGCTGCGGGTTACGAAGACCGCTTACGGGCGGAAGCGGCCGTAGAGAGATCCTCCCTGTGGCCGCAGGCCATGGGGAGGGAGACCGCCGCAAGCGGTGGTGGAGGGGCTGAAAGGTAGCGCGACGCCTACGGTGTCGGCCCCTCCGTCAGCCCTGCGGGCTGCCACTTCCCCATCGCTTCGCGACAGGGAGGATTGGGGATGTCCGCTCCCCACCCCGAAGTAGACGCTATCCTTCCAGCAACGCCTTCGTCGCCGTCGCCACATCGTCCTGTCGCATCAGGCTTTCACCGACGAGGAAGCTTTTCACGCCGCTGGCCGCGAGGCGCTGGCAGTCGGCGTGAGTGGCGATGCCGCTTTCGCCGACGAGCAGCGTGCCGGCGGGCACCAGTTTCGCGACGCGTTCGGTGACCGCGAGGTCGGTCTCGAAGGTCCGCAAATCGCGGTTGTTGACGCCGATCAGGCGCGACTGGAGCGCGGTCAGCGCGCGGCTTAGCTCGGCTTCGTCATGAACCTCGACCAGGACGTCCATGCCGCGTTCGATCGCCGCGGCCTCGATGGCCTGCATCTCGGCGTCTTCCAGTGCGGCGACGATGATCAGGATCGCGTCGGCGCCGATCGAGCGTGCTTCGGCGACCTGCCAGGGGTCGATCATGAAATCCTTGCGCAGCACCGGCAGGTCGCATGCGGTGCGCGCGGCGATCAGAAATTCCTCATGGCCCTGGAAATAAGGTGCGTCGGTGAGCACCGAGAGGCACGCCGCACCGCCGGCCTGATAGGCGCGGGCATGGTCGGCGGGATCGAAATCTTCGCGAATCAATCCCTTGGATGGCGAAGCTTTCTTGATTTCGGCAATCAGGGCGAAGCGGCCCGCGTCGATCTTTGCCTGCAGCGCGGCGGCGAAACCGCGCACCGGGCCGGCGTCGATGGCGTCGAGATCGGCCATCGTGCGCGACTGGCGGCGCTCGGCGACCTCTTCGGCCTTGGTGGCGAGGATTTGGGTGAGCTTGTTCATTTGTAAGCGATCCAGCAGTCGAGCAGTGCGTTGGCGAGGCCCTTGTCGATCGCCTCGGCGGCTTCCTCGACGCCTTCGGTCCGCGTCCGGACCGCACCCGCGACGAGGAGGGCCTCGGCGGCATTGTAGAGTACGGCGTCGCGATAGGCACCGGGTTCGCCCTGGAGCAGGCCGCGCAGCGCGCGCGCGTTGAAAGCGGCGTCGCCGCCGCGCAGTTCCTCGAGCGGGCGTGTCGGCAGGCCCGCGTCGGCGGCGTGGCTGCGCTGCATGACGACGCCTTCGGGGGTGACGACCGCGACTTCGTTGCCGCCCGCGAGCGACAGTTCGTCGAGGCCTTCGTCGCCCGAGATGACGCGCGAATGCTCGGTGCTGAGCCGGTGCAGCGCCTCGGCATAGACGGGGACATAGGCGGGGCGCGCGATGCCGACGAGCTGGCGCGTGACGCGCGCGGGGTTGGCGAGCGGACCCATCAGGTTGAAGATGGTCCGGCGGCCGAGCGCCTTGCGGATCGGCATGATGCGCTTCATCGCCGGATGCCGGGTTCCCGCGAAGAGGAAGCAGATGCCGAGGTCGGCAAGCTGTTCCTGCGCCATATGGTCGGCGCGGTCCATGTCGAGGCCGAGGGCTTCCAAGGTATCGGCCGCACCGGATTTCGACGAAGCAGCGCGATTTCCGTGCTTTGCGACCGGAACCTCGCATGCTGCCACGACAATGGCGACCGCGGTCGAGACGTTCAATGTATGATGGCCGTCGCCGCCGGTGCCGCAGACGTCGATCGCGCCCGCAGGGGCCTCGATCGCGATCAGCCGGTCGCGCATCGCCTGCGCCGCGGCGGCGATTTCGACCATCGTCTCGCCGCGGTCGGACAGCGCGGCCAGGAAGCCGGCGATATCGTCGTCGCTGCCGCCGCCGTCGAGCATCGTCGCGAAGGCGTGCGCGGCCTCGTCATGATCGAGCAGCGCGGCGGGATCGGGGAAGGGACCGAAGCGGCTCATGCCGACTGGCGTTCGCGCACCGGCAGGCCCGCGCTCGCCATGAAATTGGCGAGCATCGCATGGCCATGTTCGGTGGCGATGCTTTCGGGATGGAACTGGACGCCGTGAATCGGCAGTTCGGCGTGGCGGAAGCCCATCACCGCGCCGTCGTCGCTGGTCGCGTTGATGACAAGGCTGGCGGGAATGTCGACGACCTCGAGGCTGTGGTAGCGCGTCGCGGTGAGCGGCGAGGGCAGGCCGGTGAACAGCCCGCTGCCGTCGTGGCAGACGGGCGAGGTCTTGCCGTGCATCAGATGGCCGCGCTGCACGATGCCGCCGAAATGCTGGCCGATCGCCTGATGCCCGAGGCAGACGCCGAGCAAGGGCCGCGCGGCGTCGGCGCAGGCGGCGACGAGATCGAGGCTGATTCCCGCTTCATTGGGCGTGCAGGGGCCGGGCGAGATGAGGATCGCATCGGCACCGCTGGCGAGGGCCTGCGCAGCCGTGAGCGCATCGTTGCGTTCGACGCGCACCTCGGCGCCCAGCTCGATCAGATAATGAACGAGGTTGAAGGTGAAGCTGTCGTAGTTGTCGATGACGAGGATCATGGGATGGGGCGGTAGCGATTTTGCGGGAGTGGGGGAAGGGATAGAAGCTTGGGAAGGCGCAAGTCCGGCTTTTCGAGGCCTAGTCGACCATCCGGACGACGATTTTGCCCTTGGCGCGGCCCGATTCGAGATAGGCGATCGCGTCGGCGATGGCGGCGAAGGGAAAGACGCGGTCGATCACGGGTTCGAGCCGTTTTTGCTCGATCAGCGCCGCCAATTCGGCGAGTTCGGCGCCGCTGGGGTGCATGAACAGATAGCGGTAGATCGCGCCATGCTTGCGGGCCTTGGCGCGGATGCCGAAGCTTGCGAACCAGAAGAGCGCGGCGAGGAGCGGGCCGCGGCCGAGATCCTTTGTCGCGGTGAGCGGTTCGGGCAGCCCCGCGACCGAGACGACGGCGGCGCCGGGTTTGACGACGGCGAAGCATTTGGCGAGCGTGTCGCCGCCGATGAGGTCGAAGGCGCCGTCCATGTCGCGGACTTCGTTCGCGAAATCCTGCGTCGTGTAATCAATGACGCGGTCGGCGCCAAGGCGTTCGACGAGGTCGCGGCCGCGCGGCGAAGCGGTGGTGGTGACCTCTGCCCCCAGCCATTTGGCGAGCTGGATCGCGAAGGTGCCGACCCCGCCCGCGCCGCCGGGGATGAAGACGCGGCTGCCGGGTTTGAGGTGGAGTTCGTCGCGGAGCGCCTGCAGCGCGGTGAGCCCCGCGAGCGGGACGCCGGCGGCGGTGGTGAAATCGAGCGACGCAGGCAGCAACGCGGCATGATCGGCAGGGACGACCGCGAGTTCGGCGAAGGCGCCCATGCGTTCCTTGGGCACGCGCGCGAAGATGCGGTCGCCGGGGACGAAGCCGGTTACTTTCTTGCCGCACGCCTCGACCACTCCGGCGAATTCATTGCCCATGACGACGGGCATTTTATAACCCTGCACGACCTTGAGCATGCCGTCGCGAATCTTGAAGTCGACGGGGTTGAGCCCGGCGGCGTGGACGCGGACGAGGATGTCGTCGGGGCCGGGCGTCGGGGCCGGGACGTCGCGCAATTCGGTGGCTTCGGGGCCGCCGTAGCGGGTGAGGACGAGGGCCTTCACGGCTTTTCCGCCATCAGTTTCGCGAGATCGTCCTTCCAGAATTTGGCCCAGGTATGCGTGCTGTGCCCCTTGGTCTCGGGGCTGGCGGGGATCAGGATGAATTTGGCGCGCGGCATGCGCGGGGCGGCTTTTTCGGTGATGCCGTAGAGCGGCGGGTTGATGAAATCGTCGGCGCTGTTGATCCAGAGCACGGGGACGGTGATTTTTTCGAGGTCGGCCCAGGGATTGTAGGTGCGCGAGCTTTCAAGCTGGTAGATCGTGTCGTTGGCGTCGTTGCGGCCATAGGTGCGGGCAAAGGCCTCATCCTTATATTTTTCGGCGGCCTCGCGGGTCGGATATTGCGCCTGCAGCGCATAGGGATTGGCGCCCGCGATCATGCTGAGCGCGGCGGCGGTGCGCAGGCCTGCGGCGGGCGGCGCGCCGTAATTGCCGTCCTGCCACAGCGGATCGGCCTTGATCGCGTCGATCGACAAGGTGCGCCACATGCGGTTCTGGCCTGCGATCTCGACCGGCAGGCAGGCGAAGGGGGCGAGGCGCTCGGCGAAACCGGGCCAGGTCTCGCCCCAGACGAAGGCGTGCATGCAACCCATCGAGGTGCCGAGGATGAGCTTCAGCTTCTGCACCCCGAGCTTTTCGGTGAGCAGGCGGTGCTGCGCGGCGACCATGTCGGCATAGTCATATTTGGGGAATTTCATCCGCAGCCCGTCGCTGGGCTTCGACGAGCCGCCATGGCCGATATTGTCGGGCAGGATGACGTAATATTTCGACGTGTCGAGCGGCTGGCCCGGGCCATAGAGTTCGTTGGCGAACTGCGGCTGGAAGAATTGCTTTCCGGTGCCGCCGGTGCCGTGGAGGACCATGACCGCGTTGGTGACGTTGCCCGCCTTGTCGCGCTGCGGCGTGCCGAGCGTGGTGTAGTGGAGCTTGAGCTCGGGGAGTTTTTCGCCGGTCGCGAAGGTGAAATCCTTGAGGATCGCATCGGCTTCGGCGGCGCCTTCGACCTGGGCTTGGGCGGGCGTAGCGGCTGCGAGCAGCAGGGCGAGGGGGGCGATGAATTTCAGCATGGGGTGAGGCTAGCGCGTTTTTGTGAAGGAGATAAGGCCCCGCTGCGGAAGCATTGTTATGGTCAGCAATTTCCGTCCCGGGTGGGCAGCGAAAATGCCGATGGGATTTGATCAAGAAAAGGGGATCGTGTCGATTTGTTCGAGCCGAGCGCGCAACGCATCTGCGTAACGGTGAGCGAAAGCTTCCCGCTCCGGCCTTGGTCTGGCGAAATACGCATCGTGGAGCGCGTCGAAATCCTCGCCTCGCGCCAGAGGCTCTTCAACCTTGGAAAGCCAATCGAACCAATGGCCGATTTCGTGGAGAAGGGTCCGATAGAGTTGCGTGTTTCGGGCGGATTGAGGCGTCACGATAATCTCTTGCTTGCCGCCCGCTCGCTTCACGATGTGCCCGTCAGCCCTGAGACGATCCAATTCTCTAAGATCGTCCGGATCGAGTGAGGTGCTCCATATTATCGATTTTCCCACGTCGACGGCCTCAAGGTAGATCGTCGGCCCAGAGGAAAGCACTTTACCTTTCGATGTCGTAATGTCGGCTGCATAGGCCAAGCGTCCCCAAACGGGCGAAAGCGCTAACTGCTTCCGGGTCGGTTGCCGAAAAACAAAGGTGGCCAGCCCGGCCCAATCGCTTGCCGGTATCGCTTGCAGCACGTGAACGACGTCGGAGATCGTACATGGGTGAACGCAGTTGCCGGTCGTTTCTTCGATTATGAAGCGAACGGACCGCCCGGAAACGATTCTATCTTCCAACGAATATCGGTCGATCCTGTCCAGCCAGTGCAGGCCGTCTGCCCTGTTGGGAATGACCAGCACATTGTCTTGGCCGTGTCCTTGGGCGGCGGTGCCGATGTTCCGATTTCGCCGCGTTGGGTTGCGTGGAGATTGCATGGCGGCGTTATGACACGCGTTCATCGTGCATCCAACGGTCGCGTCGGTTTTTGGCAGCCTATTTGTGCGCTGGCTCCTTATGCCCGACATCGGCCGCCGGGCGTTTCACTGCCCATACCCGGGCGTTCCCGCCAGCCGTACCGCCTCGCGTGCCGCCGCGAACAGCGCGCCGGCCTTCGCCTCGCACTCGCGCTGTTCATAGGCGGGGTCGCTGTCGGCGACGATGCCGGCGCCGGCCTGGACGTGCATTTCGCCATCCTTGACGATCGCAGTGCGCAGCACGATGCAGCTGTCCATATTGCCGTCGGGGGCGAAATAGCCGACGCCGCCCGCGTAAGGCCCGCGCGCGTCGGCCTCGAGTTCGGCGATGATCTGGCAGGCGCGGACCTTCGGTGCGCCGCTGACGGTGCCCGCCGGGAAGCCCGCGAACAGCGCGTCGATCGCATCCTTGTCGGGCGCGATGCGGCCGATGACGTTCGATACGATGTGCATGACATGACTGTAGAATTCGACGGTATAGCTGTCGGTCACCGCGACGCTGCCGCCGATTGCCGCGCGGCCGACGTCGTTGCGGCCGAGGTCGAGCAGCATCAGATGCTCGGCGCGTTCCTTGGGATCGGCGAGCAGGCTTTCGCGGTTGTACGCGTCCTCGGCGCTGGTTCGCCCGCGCGGGCGGGTGCCCGCGATCGGGCGGATCGTGATCTCGCCGTCGCGGACCCGCACGAGGATTTCGGGCGACGAGCCGATCAGCGCGAAGCCCGGCAGGTCGAGGAAATAGAGGAAGGGCGAGGGGTTGATGCGGCGGAGCGCGCGATAGAGGTCGAAGGGCGGCAGCTCGAACGGGGTCGAGAAGCGCTGCGACAGCACGACCTGGAAGATGTCACCCGCCGCGATATAGTCCTTCGCGGTCGCCACCATTGCAGCGAAATGCTCGGGCGTGGTCGCGGGATTGGCGGCGATGGTCGCCGGGTCGGTCAGCGTGGTCGCGTGCTCGGCATGCGGATTGCCGGTCGCGAGGCGCGCGGCGATGGCGTCGAGCTTGTCCTGCGCGGCGTCGATCGCGCGGTCGATCGGCGCATCGTCGTCGGGCCAGATCGGCGCGATCAGGAAAAGTTCGTCGGCGAGCCGGTCGAAGACGAGGATGACCGTCGGGCGTACGAAGACCATGTCGGGCAGGCCGAGCCCGGCGCCCGGCGCGCGCGGGATGCGCTCGACGAGGCCGATGGTTTCATAGGCGAAGAAGCCGACCAGCGTCGCGAGCGCCTTGGGCAGCGCGTCGGGCACATCGAAACGGCATTCGGCGACGAGGTCGCGCAGCGCTTGCAGCGCCGGAGCGGCGACAGGTGCGAAATTTTCGCGGTCGCGCTGCCAGTCGCGGTTGATGCGCGCGGCGTCGCCGCGTACCTCGAACATCAAATCGGGATCGAGCCCGATCAGGCTGTAACGGCCGCGCGTTTCGCCGCTTTCGACCGATTCGAGCACCCAGTCGCCGCGTCCCGGCGCGATCAGCTTGAGCGCCGCCGACACCGGGGTTTCGACATCGGCGATCAGCCGCTGCCAGACGACCGCGCCGCGGCCCCCGGCCAGCGCTTCAAGCGCGGCAGCTCTACCCTCCAGGCTCACCCTTATTCGGCGACCGGTGCGTCGCCGGTCAGCTCCTTGCGCAGCTGGTCGATCAGCTTCTGGTTGAGCTTGACCCCGACGCGCTTGCGGGCGTCCTGCATCATCTGGGCGACGAGTTCGTTGCCGAAGGCCGGGCCGAGCGGGCCGGCGATCGCGGCGACGCGTTCGGGCTGGATATCCTTCGGGTTCGGACGCTCGACCTTGCCGAGCGCGATCACCATCCAGCCGCGGTTGCCGGGGATTTCGAGCGTCTTGACGCTGCCCTGTGCCATCGAGAAGAGCAGGGCGAGCTCGGGGGGCACGCGCTGGCCGCCCGCGCCGAGTTCGGCGCGAAGCCCGCCGATCGTCTGGACGTTGCCGATGTTCGGCCCGGCGGCGCGCACCGCGTCGGCGAAGCTCTGCTTGCCCTCGACCGCCTTGACGATCGCGCGCGCCTTGTCGCGGGCGACCTTCTGACCCTGCGCGAGCTTCCAGTCGGCGAGGAGGTCGGCGCGGATCTGCGCGAAGGGCGGCGGCGCCGCGGGGACGATCGACTTGATCGCATAGACGGCGAATTTCTCGTTCTCGACCAGCGTGGCGAGATGGGTCTCGCCCGCATCGCTGCCCTGGAACGCCTGGCTGATCATCGGCGCGAGGTCGGCTGCGAGCGCGAAGGCGGGCTGTGCAGGCGCGCGGCCGCTGGGCAGCAAGGCCGGCGTTTCGACGAGCGTGAGCTTGCGGTCGGTGGTGATCTCGTCGATCGACACGCCGTCGTTCACGGCGTCCTGAACGCCGTTGTAGAAACTGATGATCGCCTCTTCGGCCTTGCTCTTTTCAAGCTGGGCGCGGATTTCGGGGGTGGCGTCGGCGAGCGTCTTGGCCGGTGTCGCGGTGATCGTCTCGACCTGCGCGATGGTCCAGCCGAGGCCGGTCTGTGTCGGGCCGAGGATGTCGCCGCGCTTGGCGGCGAAGGCGGCCTTGGCGGCGGCGCTGTTGGTCATGCCCGAATAGGCAGTCAGCGTGACGTCGCCTGACGAACCGGCGGTGAGGCCGGCGGCCTGCGCGGCGGCGGCGATCGGCGAACCGCCGCGAACCTTGGCCGCGATGCTGTTCGCGCTCGCCTGATCGGGTGCGATGACCTGCGCGAAGCGGCGCGTCTCGGTCGCGGCGAAGCGCGCGGCGTTTGCCTTGTAGATGTCGGCGATTTCCTTGTCGGTCACAGCCGCGACCGGCGCGATACTGCGGTCGAACACCGCATATTGCAGCACGCGGCGCTCGGGAATGCTGAAGCGGGCGCGATTCTCGCCCAGATATTTCTGCAACACCGCGTCGCCCGGATCGGCGGTCGGGGCAAAGCTGCTGGAGGGAATATAGGTCGCCTGGCCCTCGCGCCGTTCGAGCAGCAGCGCGGCATAGGGCTGCGCCATCGCGGGCGCGACGCGCGGCATGCTGCCGACCGGGACCGCGAGCTGTTCGGCGTAAATCTGCTGTGCGATGTCGCTGCGCAGCGCGGCTTCGGTGATGTTGTTCTGGCGCAGGAACGCGTCGAACACCGTCTTGTCGAAATTGCCCGACACGCCCTTGAACACCGGCAGGTCGGCGATACGGCTGTCGACGAGGCGCTTGCTGATCCCGAAGCCAAGGTTGTCGGCATATTGGGTGAAGGCCGCGCCGTCGATGAGCTGGTCGAGCGTCTGCTGGAGCCCGCCGGCCTCGACAAAGGCGTCGATCGTCAGGGTCGGCTGGTCGCGGCGTGCCTGATCGAACGAGCGGCGCACCTGGTCGCGCAGTTCGGCATAGCCGATGTCGGTATCGCCGACGCGCGCGACATTGGAGCCGCCGACCCCGCCGCCGAGCGGCGAATTGCCGCCGATATCGCCGAGCGCGAAGGCAACGCCGACGAGCGCGACGAAGGCGAGGGCGAGAATCTTGCCGATCGTGGAGGAAAAGAGGCTGCGGATCGCGGTAATCATCGAAGGGGCAATCTTTCGAATAGGGTGCGCGGGCGCGCAATTCGGTGCGGCTTTAGGCGGGTCGGGCAGCGGCATCAAGGCGCGAAAGTGGCCCGGCGCGCCGCAGGCGCGTCTTGCCTAGCGCCATCGCCCGCCGCTAGGGGCGTCGCAACCGGAACAACAGCGAGAGGAAATGGCGATGGCGCGGCGCAAATATGTGGTCGGCAACTGGAAGATGAACGGCGTGTCGGCATCGCTCGCCGAGGCGCAGGCGATCTTCGCCGCCGCCGCCGAGCACAAGGCGGTCGATGTCGCGCTTTGCCCGCCCTTCACGCTGATCGGCGCGATGGTCGCCGCCGTGCCGGGCGGGGCGGTCGGCGGGCAGGATTGCCACAGCGCCGCATCGGGCGCCTTCACCGGGTCGGTCGCCGCGGCGATGCTGGCCGATGCCGGCGCCAGCCTGGTGATCGTCGGACACAGCGAACGCCGCGAAGGCTGCGGCGAGAGCGACCAGGATGTAAAAGCGAAGGCCGAGGCGGCGCTGGGCGCCGGACTCGATGTCATCCTGTGCGTCGGCGAGCCGCGCAGCGTCCGCGAATCGGGCGGCGCGATCGATCATGTGCTGGCGCAGGTGCGGGAATCGCTGCCCGACAGTTTCGATCCGACGCGGCTCGCGATCGCCTATGAACCGATCTGGGCGATCGGCACCGGGCTGGTACCGACGACCGAGGATGTCGCGGCGATGCACGGATCGATCCGCGCCGCGCTGTCCGCACGGATCGGCACGGGATCGGACGTGCTGCGGCTGCTCTATGGCGGGTCGGTCAATGGCGACAATGCCGCCGAACTGCTGGGCGCCGGCGACGTCGACGGCGCGCTGGTCGGTGGGGCGAGCCTGAAGGCGGGCAAGTTCCTGCCGATCGTCGCGGCGGGAGGGAGCCTCTCTCAATAGGCTTCCAAGTCCGTTCGCATCGAGCGCAGTCGAGATGCCGATCGGTCGCGCGCAGTCGCGGGGTGTCTCGACTTCGCTCGACACGAATGGGAAAGGGGAGGGCCGACAGCATCGTTTTTCTTGCGCGGACCCTGGCTGGTCCTTGCGGGTTGAAGATTTCGCGCGCCATCTCTATGTGCACCGCCAGATTGGCCCATTTGCGGCACCCCGTTTCAGGATGATATGATGTCGAACCTCTTCACCTTCCTGCTTGTCGTCCAGGCCGTCGTGGCGGCCGCGATGATCGGCGTCATCCTGATGCAGAAGTCGGAAGGTGGCGGGCTTGGCGTCGGTGGCAGCCCCGCGGGTCTGTTGTCGGCGCGCGGCGCGGCCGATTTCATGACGCGCGCCACGACGATCCTCGCGACGGCGTTCGTTGGCCTGTCGATCGTGCTCGCCGCCATGGCTTCGGTCGGCGGTTCGGGCAGCACCACGCTCGACACCTCGCTGTCGAAATCGGCGCAGCCCGCAAGCGGCGCGGCGACCGGGCTGACCGCCCCGGCGCAGGCCCCCGCGAACGGCGCCCCGGCGCAGGCACTGCCGAGCGACGATCCGCTGGCCGCCGCCGCGGCGGCCGCCGCTGCCGACACGCCCCCCGCCGCACCGCCGGCTCCCGCCAAGAAATAAGCGGCGGCGCCGCAAGGCGCCTCCCGCTGCCCGCATTCGTGCGCGGCGGAATTATTTCCGCCGTTTGCGATTCGACGGCTTGCGCCGTCCCCCTCCTGTTGAGTAAGTCTTTCCTCCCATGGCGCGGTTCATTTTTATCACCGGCGGCGTGGTCTCCTCGCTTGGCAAAGGTTTGATGGCGGCAAGCCTCGCGGCTTTGCTGCAAGCGCGCGGCTATCGCGTCCGTATCCGGAAGTTCGATCCCTATCTGAACGTCGATCCGGGCACGATGTCGCCCTATCAGCATGGCGAAGTCTATGTGACCGACGACGGCGCCGAGACCGACCTCGACCTTGGCCATTACGAGCGCTTCACCGGCGTCGCGGCGCGGCAGAGCGATAACGTCACCTCGGGCCGCATCTATCAGCAGATCATCACCAAGGAACGCCGCGGCGACTATCTGGGCGCGACGGTGCAGGTCGTCCCGCACGTCACCGACGCGATCAAGGCGTTCGCCCGGACCGACATCGACGACCTCGATTTCGTGCTGTGCGAAATCGGCGGCACGGTCGGCGACATCGAATCGCTGCCGTTCATCGAGGCGATCCGCCAGCTGCGCAACGAGGAAGGCCGCGACAAGACGCTGTCGGTCCATGTCACGCTGGTGCCGTACATCGCCGCCGCGGGCGAATTGAAGACCAAGCCGACCCAGCACAGCGTGCGCGAACTCGCGTCGCTGGGCGTCCAGCCCGACATCCTGCTCTGCCGCTGCGAAAAGCCGCTGCCCGATGGCGAGCGCGCCAAGATCGCGCAATTCTGCAACGTGCGGAAGGAAGCGGTGATCCCCGCGCTCGACGCCGACAGCATCTATTCGGTGCCGGTGCAATATCATGGCGAAGGCCTCGACAACGAAGTGTTGCGCGCTTTCGGCATCCACGATGCGCCCGACCCCGACCTGACGCGCTGGTTCGACATCATGGACCGCAAGCAGCACCCCGAGGGCGAAGTGACGATCGGCGTCGTCGGCAAATATGTCTCGCTGCCCGATGCGTACAAGAGCCTGAACGAGGCGCTGGTCCATGGCGGCATGGCGAACCGGGTTAAGGTCAACATCCGCTGGCTCGATGCCGAGATGTTCGAAAGCGGCGAGGATCTCGCCGCCAATCTCGAGCCGCTGCACGGCATCCTCGTCCCCGGCGGCTTTGGCGAACGCGGGTCGGAGGGCAAGATTTCGAGCGTGCGCTTCGCGCGCGAACGGGGCGTGCCCTTCTTCGGCATCTGCCTTGGCATGCAGATGGCGTGCATCGAGGGCGCGCGCAACACGAGCGGCATCGCGGCAGCATCGAGCACCGAATTCGGCAAGACCGACGAGCCGGTGGTCGGCATGATCACCGAATGGATGAGCGATGAGGGGCTGCAGCAGCGCGGCGCCGACACCGACCTTGGCGGCACGATGCGGCTGGGCGCCTATGAAGCGAAGCTGTCGCCGAACAGCCATGTCGCCGCAGTCTATGGCGCCAATGCGATCAGCGAGCGCCACCGCCACCGCTACGAGGTCAACGGCGCCTATCGCGAACGGCTCGAATCGGGCGGTCTCGTTTTTTCGGGCATGTCGCCCGACGGCATGCTACCCGAAATCGTCGAGCGGCCGGATCATCCCTGGTTTATCGGGGTGCAATTCCATCCGGAACTCAAGTCGAAACCCTTCGATCCGCACCCGCTGTTCGCCGGGTTCATCGAAGCGGCGGTGAAGCACAGCCGGCTGGTCTAACGCCGGGCAACAGGGGCAACGGGGCTTATGGATCACGCGAAACTCGCCGAGCTACAGGGCCCCGACAGCATATTTTCCGGCCTGTCGGTCGAGGATTGGGCCGACATCGCGAGCCGCGCGGTGCAGATCAACTTCGTCAAGGGCAGGGAGTTGCTCGTCCAGGGCGATCCCGGCGACATGATGCTGATCCTGACCGAAGGCACGGCGCGCGTGTCGATGCTGACCGCCGGGGGACGCGAGATCGTGCTCGCCTATGCCGAACCCGGCGCGGTACTAGGCGAGATCGCGCTGCTCGACGGCGGCGAGCGCACCGCTTCGGTCACCGCGACGAGCGCCGGCAGCGCGCTCCAGCTTGGCCGCAACGCGCTGCGCGATTTTGCCACCAGTCACCCCGATTTCGCCTGGTCGCTGATGCAGCAGCTCGCGCGGCGGCTGCGCACCGCCGACCAGACGATCGAAAGCGACCGCGCCTATGCGTCGGGGCCGCGGCTGGCGCGCTACCTCAAGCGCCTGATTCGCAAGGACAGCATCGAGACGACGCACCGCGTCGAGCTCAGCCAGACCGAACTCGGCAATTTCGCGGGGATGAGCCGCGAGCATATCAATCGCCAACTGCGCAGCTGGGAGGAGTCGGGGGTCATCTCGCTCGAACAGGGGCGGGTGCGCGTGCTCGATACCGACATGCTCGAGGATATCAGCGAGAGCGAGGGGTAGGTCTCGCCGGAGCGATGAGAGAGCGTTAACCCGTGCCGGGATACTGTTCCGCTTCAAGGGAGGCGGTTGATGATCGTTGAGCGGCGACACGCATTGGCGCTGGCAGTTGGGATGGCCGTTGCGGGAAGTGGCACGGCACATGCGTGCACGCGCGCGCCGCCACCTATTTTCAAACCAACGGCGCGCGAGCGGCGCCGCATGGTCCAATATCTGGAATTGCTGCAATCCTACTGGAACGACGGAAAACCTGGCCGCTATTTTGAGGAATATTGCGTCGAGTATGCGAGCCTAAATTATACTCTGGATGGACGGGGCGGCAGTTGGCGCGATCCCATTCCGGCCGTGCGGCCATTTCACGAGCGCTATCCCACGATGATGCTGGATTTTTCCGGCATCATGTTCGACCCGTCGCTGCCATTCATTTACGCGATAGGCGAGTTTGAGGCGTTGTCCCAACCCACAGAATTGATTGAACTATGCTCGCGCGGCGCAAAACCCGCTTTTGCGATCAAGATGTGTTTTGTCGAGGCTTACGAACGCAATGCGCCGCGGCTTCCAGTCGATGAACGGCTTGTCGCCGAAATCAGCTTTCGCGAGCATGTCCATTTCGCCACTTTGTTCAACGCCAGTTAGGGTTGGTCGCCGGAATCACAACGCCCGGGCCTCGATCTCGAGACCCGGGCGCCTGTGACGAACTACCGCCATCCCCCTTTGCGTGGACGAGGCGAAGCGTCCACACTCCCTGAAACCGGGCCTTTAGCCGCGTGATCCAGAAGTCATCGGGCTAGGCTCCCGGGCGCCGCTTGTCACCCTCTGGCAGTTAGCTTGCGATGCTTTTGCGCAGCCCTGTGGCCGATGGGCAACAGATTTTGCGAATCACTCGCAGGGACTCTCCGCTTACGGCGCCCATTGCCAGCAACCGGGAGGCCCCCTAAAGCGGCGCTATGACGGCATTTTCCAGCGCGTTTCACGGACCGACCCTATGATCCTGCGTCCCTATGAACGCACCATCTTCAAACGTTATCTGCTTCCGGCGCGTGGCGAGGGGTTCATCTTCGTCGCCGCGTCGTTCAGCTTTGTCGCGGTGATGCTCGGCGTCGCGGCGCTCGTCATCGTGATGAGCGTCGTGAACGGGGTGCGCGGCGAGTTGTTCGACAAGATCGTCGGGCTCAACGGCCATGCGGTGGTGCAGGGCTTTGGCGGCCGCATCGATAATTGGCGCGACGTGCTGAAAGAGGTACGCGCGACGCCCGGGGTGACGTCGGCGACGCCGATCATCGAACAACCGCTCCTGACCACCTTCAACGGCCGGGTCGAGGGCGTGGCGGTGCGCGGCATGCTGGTCGACGACATCCGCAAGAACGACGTGCTGAAGGGCGAGGTGCTGCAGGGCAATCTCAATCGCCTGACCGACGGGTCGGGCGAGGTGGCGCTGGGGTCCGAACTGGCGCGCAACCTGGGCGCGAACGTCGGGTCGCAGATCACGATCATCAACCCCGCCGGGCGTTCGACCCCGTTCGGGACGGTGCCGCGCGAGATCAGCTATTCGGTCGGGGCGATCTTCGAGATCGGGGTCTATGACTTCGACAAAAGCTATATCATCATGCCGATGGCCGATGCGCAGCTGCTGCTGCTGACCGGCGACCAGATCGGAATCATCAAGGTTCAGACCGAAAATGCCGACAAGGTCGGCGAAATCCTTGCGCCGCTGTCGCAAAAACTCGCGGCGACGGCGATCGTCGCCGACTGGCGGTCGACCAACAGCAGCCTGTTCGAGGCGCTGGAGGTCGAGCGCGTCGCGCTGTTCGTGATCCTGTCGCTGATCATCCTCGTCGCGGCGTTCAACATCGTGTCGTCGCTGATCATGCTGGTGCGCGCCAAGACGCGCGACATCGCGATCATCCGCACGATGGGCGCGCCGCGCGATTCGGTGCTGCGCATCTTCGTCGCGATCGGTGTGGCGATCGGGGTCGGCGGGACGCTGGTCGGGCTGATCCTCGGCTTTGTCGCGCTCTATTTCCGCAAGGGGATATTGAACGGGATCGGCTATTTGTCGGGGCAGAATCTGTGGGATCCATCGGTGCGGTTCCTGACCGAATTGCCGTCGAAACCCAATCCGGTCGAGATCGGGGTGGTGGTGGTGATGACGATCGTCTTCAGCTTCCTCGCGACGCTCTATCCGGCGTTCAAGGCGGCGAATACCGATCCGGTGCAGGTGCTGCGTTATGAATGATATTTTGCAGCTGACCGCGCTGACGCGCCACTTCGAACAGGGCGGCGCGCGCATCGATGTGCTGCGCGGCATCGATGCGCGGTTGCGTCCGGGGGAGATCGTGGCGCTGCTTGGCCCTTCAGGGTCGGGCAAGTCGACCTTGCTGCAGGCTGTGGGGCTTCTCGAAGGCGGCTTTGGCGGCAAGATCATGATCGATGGCGAGGATGCGACGCGCTTCGACCAGGGCGAGCGCACCAAGACGCGGCGCGAGAAGATCGGCTTTGTCTATCAGTTCCACCACCTGCTGCCCGATTTCAACGCGATCGAGAATGTCGTGCTGCCGCAACTCATCCGCGGCGCGAAGCAAGCCGAGGCGGAGGCGCGTGCCGAGGAACTGTTGACCCGGCTGGGGCTGGGCGAGCGGTTGCATCATAAGCCGAGCAAGCTGTCGGGCGGCGAGCAGCAACGCGTCGCGGTCGCGCGTGCGCTGGCCAACCGGCCTTTGCTGGTGCTCGCAGACGAGCCGACCGGCAATCTCGACGAGGCGACCGCGGACCGGGTGTTCGACCAGTTCGTCGCGCTGGTGCGCGACAATGGATCGGCGGCGCTGGTCGCGACGCACAACGAGCGGCTCGCGGCGCGGATGGACCGCGTCCTGCGGCTGCACGAAGGGCGGATCGAGGAAGAAATCATCATGGCGGATCTGAGGGGAGGGCGAGATGGGACTTTATGATCTTTCGGCAAAGCTGCCGGGCGGGGGCACGCAATCGCTGGGCGACTATCAGGGCAAGGTGCTGCTGATCGTCAACACTGCGTCGAAATGCGGCTTCACCCCGCAATATGAGGGGCTGGAGGAATTGTATCGCGACTATAAGGACCGCGGGCTCGAAATCCTCGCCTTTCCGTGCAACCAGTTCGGCGCGCAGGAGCCCGGCGATGCGGCGGAAATCGCGAATTTCTGTTCCTTGACCTATGACGTCTCCTTCCCGCTGATGGCGAAAATCGACGTCAATGGCAGCGATGCCGACCCGATCTTCAAGCATTTGAAGAAGGAGCAGACCGGTCTGCTCGGCAGCGGGATCAAGTGGAATTTCACCAAGTTCCTGGTCGGCCGCGACGGCAAGGTGGTGTCGCGCCACGCGCCGACGACCAAGCCCGAAGCGCTGCGTAAAGAGATCGAGGAATTGCTGGGTTAGCCCCCTAATATTCGTCATTGCGAGCGGAGCGAAGCAATCCAGGGCGGTTTATGCCTACTCTGGATTGCCGCGTCGCCTTCGGCTCCTCGCAATGACGTTTTTGTGAATCGAGGCCATGGTCGAATCATCGGGCACAGGTTAGCGTCATTCGATGGCCTACAGCCCCTTTGTCCCCCTGCGCGTCTTTTCCAGTTACACGATGCTGGAGGGGGCGATCGACCCGAAAGCCATTGCGAAAGCGGCGCGCGAGCGCGGATTTCCGGCGGTAGCGATCTGCGACCGCAACGGGCTGTACGGCGCGATGGCGTTCGGCGAGGCGTGCAAGGCGGCGGGCGTCCAGCCGATCGTCGGCATTTTCCTCAGCGTCGCGCGGCCCGGGCCGCGACTCGCCAATGGCGCACCGCAGATCGACTGGATCGCGCTCTATGCGCAGGACGAGGCGGGCTATAACAATCTGTGCGCGCTGGTGTCCGATGCGCATCTCGGCCGCCCGGTCGACCAGGATCCGCATGTCACCTTCGCCAAGCTCGCGGGACGCACCGATGGGTTGATCTGCCTGACTGGCGGCGGGGAGGGCGCGCTCGTGAAATTGCTCGCGGGCGAACAGAAGACGGCGGCGGACGATTATATCGAACAGCTCGAAGCGCTGTTTGGCGGGCGGCTCTATATCGAGCTGTCGCGGCGCGGCGATGCGGCCGAGAAGACGGCCGAAAAGGCGCTGATCGACATGGCCTATGCGCGCGCGCTGCCGATCGTCGCGACCAACCCGGCGTCGTTCGTCGAGCCGCAATTCCACGCCGCGCATGACGCGATGCTGTGCATCGCGCAATCGGCCTATGTCGAGAGCGAGGATCGGCGCGTGTCGAGCCCCGAAGCCTGGCTGAAGCCCGCCGAGGCGATGGAAGACGCGTTTTCGGATTTACCCGAGGCGATGCGCAACAGCCTTGTCATTGCACAGCGCTGCGCCTTCATGGCACCCAAACGCGCGCCGATCCTGCCCAGCCTCGCCGGCGACCGCGAGGGCGAGGCGGCGCAGCTTGCTGTCGATGCGCGCGCTGGGCTGGAGGCGCGGCTGGCGCTCTATCCCGAGCTCGGCGACGAAGAGCGGCAGGCCTATGTCGAACGCCTCGACTTTGAGGTCGGGGTCATCGTCCAGATGGGTTTTCCCGGTTACTTCCTGATCGTTGCCGACTTCATCAAATGGGCCAAGGCGCATGATATCCCGGTCGGGCCGGGGCGCGGCTCGGGCGCGGGCAGCGTCGTCGCCTGGGCGCTGACGATCACCGATCTCGATCCGCTCAAGCTGGGGTTGCTGTTCGAACGCTTCCTCAATCCCGAACGCGTGTCGATGCCCGACTTCGATATCGACTTCTGCGAAACGCGGCGCGGCGAGGTGATCCGCTATGTGCAGGAGAAATATGGCCGCGATACCGTCGCGCAGATCATCACCTTCGGTAAGCTGAAGGCGCGGGCGGTGCTGAAGGACACCGGGCGCGTGCTCCAGATGAGCTATGGGCAGGTCGACCGGCTCGCGAAGCTGGTGCCCAACCATCCGACCGATCCCTGGACGCTCGAACGCGCGCTGAACGGCGTCGCCGAGCTGATGACCGAATATAAGCAGGACGACGGGGTGCGTCGGCTGTTCGACATGGCGCGCCAGCTCGAAGGCCTGCCGCGCCACAGTTCGACCCATGCCGCGGGCGTGGTGATCGGCGACCGGCCGCTCGACCAACTCGTCCCGCTCTACCGCGATCCGCGGTCGGACATGCCGGTGACGCAGTTCGACATGAAATATGTCGAGAGCGCGGGGCTGGTGAAGTTCGACTTTCTCGGTCTCAAGACGTTGTCGGTGCTCAAGGAAGCGAAGCGCCTGCTCGCGCTGCGCGGGATCGACGTCGATCTCGATACGCTCGAATGGGACGATGTGGCCGTGTACGAGCTGCTCCAGCGCGGCGAGACGGTCGGGGTGTTCCAGCTGGAATCCGAAGGCATGCGGCGCACGCTGGCGGCGGTGAAGCCGACCAATTTCGGCGACATCATCGCGCTCGTCGCGCTGTATCGCCCGGGGCCGATGGACAATATCCCGCTGTTCGGCGCGCGCAAGAACGGGCGCGAGGCGATCGCCTATCCGCACCCGCTGCTCGAGGGTATCCTCGCCGAAACCTACGGCATCTTCGTCTATCAGGAACAGGTGATGCAGGCGGCGCAGATTCTCGCCGGCTACAGCCTCGGCGGCGCAGATTTGCTGCGCCGCGCGATGGGCAAGAAGGTCCAGGCCGAGATGGACGCGCAGCGCGAGACCTTCGTCACCGGCTGCGGCGAGCATAACCAGATCGCGCCCAAGGCGGCGAACGAGCTGTTCGACTTGATCGACAAATTTGCGGGCTATGGCTTCAACAAGAGCCATGCGGCGGCTTATGCGCTGCTGTCGTACCAGACGGCTTGGTTAAAAGCGCACCATCCGCACGAATTTTTCGCGGCATCGATGTCGTTCGACAGCCACCAGACCGACAAGCTTTCGATCTTCATCGACGATATGCGGCGGCTGGGCGTCGGCATCGCGCCGCCCTCGATCAACGACAGCGAAGCCGATTTCTCGGTCGGCGAGGCGGACGACGGGTTGGCGGTGCGTTACGCGCTCGGCGCGCTGAAGGGGGTCGGCGAGAAGGCGATGGAGGCGCTGGTCGCCGAGCGCCGCGCGCATGGCGACTTCGCGAGCCTCGACGATTTTGCCGGGCGGATCGACCCCAAGCAGCTCAACCGCCGCCAGATCGAGGCGCTCGCCGGCGGCGGGGCGTTCGACCCGGTCGAGCCCGAACGGCCGCGCGCCTATGCCGGGGCGGAGGCGTTGCTTGCCTGCGCTAACAGTTCGGCGCACGAGCGATCGACCGGGCAGGGCGGGTTGTTCGGCGGCGACATTGCGATCGCCCCGGCGCTGCAACTGCCGACCGCCGAACCCTGGACGCTCGGCGAGCGGATGACGCGCGAGAAGGAGGCGTTCGGCTTTTATTTCTCGGCGCATCCGGTCGAGAATTATGAGGCGATCATCGCTGCGCGTGGGGCGCGGAGTTACGGTGACATCTGCACCAATGTCGCGATGACCCCGGGAACACGCATCCCGATGATGATGGCGGCGATGGTCGAAAGCGCGCGCCCGCGCATGTCGCAGCGCGGCAATCGTTTCCTCAACCTGACGCTGTCCGATCGTAGCGGTCAGTTCCAGTCGAGCTGCTTCGACGAGCAGGCGGGCAAGATATTGGAAGCGCTGGCGGTCGACGGCGGCTGCGCGATGCTGTCGGTCGAACTCGACCTGCTCGAGGGTGAAGAGACGCCGCGCGTGACGGTGCGGGGGGCGCAGCCGCTTGCCGACATCGCCGCGACCGCCGCGCTGCAGCTCGAATGCCGGATCGAGACGGCGAGCGCGATCGCAGACCTCGCGCGCTTTGCCGAGCAGCGCGACGATGCGCGCGGGACAATCGTCATCACGACGCTCGATCCCGATACCGGTCTGGATATCCGGATCAACCTCGGGCGCCGCTTCGCGCTCGACCCCGACCTCGTCGCGCGGCTCGAAACGGTCGCCGGGGTGACCGATCCGAAGCTGTCGCTCGTCGCACCGCGCGATTTCCGGGTGCGCTAGCCCGATGACGCGAACGACCCGTGGCTCCTGCCTCTGCGGCGCCGTCCGCTTCGAGGTTTCGGGCGAGTTTGACGCGTTTTTCCTCTGTCACTGCTCACGGTGCCGGAAGGATAGCGGCTCGGCGCACGCAGCGAATCTGTTCTCGTCGAGCGCGACGATCGCCTGGCTGGCGGGGAAAGAGACCGCCAAATCCTGGCGCCTTCCCGGCACCCGCCACGAGCGGAGCTTTTGCAGCGCGTGCGGCAGCGCGCTGCCGAGCGTGCAGATGGACGGCGCCATGCTTGTCGTGCCGGCGGGGAGCCTCGACGATCCGGTCGCCATCCGGCCGACCGCGCATATCAGCTGTGCGAGCCGCGCGGACTGGGATGACGGACTGGAGCATGTCGCGATGCTGGACGGGCTGCCCGGCTGAGGCGCGCCGGTGACGGCAGCAAAATGCGCCTTTGGCCTTGCGCGGCGCGCCCTGCCGCCTCTATTCCAAGGCAAAATCACAAAGAGGATGCCCCTATGTCCATGCAAGGCCAGCCGTTACTCGTCACCAGCCTGATCGATCACGCCGCGCGCGAACATGCGTCGCGCGAAATCGTGTCGCGCTGGGCCGACGGCAGTGTGACGCGCTCGACCTGGGGCGAGGTCGGCAAGGATGCGCGTCGCTTCGCCGCAGCGATGGCGCGGCTCGGCATCGCCAAGGGCGACCGCATCGCGACGCTGGCGATGAACCATGGGCATCATCTGGTCAGCTGGTACGGCAGCGCGGGGTTGGGCGGGGTGTTGCACACCGTGAACCCGCGGCTGTTCGACGAGCAACTCGTTTACATCATCAACCACGCCGCGGATCGCGTGCTGTTGTTCGACGCGATGTTCCTGCCGATCGTCGAGCGACTGCGCGACCAGTTGCCGACGGTCGAGCATTTCATCCTGTTCGATGCGCCCGCGCAGGGCGATTATAAATCCTACCGCGATCTGATCGGCGCCGAGGACAGCAGTTTCCAGTGGGTCGACCTCGACGAACGCGATCCGGTCGGACTCTGTTACACCAGCGGCACGACGGGCAATCCGAAGGGTGTGCTCTATGAGCATCGCTCGAACGTCATCCACGCGATCACCGAGATCCAGCCCGATGTGTTCGACATGTCGAACCGCAGCGTGGTGCTGCCGATCGTGCCGATGTTCCATGCCAACAGCTGGGGCATCCCCTTCGCCGCCGCCACTGTCGGCGCGAAGCTGGTGTTTTCGGCGAGCAACGATGCGCAGGTCCTTTGCGACCTGATCCATAATGAAGGCGTGACGCACAGCGCGGGCGTGCCGACGGTGTGGATCGCGATGTTCGCGCATATGGACAAGACCGGCATGGGCTATGGCAAGCTCGCGCGGGTGATCATCGGCGGTTCGGCGTGCCCGCGCGCCATGATCGAACGCTTCATGAAGGACGATATCGAGGTCGCCCACGCGTGGGGCATGACCGAGACATCGCCGATCGGCACCATGGGCAAACGCCCGTGGAACTGGGACGCGATGAGCTTCGACGAAAAGGTCGACAATGTCGCCAAGCAGGGTTGCCCGCCCTTTGGTGTCGAACTGCGGATCGTTGATGACGAGGATCAGATCCTGCCGCGCGACGGCGAGACGAGCGGGCGGCTGCAGATCCGCGGGCCGTGGATCATCCAGCGCTATTACCGCGCCGATGAGGATGCGGCCGACGAAGACGGCTGGTTCGACACCGGCGATGTCGCGCTGATCCACCCCGATGGGGTCATGCAGATCACCGACCGCGCCAAGGACGTCATCAAGTCGGGCGGCGAATGGATCAGCTCGATCGAACTGGAAAATGCCGCGCTCGGTGCACCGGGGGTGCAGGAGGCGGCGGCGGTCGGCGTCTATCACCCCAAATGGGACGAACGGCCGGTGCTGCTGGTGGTGAAGAAACCGGGGGCGGATGTCAGCGAGGCGAGCATTACCGCCTATCTGGGCGACAAGATCGCCAAATGGTGGCTGCCCGACGAGGTGATCTTCGTCGACGACCTGCCGCACACCGCGACCGGCAAGCTGCTCAAGCGCCAGCTGCGCGAGGATTATAAGGATTATCGGCTGAAGTCGTTGGTTGGGGCCTAGAACAATTCCATCTGCCCGTCGCGTTCGGGCGGGCGGAACAGGTCGCAGCGGAGCGGCGGGAATTTCCGGTCCATGCCATGTTCGCGCGCGGCGCGTTTGACGCGGGTGCGGATCAGGTCGGCCCACACGCCCTGACCCTTCATGCGCGTACCGAAATTCGGGTCGTTGTCGCGGCCGCCGCGGATGTCCTGGATCATGTGCATTACCTTGTCGGCGCGGTCGGGGTAGTGCGCCGCGAGCCAGGCGCGGAACAGCGGCGCGACCTCGTGCGGCAGGCGGACGAGGATATAGGAGGCGCGGATCGCGCCCGCGTCCGCCGCCGCGGCCATGATCGCCTCGATCTCATGATCGGTGATCGCGGGGATGACCGGCGAGATATTGACCTGTGTCGGCACGCCCGCGTCGATCAGCCTGCGGATCGCGGCGAGGCGGCGGCGCGGGTGCGGCGCGCGGGGTTCGAGGGTGCGGGCGAGCGCAGGGTCGAGGCTGGTGACCGAGACCGCGACCCCGATCAGCCCGTCCTTCGCCATGGCCGCGAGCAGGTCGATGTCGCGGAGCAGGCGGTCGGACTTGGTGGTGATGATCAGCGGATGCCTGGTCTCGGCGAGCACCTCGACCACCGCGCGGGTGATGCCCCATTCGCGCTCGATCGGCTGATACCCATCGGTGTTGGTGCCGATCGCCATGGGCGCGACCCGGTAATTGCGCTTGGCAAGCTCGGCACGCAGCAGCTTCGCGGCGTCGGGCTTGGCGAAGAGGCGGCTTTCGAAATCAAGCCCAGGCGACAGGTCGTGGAAGGCGTGGGTCGGGCGTGCGAAGCAATAGATGCAGCCATGTTCGCAGCCGCGATAAGGGTTGATCGAGCGGTCGAAGCCGATGTCGGGCGATGTGTTGCGCGCGATGATGGTTTTCGGGTGCTCGACGGTGACCGTGGTGCGCAGGCGCGGCGCGTCGCCGTCGATCGCCTCGGCCTCGTCGAGCCAGTCGCCATCGGCGGCGCGTTCGAGAGAGCCGGTGCGCGTGGGGCGGAGGTTGGTCGGCGCGCCGCGGCCGGCGATCGGGGGGAGGGGTTTGGGCGATTCCACTTGGCGAGGATATCGCGCCGGATGGAACAAAGGAAGAACATTTCTCTTCCATCGTCATTCCCGCGAAAGCGGGAACCCGGTTCCAGCAGTCAGGGTTGGCGCAATTTCGCTCTGGGTCCCCGCTTGCGCGGGGATGACTAATATGGTTGTTATTCGGTCAGCCGCGGGATCAGATCGACGAAATTGCAGGGCTTGTGCCGGCTGTCGAGCTGGGTTGAGAGAATGCCCTCCCACGCGTCCTTCACCGCCCCCGTCGATCCCGGCAGCGCGAAGATATAGGTGCCGCGCGCGACCACCGCACAGGCGCGCGACTGGATCGTCGAGGTGCCGATCGTCTGATAGCTGAGCCAGCGGAAGAGTTCGCCGAAGCCCGGAATGTCCTTGCCGTCGAGCATGTGCAGCGCCTCGGGCGTCACGTCGCGGCCGGTGACGCCGGTGCCGCCGGTGGTGATCACGACGTCGACCGCCGGATCGTCGATCCAGTTGTGCAGGCGTGAGACGATCAGCGACTTTTCGTCCTTGATGATCGCGCGGTCGGCGAGGATGTGGCCCGCGCCGCCGAGCAGGACGACGAGCGTGTCGCCCGACCGGTCGTCGGCGGCGCTGCGACTGTCGGAAATGGTCAGGACCGCGATGCGGACCGGCTTGAAAGCCAGGCTTTCGTCAATCGGCATTGGTGAGGCCGCTGGCGTAGGTCAGCTGCACCCGGTCCTTGGTATCGGGGAAGCGCGGCCATTTGCCTTGTGCCAGCGCGGCGCGGCTGACCGAGGGCTTGCCCTGCTGCGCTTCGTACATCCAGTAGTTGCGCAGCACGATGCCGACATAGCCGCGCGTTTCCCAATAGGGGATCGATTCGATGTAGAGCAAAGGATCGCCTTGGTCGCGGACCTCGGTCTGCCAGCGCGCGATCGGCGCGGGGCCGGCGTTGTACGCCGCGATCACTTTCGGCAGCTGGCCGCCGGTCGAACCGTCGCGGCTGAGATATTCGAGGTAGCGCTGGCCGAAGTCCATGTTGACCGCAGGGGTCTTGAGGTCGCCGGGACCCGATGCGTCGCCGTTCCAGCGCGCGAGGTCGCGCGCGGTGCCGGGGCGGACCTGCATCAGCCCCATCGCGCCGGCGCCGCTGACCGCGGTACGCTGGAAGCGCGATTCCTGCAGCGTGTGGGCAAAGACCAGCGCGGGGTCGACCCGCCAGCCGCCATTGGGTTCCCATTTCGGCTGCGGATAGCGCGTCGCGGCGGCGAGTTTGCGCCCCTGCGGGGTGTTGTGGGCGAGATAGAGCTGGGTCTCGGGCAGGCTCAGGGCGCCGGCGATGCCGATCAGCCGCTCATGCTGTTCGGCGTTGCCGATGCGCGCCTGATGCCGGATCAGGTCGCCGGCATATTTGTCCTCGCCGATCTCGGCGAACGCGATCGCGGCGCGGACATTGGACTGTTCCTCGAGCGCGCGCCAGGCGCTGCGGTCGGCGCGGACGGTCGGATTGTTGGAGGGCTGGCCGAGCGTTTCGGCGGCGAGCAGCCCATAGAAGGTTTCGTCGTTGGTCGCGGCGGCGCGCAGGCGCGGCTGGACCGAGGCGGGTTCGCCGGCTGCCATTGCGGCGCGCGCGGCCCAATAATAAGCGGCGGCGCGGAGTTCGCTGTCGGGCGCTTCCCTGGCGACGCGGTCGAAAGCGGCCAGCGCGGTGCGATAATCGTGGAGCCGCCAGGCGGCGAGACCCTGCACCCACGCGCCTTGCGTGGCCCAGGCGCCGCCGTTGGCGGTGCAGGCGAGCGACAGCCGCAGCGCGTTCTGGTCGTCATTCTCGATATAGTAGGACCAGGCGACCTTCTGCTGCCATTCGGCGCGCGAGTCGGGGCTGAGCTTGTCGAGGACCGCGTTGAGCAGCGCCTCGGCGCCGGCGGGATCGTCGTTCTTGATGCGGTCGGGGATGCTGCTGGCGAGACCGTTGGCGAAGGGATCGCTGACGCTGTCGGCGCCGAGGCGGCGCGGGGCGCTGCCCGACCAGGACAGGCGCGTCTGATAGGGGAGGCTGGGCAGGTCGGTCGCGCCGCGCTTGGCGGCAAGGCGGCCGAGCTGTTCGGCCTGCGGCAGATTCGGCGAGCGCGACAGGATCGGCATGATGTCGGCGACTTCGGCCTTGGGGCTGTTCGGCGCGAGGAGCAGTTCGGCGCGCAGGAAGTCGGTGAGCGGACCGCTTTCGGTGCTGTCGAGCAGCGCCTTGGCGTCGGCCCAGCGCTGGGCGCGGATCGCGACCAGAACCTGCGAATAGAGCTGTTTCTGCTTGCCCGACAGGACCGACGGCACCGTCTGCGGCGCGGCGGTGAGCGGGTCTCCGGCGTCGGCCGCGATTGCGGGCGTTGCAACGGAAACAAGAAGCGATGCGGCGAGAGCCGCGGTCCATTTGATCATCTGTCAACGTCCCCGGTTGAACAGTTTGAGGCTATCCCAGGCCGCCGCTTTCTGGGCGGGCCGGGCCAGCAGCATTGCAGGATGCGCGATTGCCACCGCCTCCACCTTGCCGCCATCTTGGTTAATATCGAGTAAGTTTCCACGCGCGTCGGGCAGCGCGAGCTTTGCCGCCATCCGCACGATGTCGCTGCCGATCAGGAGCAAACGGTCAGGCCGTGCGAGGCGGAGGTGATGCCAGAGCAGCCGATCGAGTTCGCCCAGATCGCGCTCGTCGCAACGACCGCCGGGCGGACGGGTGACCGCAAGGCTGGCCATATAGCAGGCGTCGCGCGTCGTGCCGATCGCACGCAGCATCGCGTCGAGCAGCTTGCCCGCGGGGCCGGCGAACAGTTCGCCGTCGCGCTGGTCGTCGATTTCGGGCCAGGCGGTGAGCAGCATCAGCGGCGCGCCGGCGTCGCCGACGGGCAGCACGCGGCGCGCGTCCCACTGGCTGCCCGGCACATCGGGATGGTCGGCGAGCCAGCTTTGGAACGTCGCCCAATCCCCGGGCAACTCGACCGGGCCCTTGGCCACGGGCGCTGCGACGACCTCCTGACGCTGGAGCGCGGCGGGAAGGGGGGCGGCTTCGGGCTCGGCTGCGATCGCGGGCGCCATTTTCGGACGCGCGGGCGCGGGATCGTTCGCGGGCGGCGCAGCGAGCCAGCCCGCCGGCGTTTCGCCGACGAGCGCATCGACGCCCGCCAGCGACCACCAGTCGTTATAGCTCTCCGCCAACAAAGCTGAATTCGGCCCACCCATGTGATTTGTTCAAACAGGCAGTTGACGGACGCGTCAATTGGCGGGCATCGCAATTCGTGACAGAATGAGCGCAGGGCACGATGAATGTCCGGCGCCGGGACGGCAGAAAGGTTATTGCGGTGAGCGAACGGGAATCGATGCCCTATGACGTGGTTATCGTCGGGGCGGGTCCGGCGGGGCTTTCGGCGGCGATCCGGCTTAAGCAGCTGGCGAACGAAGCGGGCAGTGAATTGTCGGTCTGTATCCTTGAAAAAGGGTCGGAGGTCGGCGCGCATATCCTGTCGGGGGCGGTCATCGACCCCAAATCGCTCGACGAGCTGCTGCCCGACTGGCGGACCTCGGGCTGCCCGCTTGCCGAGGTGCCGGTCAACGACAACCAGCATTGGGTGCTGACCAAAACCAAGAAGTTCGGGCTTCCCGAATTCATCTCGCCCGGCTTCATGCACAACAAGGGGACCTATACGGGCAGCCTCGGCAATCTCTGCCGCTGGCTCGCTGAACAGGCCGAGGGGCTAGGGGTCGAAATCTTCCCCGGCTTTCCCGCCGCCGAAATCCTTTATAACGACGATGGCTCGGTCAAGGGCGTCGCGACCGGCGACATGGGCGTCGCGCGCGACGGCAGCCACAAGGGCGACTACGCCCCCGGGCTCGAACTCCATGCGAAATACACCTTCTTCGGCGAAGGCGTGCGCGGCCATCTGACCAAGATGCTCAAGCCGCAGTTCGCGCTCGACAGCGATTGCGAGCCGCAGGTCTATGGCCTCGGCGTCAAGGAATTGTGGGACATCAAGCCCGAAAACCACGCCGAAGGCCGTGTCATCCACACGCAGGGCTGGCCGCTCGACAACAATGCCAATGGCGGCGGGTTCCTCTATCATCAGGCCAACGGGCAGGTCGCGCTGGGTTTCGTGACCTGGCTCAACTATCGCAATCCGCATATCTCCCCGTTCCAGGAGATGCAGAAGTGGAAGACCCACCCCGAGATCGCCAAAATCCTGAAGGGTGGCAAACGCGTGTCGTACGGCGCGCGCGCGATCAGCGACGGCGGCTATCAGTCGGTGCCGAAGCTGGCCTTCCCGGGCGGTGCCTTGATCGGCGACAGCGCCGGTTTTCTGAACGTGCCGCGTATCAAGGGCACGCATACCGCGATGAAGTCGGGCATGATGGCGGCCGAAGCCGCGTTCGCGGCGGTGACCGCCGGGCGGACGAGCGACATGCTGACCGCCTATCAGGACGCCTATGACGACAGCTGGGTGAAGAAGGAACTCAGCGTCGTGCGCAACGTGCTGCCGCTCGTCGAGAAATGGGGCGACCTTGCGGGCACGATCCTGTCGGGCATGACGATGTGGCTCGAAACGCTGAAGATCAAGGTTCCGTTCACGATGAAACATCATCCGGACAACGAGAGCCTCTATCGCGCCGACATGATGCCGAAGCCCGACTATCCCAAGCCCGACGGCGTGCTGACTTTCGATCGCCTGTCGTCGGTGTTCGTGTCGAACACCAACCATGAGGAAGACCAGCCGGTCCACCTGCAGCTCAAGGACCCGTCGATCCCGGTCGCGTATAATCTGCCGCTCTATGACGAGCCGGCGCAGCGCTATTGCCCGGCGGGGGTGTACGAGATCGTCGGCGAAGCCGAAGGCGACCCGAAGTTCGTAATCAACGCGCAGAATTGCGTCCATTGCAAGACGTGCGACATCAAGGACCCGACCCAGAATATCAACTGGGTCACCCCCGAAGGCGGCGGAGGCCCCAATTATCCGAATATGTAAGTTTGGCCTGATCGCGGTCGCGGCGCTGGCGCCGTTCGTTGCACAGGCGGCCGACGGCGGCGATGCGGCGCTGAACGCGCTGGCCCGCGCGCGGTTGGCCGAGGATGCCGGCGATCCGCAGCAGGCGCTCGCCGCGCTGACCGCGGCGTCGAGCCTGATCCCCGACCTGCCCGGGCTGCGCGGGCGGATGCTCGAACAGGCGATCGACGCGGGCGATCTCGAGGCCGCGCGCAGCGCCGCAGCGCTGCTGTGGGCCGGCGGCGACCGCCGGTTCGATGCACAACTGGTGCTGGTCACCGACGCCCTGCGCCGGTCGGACTGGAAAGCCGCGCGCGACTATGTCGCGGGTCGTGCCGACAAGACCGGCGGCGACGCGGTCGCGCGGCTGGTGACGCCGCCGCTGAACAGCTGGATCGATGCGGGACTGCGCGAAAAATCGCCCGAGCGGCATCTGCTCGACGCTGGCGGGCGCGGACTGCCGCAGCCGGCGTTCCAGCTCGAAGCGGCGCTGGTCCAGCTTGCGACGGGACGCAAGGCCGATGCGGTGGCGCTCGCCGACAAGGTGACGCTGACCGATCGCACCAGCCAGTTGGTCGCGGTTCGCCTTGCCGCGACGCTCGACAAGACGGGCGAGAGTGATGCGGCGAAGCGGCTGCGTGGGCGGATCGCGCTGGCGGCCGGCGAGCGCGAAGATCCGGTGCTGTTGCTGCCCGACCAGGCGGTGATCAACCCGCGCGGCGGGGTGGCGCACTGGTTCGGCCTGCTCGCCGATGGCTTTGCGCGCACCCCGAACAGCAATCCGAAGATTCCGTTGCTCTTCGCGCGCGTCGCTTACTGGCTTGAAGGCAGCGACTGGCAGGCGCGCGCCGCGCTGGTCGAGGCGCTCGACCGCAACGAGCGCCAAGATGATGCGCTCGGCGTGCTGCAGGACGGCCGGGTGCCTCTGCCCCCGGTGCTGATGATGCGGCGGGCCGAACTGCTGGCCGATGACGGCAAGACGGCCGATGCGGTGGCGCTCGCCGAACGGGCGGTGGCAACCGACAAGCCGGCACGCACCTTGTTGGTGCGCTATGCCGATGTCGCGCGGCGCTCGAACGATCCGCGCGCCGCCGAGCGCGCCTATGCGCGGCTCGAAGCCGATCTGGGCGACGATGATTTCGACAAGGCGCTGCACGGCAGCATCTTGATCGCGCGCGCCGAACTGCTGTTGCAGGCGAACGACTGGGATGCGGCCGAGCCGTTGCTCGACAAGGCGATCGCGCTGCGCCCGGACGATCCGAACATCCTGAATTTCGTCGGCTACTCGTCGATCGAGCGGCGCAAGAATGTCGACAAGTCGCTCGCGCAGATCGAGGCGGCGTGGGCGCAGGACCCGCAAAGCGCGGCGGTTACCGACTCGCTCGGCTGGGCCTATTTCCTGACCGGGCGTGTCGATGAAGCGGTGCCGCTGCTCGAAAAGGCGCAAGGCGGCGATCCGGGCAATGCGGTGATCGTCGAGCATCTGGGCGATGCCTATTGGCAGGCGGGGCGGCGGTTCCAGGCGCGCTACACCTGGCGTGCCGCAGCGTTGCTGGCGGAAGCCGATATGGCGACGCGGATCGCGGCGAAGCTGCGCGACGGGCTGACCCCCGCGACGACCGCACCATGACCGCGTTTGCCGAGACGGGCTGGGCGAAGATCAATCTCGCGCTGCATGTCCGCGCGCGACGGGCCGATGGCTATCACGAGATCGAGACTCTGTTCGCCTTCGTCGACCATGGCGACGGGATCGCGGCGCGGGTGGCCGAGGTCGATAGGCTGACGATCGACGGCGAATTTGCCGAGGGATTGAGCGCCGGGCCGGACAATCTGGTGCGGCGCGCAGTTGCCCTGCTCCGCGAACGCTATGGCGCCGACCGGGTGCCGCCGCTCGCGATCGAGCTGACCAAGCGGTTGCCCGTCGCGGCGGGGATCGGCGGCGGTTCGGCCGACGCCGCGGCGATGGCACGGCTGGTGCGAACACATTTCCTGCCCGAATTGGGCGACGCGACGCTGGCGCGGGTCGTCGCGCCGCTGGGCGCCGATGTCGCTGCGTGCGTCGCGAGCGCGACCTGCCTCGGCGTGGGGGTAGGCGAGCAACTCTCGCCGGTGCCCGAATTGCGCCTCGGCGATACCCCGGTGCTGCTGGTCAATCCGCGCGAGGCGGTGGCGACCGGGCCGGTGTTCGCGGCGTGGGACGGGATCGATCGCGGCGCGCTGTTCGGCGATCCGGCGGGGCGCGCGCAATTGTTCGCGGCGCGCAACGACCTGCAACGCGCGGCGATCGCGCAATGCCCCGCGATCGTCAGCGTCCTGACCGAACTCGGCGGGCTCAGCCCCTGGCTCGCGCGCATGTCGGGCTCGGGGGCGACCTGCTTCGCGCTGTTCGATGCGCTCGCCGAACGCGACGCGGCGTCGGTCAGGCTGGCGCAGAGCCACCCGCATTGGTGGCAGATGGCGGGGACGCTGCGATGAGCGAGGCGTGGGTTGCGCTCGGTAGCCCACGCGCGGGCGGAGTGCTGCTGATCGGGGACCATGCGTCGAACCATGTGCCCGCCGATATCGACCTCGGCATCGACCCGGCGTTGCTGACGCAGCATATCGCCATCGATCTTGGTGTGGCCGAGGTCGCGGCGCTGCTGGTCGAGGCGGCGGCGGTCGATGCCGCGATCCTCGGCGGGGTGTCGCGACTGGTGGTCGACTGCAACCGAGACGAGGACGCGCCCGGCGCGGTGCCGATCGCCAGCGACGGCCACGCGATCCCGGGCAATGCGCTGGATCATGACGGGCGCGAGGCACGGATCGCGTGCGTCTTCCGGCCCTATCACGACCATATCGCCGCGACGATCGCGGCGCAGCGTCCGGCGATGATCCTGTCGCTGCACAGCTTTACGCCATCGCTCGCGAGCGATCCGGATCAGGTCCGACCGTGGCAGGTCGGGGTGCTCTACAATGAGGACGACCGGCTGGCGGCGCCCGCGATCGCGGCGCTGGAGGGCGAGGGACTGATCGTCGGCGACCAGCTTCCCTATTCGGGCAAGCTGCTCAATGCGACGATGAACCGCCACGCCGAAGCCAACGGCATTCCCTATGTCGGGATCGAGATGCGGCAGGATCTGGTGCGCGACGCGGCGGGGCAGGCGCTGTTCGCCGAACGGCTTGCTCGCATGTGCAACAAACTGGCATTGAATATCGCAGAATAGGTGTGTAGAGGCGCCTTTCTTCGCTGAATTTTGAAATATTATTATCAGGACTGCTCAAAATGCCTTCATATCGTTCGCGCACCACCACCCATGGCCGCAACATGGCGGGTGCTCGCGGCCTCTGGCGCGCGACCGGGATGAAGGACAGCGATTTCGGCAAGCCGATCATCGCGGTGGTCAACAGCTTCACGCAATTCGTGCCGGGCCATGTCCATCTGAAGGACCTCGGCCAGATGGTCGCGCGCGAGATCGAGGCGCATGGCGGGGTCGCCAAGGAATTCAACACGATCGCGGTCGATGACGGCATCGCGATGGGCCATGACGGCATGCTCTACAGCCTGCCTAGCCGCGACCTGATCGCCGACAGCGTCGAATATATGGTCAACGCGCATTGCGCCGACGCGATGGTGTGCATCTCCAACTGCGACAAGATCACGCCGGGCATGCTGATGGCGGCGCTTCGCATCAATATCCCCGTCGTCTTCGTGTCGGGCGGCCCGATGGAAGCGGGCAAGGTCGTGCTCAAGGGCAAAGCCGTCGCGCTCGATCTGGTCGACGCGATGGTCGCCGCGGCGGATGAGAAATATAGCGATGAGGAAGTGCTGGCGATCGAACAGGCGGCGTGTCCGACCTGCGGCAGTTGTTCGGGCATGTTCACCGCCAATTCGATGAACTGCCTGACCGAAGCTTTGGGACTGTCGCTGCCGGGCAATGGCTCGACGCTGGCGACGCACGCCGACCGCAAGGCGCTGTTTTTGAACGCCGGTCGCCTCGTCGTCGACATGTGCCGCCGCCATTATGAGCAGGACGACGACAGCGTGTTGCCGCGCAATATCGCGACCTTCGAAGCGTTCGAAAATGCGATGAGCCTCGACATCGCGATGGGCGGGTCGACCAACACGGTGCTGCACCTGCTCGCCGCGGCGTTCGAGGCCGGGGTCGATTTCACCATGGCCGACATCGACCGGCTGTCGCGCCGCGTGCCGTGCCTGTCGAAGGTCGCGCCGGCGAAAAGCGACGTCCATATGGAGGATGTCCACCGCGCCGGCGGGATCATGGCGATCCTCGGCCAGCTTGAGCGCGCCGGGCTGCTTCACGCGCACCTGCCGACGGTGCACAGTGCGACCTTGGGCGATGCGCTCAACAAATGGGATATTTCGCGGACCAACGACCCCGAGGTCCAGAAATTCTTCATGGCGGCGCCCGGGGGCGTGCCGACGCAGGTCGCGTTCAGCCAGGATCGGCGCTGGGACGACCTCGACCTCGACCGCGAGGCAGGCGTGATCCGCTCGGCCGAGCATGCGTTCAGCCAGGATGGCGGGCTGGCGGTATTGTCGGGCAATGTCGCGCTCGACGGCTGCATCGTGAAGACCGCCGGGGTCGACGAGAGCATCCTGAAATTTTCGGGTCCTGCGAAGGTCTATGAAAGCCAGGATGCTGCGGTCGCCGGAATCCTGACCGGGCAGGTCGAGACGGGTGACGTCGTCGTCATCCGCTACGAAGGGCCGAAGGGCGGGCCGGGCATGCAGGAAATGCTCTATCCGACGAGCTATCTCAAATCGAAAGGGCTGGGCGCCGCCTGCGCTTTGATCACTGACGGGCGGTTTTCCGGCGGCACCTCGGGGCTGTCGATCGGCCATGTTTCGCCCGAAGCGGCCGAGGGCGGGACGATCGGGCTGGTCGAGAATGGCGATCTGATCAACATCGACATTCCGTCGCGGACGATCACGCTTGCGGTCGCCGACAGCGTGCTGGCCGAGCGTCGCGCCGTGATGGAGGCGAAGGGGGAGGCTGCCTGGCAGCCCGAGAAAGCGCGTCCGCGCAAGGTTTCGGTAGCACTTCAGGCTTATGCCGCGATGACGACCAGCGCCGCACGCGGCGCGGTGCGCGATCTGTCGCAGCTAAAGGGGGCCAAGGGTTGAGGACTATCGGACTGGCGGCGCTGCCGCTGTTGTTGCTCGCGGCGTGCGACCGCGCCCCCGACAATGCCAAGCTCGCCGAAACCGAAGCGAAGCAATCGCGTGATGCGGCGAATGACGGGCGCATCGAATGCGCGCTCGAAGGCGCGAAGCTGTTCGACCGCACCTGCACGGTTCAGGAAATGAACGGCGAAGCGGGCACCATATTGGTGGTCGGGCGCGGCGACGTCGGTTATCGGCGTTTGCAGATCACCACCGACGGGCGCGGGGTGATTTCGGCCGACGGGTCCGAACAAGCGACGGTGACGATCATCGGCGAAGGCATGATCGAGGTCGCGATCGGAGCGGACAAGTATCGTTTGCCGGCGGATACGGGCGGGGTCGATTAAGCCTTGCGGGGCATGGACATTCTGTCGCTGCTCGGCTTGTTTCTTTCCGTGGTTTTTGCCGCTCTGGCCTGGCGTCGGACGCGGGGACTTCCTGAAGCGAGCGTCATCCGATGGCTCGTACCGCTCTTCGTCGTCGCGGCCGTCCCCCTCGGCATTTTTGCTTGGTGGGGGCAATATACGCCCGCCGGGCGCCGCGCTTTCGACGAAATGGATGGCCTCTATCCGCTCGCGGCGGGCGTGATGGCCCTGTTGCTGACCGCGGCGGCGGCGCTTGTCGGTATATGGGCGAGGCGTCAGGCCGGCCGGTAGCGGAGGCCGTTGCTCGCGAAACCTCCCTTTGCGTCGAACGAACTCCAGATTTCCCCCCATTTGAAGGTCATGGGGGATTTCCAGTTCGGACCGAGGCCGAGATTTTCGGCCAGCGCCTTGCGAACAAAGGCGATCTCGGCATCGATGGCGCCGCGCGTTGGCCAGCCGTCCTCTTCTGCCGCATCCGGCAGGGTCACGCTCCACCCGGCTTGTTCCAGACGGTCGTCCTGGAAACATAGCGAGACGATCGCCGGGTGGCCGCTAAAACTCAGGCCGTGCAGGTATAGCCATGCATATCCATTGCCATGGTCTCGCGACCTTTCGACGAGATGGGTGATCTGCGGTTCGATCTCGGCGCGGGTTTGATAGGGGGCGAAGCGTGCTTCGCCCACACAAAGGCCGCCGGAACCCGGTTCGATCGAAAAGGCGGACGTCATGCGGCGATATTCCCCTGTCCCCGAAACCCTGGAATACAAACCTATCGTGGCTTTGCGGGAGGTCAACAACCGGGCGTGCCGGTTCGGGGCATCGGCGACCAGGATGCGTATAATGTTCTGCATCGACGGCAAACGCGCTACGACAAGGAAATGGTCATTCCCCGCGACGCCCCGATCCTGACCACCGCCGCGATGCGTGCGGCAGAGGCGGCGTGCGTGGAGGCCGGGACCTCGCTGTCCGAATTGATGGACCGGGCCGGCGCGGCGGTGGCCGACACGGCATGGCGTATGGCGGCGGGCGGGCCGGTGCTGATCCTGTGCGGGCCGGGGAATAATGGCGGCGATGGCTATGTGGCGGCGCGTTTGCTTGCCGAGCGTGGCGCGGCGGTGCGGGTTGCCGCGCTGGCCGAACCGGCGACCGATCTGGGGCGCGCGGCGCGGGCGCTGTGGGGCGGGCCGGTCGAGGCGCTGACGGGCGATACCGGCCCGGCGCCGCTGATCGTCGATGCCCTGTTCGGCGTCGGATTGACGCGGCCGATCGGCGGCGACCTCGCGGCGATCTTGCGGCGCTTCGCCGGGCGTCGCGTGCTGGCGGTCGATGTGCCGAGCGGGGTCGATGGCGATGGGGTTCACGACTGGACACCGCCGCTGTCCGCCGATGTGACGCTCGCCCTGGGGGCGCTCAAGCCCGCGCATATGCTGCTGCCGGCTGCGCCGCATTGCGGGCGGGTTTTGTTGGCGGCGATCGGGATCGCGGCGACACGAGCGATGCGGAGCGCGGCGCTGCCCTTGATCGTCGCACCCGGCGCCACTGCGCACAAGTTCAACCGCGGGATGGTGTTGGTCCGGTCGGGGCCGATGTCCGGTGCCGCCCGGCTGACCGCCGCCGCGGCGCTGCGGAGCGGGGCGGGTTATGTCGTGCTGAGCGGCGCCGACGATGCGCCTTTCGATGCGATCATTGCCGAAGAAGCGGCGCGCTATGGCGAGCGGCTGGGCGATGCGCGGGTCGGCGCGGTGATCGTCGGGCCGGGTTATCCGGGGGGTGAAGGACTGGACCGCGATGTTGCGGCGGCGCTCGATGGGGGCAAGCCGCTTGTGCTCGATGCCGCTGCCATCGCTGCCGCTCTGCCGCGCCTGCGCGCGTCCCGTGGCGTGGTGCCCGCGATCCTGACCCCGCATGAGGGCGAGTTCACCAGGGCCTTTCCGGGGCTGGCGGGCAGCAAGATCGATCGCGCCAAGGCCGCCGCCGCCGATGCGGGCGCGGTGCTCATCTACAAGGGCGCCGACACCGTGATCGCCGCACCCGATGGCCGCGTCGTCGCGGCCTGGCCCGGCAGTCCCTGGCTCGCCACGGCGGGGACGGGCGACGTGCTCGCGGGGGCGTGCGGGGCGATGCTGGCGCGCGGCGGCGATGCTTTTGATGCGGCGGTTTCCGCAGTGGGCTGGCATATTGCGCGCGCGCAGGCTATCGGCCCCGGCCTCGTCGCCGACGATCTGGCGGCCGACGACCTGGCGAAAGACTGACGTGACCGAAACCACCCTGATTACCCGTATCGCCGCGCGCGGCGATGGCGTGACCGCCGATGGCCGCCATGTGATGGGCGCGGTGCCGGGCGACCATGTCCGCGACGACGGCATCATCGTCCCCGGCCCCAACCGTGCCGAACCGCCGTGCCGTCATTTCGGCAAATGCGGCGGGTGCCAGATGCAGCACGTCGCCGAACCCGCGCTCGCCGACTATGTGCGCGACCGGGTGATCGGCGGGCTTGCGGGGCAGGAGGTGTCGGCGGACGTAGTGCTGCCCGCGCTGCTGTCGCCCGCGCACAGCCGTCGTCGCGCGGCGCTGACCGCGCTGCGCACCGGTAAGCAGGTCGCGATCGGTTTCAACGCGGCGCAGAGCAACCAGATCGTCGACATGCGGATGTGCCCGCTGTTGCTGCCCGAACTGTTCGCGCTCGTCGCGCCGGTGCGCGAATTGCTGGTGCTGATCGCGCCGTCGCGGCGGCCGGTGAAGGTCAAGATGCAGATGCTCGACCAGGGCGTCGAACTGGTGCTCGAAGGCGTGAAGGCCGAAGGACTCGACGCGGCGATGGCGCTGCAGGATTTCGCCGGGGCGAACAGGCTGGCGCGCTTCGTCATCGACCAGGGCGACGGGTATGAGACGCTGTGGCAGCCCGATCCGCCGACCGTGCGCTTCGGCGGCATCGCGGTCGAGGTTCCGCCCTTCGCGTTTCTGCAGCCGACGGCGGTCGGGCAGGAGGCGCTGATCGAGGCCGTGACGAGGGCGATCGGCGATGCACCGGCGGTCGCCGACCTGTTTGCGGGGGTCGGGACCTTCGCGCTGTCGGTGCAGGCGGGGCGGAAAATCTATGCCGCCGAGGGCGCGCGCGATGCGGTCGCGGCGCTGACGGGGGCGGCGAACCGGGCGCGGGCGCTGGTTGCGAGCGAGCATCGCGACCTGTTCCGGCGGCCGCTGGTGCCGGCCGAACTCAACCGTTTCGGCGCGGTGATTCTCGATCCGCCGCGCGCCGGCGCCGAGGAACAGGCGAAGGAACTGGCGGCATCGGACGTGCCGGCGATCGCCTATGTCAGCTGCAACCCCGCGAGCTTTGCGCGCGATGCGAAGATATTGGTCGCGGGCGGCTATCGCCTCGACTGGGTGCAGCCGGTCGGGCAGTTCCGCTGGTCGACGCATGTCGAACTGGCGGGACGGTTTTCGAAATAGCCGTCGCCCCCGCCTTCGCGAGGGCGACGTCCCAGATCAATGCAGCACGAAGCCCATGAACGCATGCACGCACAGCGCGAGCAGCGCGAGGCTCGCCAGCGCGAAGATGCCGAAGCGCCACATCACGCGGTTGACCGTCGCCTGGATGATGCTGTGCAGGATGCGCAGACCGACATAGGCCCAGGCGATCTGGGTGTTGAGGCCGCCCCCCAGACCGCCGATCGCGAGCGCCAGCGCGACCGCGTAGAACACCGTCGGCTGTTCCATCAGATGGTTATAGTTGTGCGCCTTCCACTGGACTTCGGGCGGCAACACCTCGTCGAGGCTCTTACCGGTGCCGCCGACCAGCTTCGCGGCGTCGATCTTGGCGCGGCTCATCGCGGGGATGCGCGTCGCGTACATCCACACCCACATCACCATCGACCATAGTGCGAGCGTCGCGACCGGCCCCAATATCGCGTTGGTTTCCATATTCTTCTCTCCCCCTCAACCCAAAGTTGCGATCACCGCCAGCAAGGCGAGCGCCAGCAGGCACAACGTCGACGCGGCAAAAATGGCAAAGCGCACCGGAATGCGGTTCACCGTCGCCTGCCAGAAACTGTGGATGACGCGCAGCGCGACATAGGTCCAGGCGATCCACACAACATAGGCGGGATAACCGCCGACCGCGTGCAGGATCAGGATGACCGCATAGAAAAGCGTCGGCTGTTCGAGCAGGTGCGTATAATTATGCGATTTCCAGTTGGCGAGCGGCGGCAATATGCCTTCGAGGTCGCCGCCGCGGCCGCCGGGAGGGGCCGCCTTCAGGTCGATCCCCGACTTCGCCAGCGCGCGGAATCGCGATACCGCGACCCACACCAGCATGATCAGCGTCCACAGGATCAGCACCGCGCCCGGCGCGAGAATATTCGGCGTCATCTGCTTCCCCCTTTTGTTTGGCGACGATGCTAGGGCTGGTCCGCCACAATGCAAGACTTCCTCGTCATTGCGAGCGAAGCGAAGCAATCCAGAGCGGTTTACGCGGCCTCTGGATTGCCACGTCGCCTCCGGCTCCTCGCAATGACGATGCTTATTGGTTTTGCCGCGCCGCCACCTCGGCCCGGATCGCGGTGCCATCGCCGTCGATCCGGGGAGCGAAGCCGATATCGCGCGGCGGCGCGGCGCCATATTTCACCGGCGGCTGCATCTCGTAAAAGCCGCCGACATCGGGATGGGTCCGGTGGCGAAAAAAGCCCGTCTCGGCGAGGTGGGGGTCCTCGCGAATGTCCTGCAGGTCGCGCACCGCCATCGCGGGAATATCATTCTCGGCGAACAGCGCGAGCCATTCGTCGGTCGTTTTCGCCGGGGTCTGGTGCGCGATCTCGGTGTAGACGAGCTGCATATGCTCTCCCTTCGCCTTCGCCGCCTCGAACGCCGGGGTGCCGAGCAACGGCGCGCTGCCGAACAGCGCGAGCAGGCGCGCGGTCGAATCGGGGGTATAGGGGACGATCGCCACATAACCGTCCTTGGTCGGGAAGGGCTGGCGCGTCGGGTCGAGCTGGCGCGGGTACCCCGCCGGGCCGATCGGCGGATCGAGCGTGTCGTCACGCAGATGCTCGACCATCATGAAGCTGGTGAAACATTCGAACATCGCAACCTCGACCGCCTGCCCCTCGCCGGTGCGCAATTTGTGGATCAGCGCCGCGAGGATTGCCTGCGCGCCATATTGGCCCGCCACTTTATCCGCGATCAGCGAAGGCAGATAGCGCGGGCGCGGGTCGCCGTCGACGCGTGGCAACAGGCTGGTTGTGCCCGTCGCAGCCTGGATGACGTCGTCATAGGCCTGCAAATCCGCGTAAGGACCGTCCTGTCCGAAGCCGGTGCCATGGACATAGATGATGTCGGGCTTGATCGCCTTGCAGCCGTCATAATCGAAGCCGAGCCGCGCGATCGCTTTGCCGCGGACATTGTGGAAGAACACGTCGGCGGTCGCGATCAGGTCGCGCAGCACCGCGGCGTCCTCGGCCTTCTTGAGGTCGAGCGCGATCGACCTTTTGCCGCGATTGACCGTCAGGTGGACCGACCCCATCGTCGGGTCGGGAATGCCGTTGCCGAGGTAGCGCGAGATATCGCCCAGCCCCGGTGCCTCGACCTTGATCACCTCGGCGCCCAGGTCGGCGAGCATCTGGGTCGCATAGGGGCCGAAGATGACCGTCGTCAGGTCGATGATGCGGATGCCTTCGAGCATGGTCATGCAACAGTTCCGGTAATCACGCCGCGTCTCTCCTCCGCCCGTTTCTTTGAGCGACGATAGAATGATTGCGAAGTGAAACGGAAGAGGCGATTGGCACGCCGGCCAAGTTTATGCGGGACGCGGCGCGTCGAGCAGATCCTCGATGAACAGCGAAACCAGCATGGCCTGGCTGCTGACCCCGGCCTTGGCGTAAATCTGGCTGAGCTGCGAGCGCACCGTGCCGGTCGCCGCGCCGCGCAGCCGGGCGATCGCGGCGACGTCGCAGCCCTTGAGTGCGAACAGCGCGACTTCGCCTTCGCCCGGCGTCAGTCCCCATTCGTCGAAGCGCAGCGCGATATGGTCGGCGAGCGCGCCGCGCGCATCGGCGAGCGCCCGGTCCTGTCGGTGCAGTTCGGCGGTGATCCGGCGGATGTAGCGTGACCCCATCACGACCCCGCCGAGCAAGGCGAAGGCGACGATGCATTCCATGACGATCTCGGCGGTGATGCCCCGGCGCACCTCGGTGAACAGGTCGTCGATGCCGTCGACGACGAAGTAGATGGCGGCAACCGCTTGAAGCGCGAGGGTGGCGACCGGGAGCGCGACGCGCCGGTCGGTCAGCAGTTGGGCAGGCGGGTTCGGTTCGGGCTGCGGCATATGACTCCCACTTATGTCGTGGAATTTGAGCGCCTGCTTATAGGCGCGATCGGCGGTCGGGCCTAGCCGTCGGGAAATGGCCGACTGTCGACGGCGGTGGCGCAGCGGGCTTTCATGCCTTTGTCGCGCTGGGGCTGGACTTTTAGGACGGGGCGATTGGCGCGCCCGCCGATGCGGGCTACAGGCCGACGATGCTTCGCCTGACCGAATTGACGCTGCCGCTGCACCATGCGCCCGAGGACCTGCCCGCGGCGATCTGCAAGCGGCTGCGGATCGGGCCGCGCGAACTGGTGAAATTTGTCGTCGCGCGGCGGGCGAACGACGCACGCGACAAGACCGCGATCAAGCTGATCTATTCGATCGACGTCAATGTGAAGGACGAGCGCGCGGTGCTGGCGCGTTTTCGCAAGGACCGCAATGTCCAGCCGACGCCGAACACCGCCTATAAGTTCGTCACCAACGCACCACCCGCCGGCACCAAGCGCCCGGTGGTGGTCGGGGCGGGGCCGTGCGGGCTGTTCGTCGGGCTGATCCTGGCGCAGATGGGCTTCCGGCCGATCATCCTCGACCGCGGCAAGGTGGTGCGTGAGCGGACCAAGGACACCTGGGACCTGTGGCGGCGTTCGGTGCTCCACCCCGAATCGAACGTCCAGTTCGGCGAGGGCGGGGCGGGGACCTTTTCCGACGGCAAGCTCTACAGCCGGATCAAGGACCCGCGCCATCTCGATCGCAAGGTGCTGACCGAATTCGTCAAGGCGGGCGCGCCGCCCGAGATCTTGACCGAGGCGCATCCGCATATCGGCACCTTTCGGCTGGTGACGATGGTTGAAAGCCTGCGCGAGACGATCGAGGGGCTGGGCGGCGAATATCGCTGGCAGCACAAGGTCGACGGGATCGACATTGCGATCGACGGTGCCGGCACGCGCCGGGTGCAGGGCGTGCATCTGAACGGCGGCGATTATATCGAGGCCGACCGCGTCGTGATGGCGGTCGGGCACAGCGCGCGCGACACCTTTGCCATGCTGCTGGCGGCGGGCGTGTATGTCGAGGCCAAGCCCTTTTCTATCGGCGTCCGCATCGAGCATCCGCAATCGTGGATCGACACGTCGCGCTTCGGCGCCGATGCGGGCAACCCGATATTGGGCGCCGCCGAATATCATATCTCGCACCACTGCAAGAACGGCCGCACCGTCTACAGCTTCTGCATGTGCCCCGGCGGCACCGTGGTCGCCGCGACGTCGGAGGAGGGGCGCGTCGCGACCAACGGCATGAGCCAATATTCGCGCAACGAACGCAACGCCAATTCGGGCTTCGTCGTCGCGATTGACCCGGCGCGCGACTATCCCGGCGATCCGCTCGCGGGCATCGCCTTCCAGCGGCATTGGGAATCGCTCGCCTTTGTTGCCGGCGGGTCGAACTATCGGGCGCCGGCGCAGCGCGTCGGCGATTTCCTGAAGGGGCGCGCGTCGACATCGCTGGGCAGCGTCATCCCCTCCTATCGTCCCGGCGTCACGCCGACCGACCTCGCGGCGTGCCTGCCCGATTTCGCGGTCGAGGCGATGCGCGAGGCGATCCCGGTCTTCGGGCGCCAGATCGCGGGATACGACCACCCCGACGTCGTGATGACCGGGGTCGAGACGCGCACCTCGTCGCCGGTGCGCTTCACCCGCGGCGACGATTTTCAGAGCCTGAACACCGCCGGGCTGTTTCCGGCGGGTGAGGGGGCGGGCTATGCAGGGGGCATCCTCTCGGCGGCGGTCGACGGCATCAAGGTCGCCGAGGCCGTGGCCCAAAGTCTCATGCGAGCCTGATGCCGTGACGCTAATCCTGTTCAACAAGCCTTATGACGTGCTCAGCCAGTTCACCGATCGCGGCACCGCAGGGTCGACGCGCCGCACGCTGTCGGATTTCATCGACCTGCCCGGCGTCTATCCGGCGGGGCGGCTCGACCTCGACAGCGAGGGGCTGATGCTGCTCACCGACGACGGGCGGCTGCAGGCACGCATCGCCGACCCGAAATACAAGATGCCCAAGACCTATTGGGCGCAGGTCGAGGGTGAGGTGAGCGAGGAGGCGCTGGTGGCGTTGCGGCGGGGCGTGAAGCTCAAGGACGGGCTGACCCGTCCGGCCGAGGCCGAGGCGATCGCCGACCCCGGCCTGTGGCCGCGTGATCCGCCGATCCGGGTGCGCAAGAGCATTCCCGATGGCTGGATCAGCCTGACGATATCCGAGGGGCGCAACCGCCAGGTGCGGCGGATGACCGCCGCCGTCGGGTACCCGACCCTGCGGCTGGTGCGCTGGCGCATCGGCGACTGGACGCTGGGCGATCTGAAGCCCGGCGAATGGCGGCGCAGCGACGACTAGGACGACCTCACCCTTCCGGCGCTTTGCGCCTCTCTCCCTCTCCCGGCGGGAGAGGGAAGGGGCCCGCCGGCAACGCCGGTGGGAAGGGTGAGGGTGGCCCGAGCAATCTACACATAAGAAAAGGGCCGGTCGCTTCGCAGCGCCGGCCCTTTCTTTTTCGTTCGCCGTCCGGTTCAGAACAGCTTGGTCACCGTCGCCGTGCGGCGCTCCGGCTCGGCTTCGCCGGTGTAGAGGCTGGCCATCGGCTCGTCGCTGACGACATGGGTCTCGTCGGCGCCGAAGCCATTGAACTTGGTGCGCATCGCGCAGCCATAGGCGCCGAGCATGCCGATCTCGATGAAATCGCCCGCCTTGATGTCCGCCGGCAGGAAAAACGGACCCGCCATATGGTCGAGGTCGTCGCAGGTCGGGCCGTAGAAGCTGAACGCCGTCATTTCGGCGTCGCTCTCGGGCTCGCGCAGCAGCGTGACCGGGAAGCGCCAGCCGACATGCGCCGCGTCGAACAGCGCGCCATAGGCGCCGTCGTTGATGTACAGCTCGTCGCCGCGGCGCTTTTCGACGCGCACGATCAGCGAGCTATACTCGGCGGCGAGCGCGCGGCCGGGTTCGCACCACAGTTCGGCCGAATAGCTGATCGGCAGGCTTTCGAACGTGCGGTGGATCGTTTCGAAATAGGCGCCGAGCGGCGGGGGTTCCATGCCCGGGTAGGACGAGGGGAAGCCGCCGCCGACATCGATGATGTCGACCGTCACCGATGCCGAAACGATCGCGGCGCGGACGCGCTCCATCGCCTGCGCATAGGCATGCGGGGTCATCGCCTGGCTGCCGACGTGGAAGCAGATGCCGAGCGCGTCGCTGGCCTGGCGGGTCGCCATCAGCAGTTCGGCGACATCCTCGGGCTCGGCACCGAACTTGGCGGCGAGGCTGAGCTTCGAATGGTCGGACGAGACCCGGAGACGGACCAGCAGGTTGAGATCCTGGGCGCCCTCGGTCGCGCGGACGATCTTTTCGAGTTCGTCCATCGTGTCGAGCGAGAAGGTCCGCACGCCATGCTTCCAATAGGCTTCGGAAATCGCTTCCTCGGCCTTCACCGGATGCATGAAGCAGAGCGTCGCTTTCGGCAGGGTGCGCGCGACGAGGCGCACCTCGGCGATCGAGGCGACGTCATAATGCGTGACACCCGAATCCCACAGCACGCGCAGCAGGTCGGGCGACGGATTCGCCTTGACCGCATACATGGTCGTGCCGGGAAATCGCTCGATGAAGAAACGCGCTGCGCGCGCCGCAGCGTGCGGGCGGACAAGCGTGACAGGTTCGACCGGCGAAAGTGCCTGAATCAGCCCGTGGGCGCTATGATGCTGGTGCAACTCAAGGGACCCCCAAAAAATACGTTAAACATCCGAGGCTGCCTTGCGGTTATTGGAAGTCCCCCTGGGGCAGCGGAGGGCGATATATGCAGGGGGGTCCCCCCTGTAAAGACCCTATCGCGCAATTTTGTAACGCAGCGGTAACAGTCGCGCCAAAGCGGGCCTGACGCACGGTAACCGGGGGACAAAGGGGCGGTTTCCGGCTATTGCGGGCATCTTCTCCCGCCGAAGGACCGCGCCGCATGACCGCACCCGCCGACGTCAATCACACCTTTCCCGATGCCGAGATCGACGAACTGCTCGCGTTCGGCACGGTCGAATCGCACAAGGCGGGCGATCTGATCCTCGCCGAGGGGACGATGGCGCCCGACTGTATCCTCACCCTGTCGGGACACACCGACATCTTCGCGACGACCGACGAGGGGCCCAAGCGCGTCGGCTGGATGGAGCGCGGGCAGTTTGCGGGCGACCTGTCGGTGCTGACCGGACAACGCCATTCGTCGCGGATAGAAATGGGCGCCGACGGCGATATATTGCGGATCGCGCACGCCGATTTCCAGCGGCTGATCGCGGGCAACAGCCATTTCTCCGACGTCTTCGTACGCGTCTTTGCGGCGCGGCGCGAGTTCGGCAACAGCCGCGGCTTCGCCGCGATCATCGTGATCGGCGCGGCGATGGACCGCGGCGTCTATGCGCTGCGCGACCTGTTGATGAAACATGGCGTTGCGCATCGCTGGTTCGACCCTGCAGACGGGCCGGTCGCGGGCCATCTGATGGCCGAGCGCGGGCTGACCGACGAGCAATTGCCGCTGGTGATCCTGGGGGCGACCGAGCCGCTTGTGCAGCCGACCCCCGAGAGCCTTGCGGTGGCGCTCGGGCTCGACCTGCTGCCCGACGGCGCGACCGCCGACGTGCTGGTGGTGGGCAGCGGGCCGGGCGGGCTGGCGGCGGCGGTCTATGCCGCGTCCGAAGGGCTGACGGTGATCGCGCTCGATTCGCTCGCGCCCGGCGGACAGGCGGGGACGTCGTCGAAGATCGAGAATTATCTGGGCTTCCCGACCGGGATTTCGGGGAACGAACTCGCGCGGCGCGCGACGGTGCAGGCGCAGAAATTCGGCGCGCGGCTGGTGTCGCCAGTGCGCGCGGCGTCGATCGGGCGCGACGGCGACGCCTATTGCCTCCACCTCGTCGACGGCCGCAAGCTGCGCAGCCGCGCGGTGGTGGTCGCGAGCGGGGCGCAGTATCAGCGGCTGCCGATCGAGGGTATCGAGGCCTATGAAGGCCGCGGCATCTATTATGGCGCGACGCCGATGGAGGCGCAGCTGTGCGGCAATGCCGAGGTGACCGTCGTCGGGTCGGGCAATTCGGCGGGGCAGGGGGCGATCTATCTCGCGAGCGTCGCGAAGAAGGTCCATGTCATTTTCCGCCGCAAGAGCCTGCGCGAGACGATGTCCGAATATCTGGTCAAACGGCTCGAGGAACATCCGAACATCGAAATCATCGGGTCGACCGATGTCGTGGCGTTGCACGGCGAGGATCGCCTGGGCGGCCTGACCTATCGCTGCCGCGAGACGGGCGCCGAGGATCATTGCGATTGCGGCTTCCTGTTCCTGTTCCTCGGCGCGACCCCGAACACCGCCTGGCTGCCCAAGGAAATGGTGTGCGACGATCGCGGTTTCGTGAAGACCGGCACCGACATCATGCCCATCGAACTGGTCAGGGCCGGCTGGGCGCTCGACCGCATGCCCAGCCGTTACGAGACGAGCTGGCCGCGCATCTATGCGATCGGCGACGTTCGCAAGGGATCGGTCAAGCGCGTCGCTTCGTCGGTGGGCGAGGGATCGGTGGTGGTGAGCGACATCCACGCCGCGCTGGCGGAGGTCGCATCCTGATTTTGTGATGGAAAGCGCGGGTATCGTTCGATAACCTTCTGTTATCCATAAGAGTCGGTGAGGGGAGCATCATGGCGTTCATTCCTGGCGGTCCGGGCGACGATATCCTTCCGGGTACCCCCGATGCGGACGTGATCGAGGGTTATGACGGCAACGACCGGATCAATGCCGGCGAAGGCGAGGATGTCGTCAAGGGCGGCCGCGGCAATGACGTGATCGACGGCGGGGGCGGCAACGACACGCTCTATGGCAATGGCGGCAGCGATACGCTCATCGGCCGCGACGGCAACGACATCATCTATGCCGGCGGCGGCGCCGACACGGTTCAGGGCGGCGACGGCGACGACAGCATCTATGATATCGACTCCCCGGCGTCGCCCGGCAGCGGCGGCGGCGTCGACCGGTTCGACGGCGGCGCGGGCAACGACAGTTTCTTCATCGATCGCGCGACCCCGTCGACGCTTTCGGAACGCATTATCATCTTCGCCGACCCCAGTCCGACGGTGATCGGCAACGACCTCGTCGATTATCGCAACGCGCATAACGACATCGCGACGATCAGGCTCGAGGGCGGCGCGGACACCTTCATCCTGCGCGACAGTGGCGGCGGGCGCGTCGATCTCGATCTCGGCGCGGGGCCCGAACAGGATAAGATCATCTTCATGGATACGACGCCGGGCGTGGCGGGTCAGGCGGGGCTGGTCGTTTCGGACTTCGGCACGGTGGCGCGGCAATCGTCGCTGACCGGGCTGGACGTCGTCGACCTGTCGCCGCTGCTGTCGTCGCTCACCAACTGGGACGGGGCCAACCCCTTCCTGACCGGGCATTTCCGGCTCGTCGAATCGACGCAAGGGACCGTCCTGCTGCAGGCCGATTTCGATGGGGCGGGTCCCGGGGGCTATACGACGCTGATCCAGTTCAAGCCGCTAAGCCTGTTCGCCTCCGACCATCTGCGCGTTTCGGACTTCGGCGAGGCCAATTTCATCAACATCCCGCTGGGCGGGGTGACGCGCGTCGGCGGTCCCGGCGACGACATCCTGAACGGCAGCGCGTTCGACGACGATCTGACGGGTGCGGGCGGCGATGACGAGCTCTACGGCTTCGCTGATGACGATGTGCTGTACGGCAATGAGGGCAACGACCTGCTCGACGGCGGCGCGGGGGCCGACACGATGACCGGCGGCATCGGTGGCGATGTCTATATCGTCGATAACCCGCTCGACGTCATCGTCGAAGGGACGGGCGGCGGCATCGATCGGGTCGTCTCATCGATTGACTACACGCTCGGCGCCAATCTCGAGGATCTCGACCTCAGGGGCGGGGCGGGGCTGGCGGTGACCGGCATCGGAAACAATGCCGACAACAACATCCAGGGCAACGGCCGGAACAATTCGCTGATCGGCGGCGCGGGCAACGACCTGCTCGCCGGTGGCGAGGGCAACGACACGCTGAATGGCGGCGGCGGCAACGATGCGCTGCTCGGAAACGAAGGAAACGATGTGCTCAATGGCGGCCCCGGGCTTGACCTGCTCGATGGCGGCGCGGGCGCCGACCGTTATGTCTTCATTCCGTCAGGCGTGAGCACGACGCAGATCGACCGCATCTATTTTTCGGCAACCGACCATGACGTCATCGACCTCAGCCTGATCGACGCGGTCACCGGCGGCGGCGACAACGCCTTCAGCTTCATCGGCACGAACGCGTTCAGCGGGGTCGCGGGCGAATTACGCTACGAATTTATGGGGACCTGGGACGAGGGCGCGCGGTCGGGAACGACCTATCACGTAAGCGGCGACGTCAATGGCGATGGCGTCGCCGATTTCGTGATCGATATCTCCATGTTGGGAACGGCGCCGCTCGGTGCCGGCGACTTCATCCTCTAGGAGGCGTCAACTCAGGCGCGTCTTGAAATCCTCATAACCGAACTCGCGGACCAGTTGGAGTTCGTCGCTCTCGCTGTCCCACAACCAGATCGACGGCAATGGCACGCCGTTGAATGTGTTGGTCTTTACCATCGAATAATGCGCCTGGTCGAGAAAGGCGAAGCGCTGGCCGATCGTCGCGCCGCCGGGCAGGCGATAGTCGCCGATCACGTCGCCCGCGAGGCACGAGGGGCCGCCGAGGCGGACGGGAGTGCCCTCGGCTTCCTCGCCGAGCATCGCGGGGCGGTACGGCGCCTCGATCACGTCGGGCATGTGGCAGGTCGCGCTGATGTCGGTGATCCCGATGTTCATGCCATTGTCGAACAGGTCGAGCACTTCGCCGATCAGGATGCCGGCGTCGAGCGCGACCGCCTCGCCGGGTTCGATCATCACGTCGCAGCCGGTCGCTTCGCGCACGCCCTTCAGGAAGGCGATGAGGTCGTCGACCTGATAATCGGCGCGGGTGACATGGTGGCCGCCGCCGAAGTTGATCCATTTGAGCTGGCCGAAAAAGGGCGCGAGCGCGGGCTCGACCGCGGCCCAGGTGCGCGCGAGCGGGGGGAAATCCTGTTCGCACAGGACGTGCATATGGATGCCGTCGACGCCTTCCATATGCTCGGGCTTGAGCTGGTCGATCGGGAAGCCGAGCCGGCTGCACGGCGCGGCGGGGTCATATTTCGGAACCTCGCCCTCGCTATGCAGCGGGTTGATGCGCAGGCCGATGTCGAACGTCTCGCCCGCCATGCGCGCGGCTTCGAGCAAGGGGCGGAAGCGGGCGTGCTGGCCGGGTGAGTTGAAGATCAGATGGTCCGACAGGCGGCAGATCTCGGGCAGATCCTCGGCCTTGTAGGCGGCGCAGTAAGTGGCGACCTCACCGCCATATTCCTCGCGCCCCAGCCGCGCCTCGTAGAGCCCCGAGGCGCAGACGCCGTCGAGCGCGCTCGCGACGGTCGATCCGAGCGACCACATCGAAAACGCCTTGAGCGCCGCGAGCACGCGGGCGCCCGACGCGTCGCCGATATGGCGCAGGACCGCCAGGTTTGCGCGGACCTTCGCCGCATCGACGACGAAGGCGGGCGAGGGAACGCGGGTAAGGTCGAACTGCGCAAAGGCTCCGGGATCGCCGGCTCTGGTTTCCATGGGTCGAATGTTCCTGTCAGGCCGCGATCGGCCCCTTGAAGATGAAGAAGGCGCCGCCGGCGATGAGCAGGAAGCCGACGAGATGGTTGATCGTCAGCTTCTCGCCGAGCCAGAAAACGGCGAAGCCCGCGAAGACGATCAAGGTAATCACCTCCTGCATCGTCTTCAACTCGGCGGTCGAATAGACGCTGTGGCCGATGCGGTTGGCGGGGACGGCGAGGCAATATTCGAAGAAGGCGATGCCCCACGCGAGCAGGATCGCGAGCCATATCGGGCGCGAGACGTCGCCGAGATGCCCGTACCAGGCAATCGTCATGAAGATGTTCGAGATAACGAGCAGGCCGATCGGCGCAAGATAAGCGGTCATTTCTTGTCTTTCGGCACTTTGGTGAGGGGCAGCACGTCGCGGAGCAGCGCGGCGAAGAAATGCCCCGGCTCCTCGACCATCGGCATATGCGCCGAATGTTCGAGCCAGACGAGCGTCTTCGACGGCGCCTTGACCTTGGCAAACCAGTCGGCGGCGACCGGCGAGGGGACGGTGTAGTCGTGGCGGCCGAGCAGGAAGACGATCGGCACGTCCATCTTCCTCACCGGCCTGAAGCTGACGTCGGCGAGGCGCGGCCAGAGTGTCGTCACCGAAAATTCGCTGCCCTTGCCCCAGGCTTGGCGATCGGCCTCGCTATATTCGGGCGAGAGGCGCGGGGTCTGGAAATAGTAGCTGAGGTCGGGTTTGCCTGCGATCAGCGAGCCATAGGGGATCGCATATTTGCGCCAGCCGTCGGCCTTGGCGATGGTGAAGTCGCCCGCCGGATAGGGCGCGAGCGCGTCGATCGCGGCCACCGCCTCGGCGTTTCCGGCCGCAAGCGCTTTCGCGCGCGTCCACGCCATGCCGACCTTTTCGCCCTCGCGGAAATCGATGCCCTGACCGACCCCGACATAAGCGTAGAGCAGGTCGGGACGCTTCACCGCGACCGACAGGCCAACGATCGAGCCCCAGCTGTGGCCGAGCAGCACGACCTTGCGCTTGGCGTAGCGTTTCTGGAGCAGTTCGATGAGTTCGATGGCGTCGTCGCGGTAGCGCTCGACCGTCATCGTCGGCGCGAGCGTCGCGGGGTCGTTGAGCGGATAGGAGCGCCCGGCGCCGCGCTGGTCGTACTGAACGACGGTGAAGACATCCTCCCACGGACGCTGGAACGCCCAGGCAAAAGGCATTTCGACCGCGCCGGGGCCGCCGTGAACGAAGATCAGGATCGGGTTGTCGCGGTCGGCGCCGCGCACATTGACGACCTGCCGCGCGCCCCCGAGGGTGACCTCGAAGGTATCCTGCACGCCGTTCGGGGTGACGACCTTGCCGATATCGGCGACGATCGCGCGGGCGGGGGCGTAGGCGTCGTCGGTTTGGGCGGCGGCGGGGGTCGCGAGGGCGGCGAGCAGGGCAAACGCTGCAGTAAGAATTTTCATCGAAAACAGCCCTTCGTCATCCCCGCGAAAACGGGGACCCAGTTCTGCCGTCGCTACTGGGTTCCTGCTTTCGCGGGAATGACAAAAGTGGGTTGGGATCGCGGCGATCAGAAATCCAGCGGCCCGTCCAATTCCTTGACCTGCCAGGGCAGGCCATGATTGTTCAACATGTCCATGAACGGATCGGGATCGAACTGCTCCATGTTGAACACGCCGGTGCCTTCCCAGGCGCCGGTCACCATCATCGCGGCGCCGATCATCGCGGGCACGCCGGTGGTGTAGCTCACCGCCTGGTTGCCGGTTTCGGCAAAAGCGTCCTCATGGTCGCAGATGTTATAGAGGTAGAGCGTCTTTTCCTTACCGTCCTTGCCCAGGCCGGTTGCGATCACGCCGATGTTGGTCTTGCCCTTGGTGGTCTCGCCGAGGCTCGACGGTTCGGGCAGCACCGCTTTGAGGAATTGCAGCGGGACGATCTCGCGACCTTCGTAGATCACCGGATCGATCCGCGTCATGCCGACATTCTGCAGCACGGTCAGGTGGGTGATATAGGCCTCGCCGAAGGTCATCCAGAAACGGATACGCTGGATCTCGGGCAGGTGCGTTTTCAGGCTTTCGATCTCCTCATGGTACATGAGGTACATCGTCTTTTCGCCCACCGCTTCGAAGTCGAATGTCTGCTTCACCGACATCGGCGGGGTTTCGACCCAGTCGCCATTTTCCCAGTGGCGCGCGACCGCGGTCACTTCGCGGATATTGATCTCGGGATTGAAGTTGGTCGCGAAATGCTGGCCATGGTCGCCGCCGTTGCAGTCGAGGATGTCGAGCGTGTCGATGCGGTCGAAATGATGCTTCTTGAGCCAGGTCGTGAAGACGCTCGTCACCCCGGGGTCGAAGCCCGAGCCGAGCAGCGCCATCAGCCCGGCGTCCTTGAAGCGGCCCTGATACGCCCACTGCCAGTGATATTCGAACTTCGCCTCGTCGCGCGGTTCGTAGTTCGCGGTGTCCATATAGTGCGCGCCGGTCGACAGGCACGCCTCCATGATGGTGAGGTCCTGGTAGGGAAGCGCGAGATTGACGACATGCGTCGCGCCGATCGAGCGGATGAGGGCGGCGGTCGCGTCGATATGGTCGGCGTCGACCTCGGCGGTGTCGATGGTGACGCCGGTGCGCGCCTTCACTGATTCGGCGATCGCGTCGCATTTGAACTTGCGGCGGCTCGCCAGCGTGATGTGCGGAAAGATGTCGGGGTTCATCGCCATCTTGTGCACCGCGACCGAACCGACGCCGCCTGCGCCGATCACCAAAACCTTGCTCATGAAAATCTCCTGCGCCTGTCTATGCGGCTTGTCTTGTATGACCGGCCCTATAGGACGAAGCGATGACACAGCAAAGCCCCGAACCCCTGCTCGATCCGGCGCGCGCGCCGAGCCTCGCGGGGGTCGAACGCGCCGCGGCGAAAGTCGCTGCATTGTTGCCGCAAACCCCGCTGCTGCCGCTCGAGGTCGACGGCGTCACGATCTGGTGCAAGGCCGAATGCCTGCAGCCGGTTGGCGCCTTCAAGATTCGCGGCGCCTGGCACCGGCTGTCCGACCTGACCCCTGAGCAGGCCGGCGCGGGCGTCGTCGGCGTGTCGAGCGGCAATCATGCGCAGGGCGTCGCCTGGGCGGCGAAGCGGCTGGGGGTCAAGGCGACGATCGTGATGCCCAGCAACGCGCCCGCGATGAAGCTGGCGGCGACGCGCGCGCTGGGGGCAGAGGTGGTGCTCTATGACCGCGTCACGGAATCGCGCGACGCGGTGGCGACGAAGCTACTTGAGGAACGCGGCGGGACGCTGGTGCATGCCTATGGCGATCCGTGGATCATCGAAGGGCAGGGGACCGCGGGGATCGAGGCGCGCGCGCAGATGGCGGAGCGCGGGATCGATGGCCCGGACAAGGTGATCGCCTGTTGCGGTGGCGGCGGCTTGTCGGCGGGGCTGGCGCTCGCCTGTCCCGAGGCCGAGGTGATCGCGGTCGAGCCCGAGGGTTGGGACGATGTCACCCGCAGCCTGGCGGCGGGGGAGATCTTGTCGGTCGAGAACCTGGCCTATCCGACCGAATGTGATGCGCTGCAGACGCCGGAGACCTGGCCGATCAACTTCGCGGTGTTGCAGGCGCGCGGGGTACGCGGCGTCGTGGTGACGCGGGAGGAAGTGCGCCATGCGATACGCGTGGCATTCGAGAAATTGCACCTTGTCGTCGAGCCCGGCGGCGCGGCGGCGCTTGCGGCGGTACTCGCGGGCAAGGTGTCGCCGGGCAAGGCGACGCTGGTCACCCTGTCGGGGGGCAATGTCGACCCGCAGAAATATGCGGAAATTTTGGCCGGATATTAATCGGCCCCGGTGCGTTGTAAGGGCAAAGGAGATATATGATGCAGAAGAGCATGATCCTGTTCGGAGCCACCGCGATGGTGTTGCTGGCCGGCTGCGAAAAGGTCGAGGCCCCCGCGCCCGCGCCGACCGAAACCACGGTGGTCCCGGACGAAACCGTTCCCGCCGACGACGCGACCGATCCCGAAGCCGACCCCGCGACCGCGCCGCACCGCTTCGCGAGCTGGGCCGGAAAATGGACGGGGGTCGAGGGCATGTTCGTGACGATCACGCCCGGCGAACCCGGCAAATACAAGCTGGAGATGCAGTCGGACCTCGACACCAAGGGGACCTATGACGGCAACGACAGCGAGCATGGCATCAAGTTCAAGCGCGGCAACGAGGAATTGAGCCTGCGCCGCGGCAATGGTGACGAAACCGGACTGAAATGGCTGGCGGGCAAGAAGGAATGCCTGATCGTCAAGGACGGCGAAGGCTATTGCCGGGATTGACCTGGCCGTCATCCCGGCCTTCGCGGGGGCGCCCACGCTACTGCTCCACGCGATTAGCCATTTGAGGCCGCGTGCCATTCGAAGGAATGGCGACTCTGCCGGCCCTCCGATCTTTCGGCAGCTCCTCTTCAGGCGGCGAGCAGCTCGTCGGCCGGACCGAAAAACTCGTAGTGAATATGGTCGGACGGCACACCGGCGAGCGACAGGGCGGCCACCGCGGCGCGCAGGAAGGGGCGCGGGCCGCAGATATAATAGTCCGCCTCGCCCACCGGGGTGTTTGCGACCAGCCATTCTTCGGTGATCAGACCGGCATGGTCATAGTCGCGGCCCGCCACCTCATCGGCCAGCGGCGTCTGGTGGAAGTCGATGACGCGAACCGCACGCCCCTTCGCCGCCAGCGCGCGGACATGATCGCGCATCGCGTGGGTGTCGCGGTCGTGCGTGCCATGGATATATTGGACGGGGACATCGCCGCCGCCCTCGACGAGCGCCTCCAGCATGGACACCATCGGCGTCAGGCCGACGCCGCCCGACAGCAGGACGACGGGGCGCTGCGGCGACTGGGCCAGGAAAAACTCGCCGGCGGGCGCCGCGACTTTCAGGATCGTGCCGACATCGACGCTGTCGTGAAGCCAGCCCGATGCAAGGCCCTGCGGCTCGCGCTTCACCGAGATGCGATAGGTTTCGCCATTGGGTGCGGCCGAGATCGAATAGTTGCGCTTGACCGGCAGATGTCCGGAAATCTCGAACCAGAAGGTCAGATACTGACCCGGCTTGAAGGCCATGGCCGCGCCGCCATCGGCGGGGCGCAAGGTGAAGGATTTGATCACGCTGCTCTCGCGCGTTACCGTCTCGACACGGAAATCGCGCCAGCCGTTCCAGCCTCCGGTCGTCGCCTTCTGCTCGCCATAGACCCGGGCTTCGCGCGCGATCAGGATGTTGGCGAGGAACCAATAGGCTTCCCCCCAGGCGGCCATGATTTCGTCGGTTGCCGCGTCGCCGAGCACGGCCTTGATCGCGCCGAGCAGCGCGTCGCCGACATGCGGATAATGTTCGGGCAGGATCTGAAGCCCGACATGCTTCTGGGCGATGCGCTCGACGGCGGGCGCGAGCGCCGCCAGATTGTCGATGTTGCTGGCATAGGCGAGGATGGCCCCGGTCAGTGCGCGCGGCTGCGATCCCGTATCCCCATGATGCGACTGGTTGAACAGGTCGCGGATCTCGGGGTTTTCGAACATGCGCGCATACATTTCGTGGACGATGTCGAGACCATGCGCTTCGAGCGCCGGGACGGTGGCTTTGACAAGCGCGATGGTGCGATCGCTGAGCGGCTGTGACATGGGATCTCCTGTGGATATGGGAAAAGCGGCCCGACTCGATTAAACATGTATTAATTGCGCATGTATGGCGATCGATTGAAACATGCAATAGAAATGCATATTATTGGCGACGAGCCGGTGAAAGGAATGTGCGATGCGCCTGACGCGCTACTCCGACTATGCGATCCGGGTGCTGCTCTATCTGGGTAGTCAGCCCGACGACCGGCTGTCTTCGATCGGCGATATCGCGCGAAGCTATGGCATTTCGCAGAATCATCTGATGAAGGTCGTCAACGATCTGGTGAACGCCGGTTATCTGGAAAGCGTGCGTGGGCGTTTCGGGGGCATCCGTCTCGCCCGCGCACCCGAGGCGATCAACATCGGGGACGTCGTACGCCATACCGAGGATGGCTTTGACCTCGTCGATTGCGCGAACTGTATCATTGCTCCGGCGTGCGGGCTGACGGGGGTGCTGCACGAAGCGCTGGCGGCGTTCATGCAAGTCCTCGACCGCTACACACTCGCCGATCTCCGAGCCAACCGGGCTGGCCTATGGACGATTCTGGAGACAAAGAGCGCAATCCCGGATTGAGCCGGCCCAATCCTGTGGGGTCAGGCCGATGGCTGGCCAAGGGTCGGGACACATTAGACAGCGCCAGAAGATGACGGTTGCGGCGAGAGCGATGGCGGAGAAATAGGTTCTATTCAGGCTCCTCGCAGCGAGCCTGAATCACCGCCATCAACGTAAATCAATGGGTCCTGACCCTGGGCGTCACCGAACCGGATGCGGAGAAGTTTGATCCAGCGCAAATTCATTGGCGGCTACTCTGCTATCTCGGAGAGCAGAGAGGCGAGGCAAACCCATGGAGGATAGAAAATGTTCTGCCCGGAATGCGGCGAAGTGATCGGATCGGGGCCGCTCGACGTGCGGCGTGCGCGCCACTCTGGCCGCGACGGCGTCGGCGTCGCGAAAGCCGTCGGCCAATGGTTTCGCATTCTCCTTCGCTCTCTCCGCCGAGACGGCTGAGCATGGCGCCGCACCATTGCCGGCCCGAGGCGGGTGGCGATCCGGCGACGGCCACCGCGGCGCTTGCCTGTCCCTCGGCTTTCGAGGCGAACCATGTGGCGGCGCGCGCCGGTCTGTCGATCGCGCCGGAATGACCATAGGCGGGAACGTGACGGAGGCGGCCGGCGGATCGGGCGCCGGGGCGCCGCTCTGGCTTCAGGGTGGCTATCGCCTGCTCTTCGCCTGCGGCGCGTTGTGGGCAGCGCTCGTCGTGATTCTGTGGGTTGGCGCGTTCGGCGGTCGCTGGACGCTCCCGGCCGCGATGGCGCCGCTCGCCTGGCATCAGCACGAGATGCTGTTCGGCTATCTGGGCGCGATCATCGGCGGCTTCGTCAGCGCCGCCATACCCAACTGGACGGGGCGCCCGACGGTGACCGGGTGGCGCATCGCCGCAGTGGTCGGCCTGTGGCTGGCGGCGCGGCTGGCAATCCTCTTTTCGGCGACGGTGCCGCCGCTGATCGGCGCAGCGCTCGACAGCCTCTATCTCCTCATCCTCCTCGCCTATGCGGCGCGCGAGATTTTCGCCTCGGGCAATCGCAACAAGCCGATCCTGATCATCCTCTTTCTGTTCGCCGCCGCCTCGGCGCTCGATCACGCCGCGATGATGGGCGCGCTCGCCGATCCGATGCTCGGGATGCATATGGGCTTTGCGCTGGTCCTGCTGTTGATCGCGCTCATCGGCGGGCGCATCATCCCCGCCTTCACGCGCAACTGGCTGGTACGGCAGGGCGCCAATGAAGGCCTGCCGACCCTGCCGAACCGTTTCGACATGATCGCGATGGGAACGACCGCGCTCGCGCTCGCGGCGTGGGTCGCCGGCCCGGCAAGCCCCGTCGCGGCGGGATTGCTGATCGTCGCGGGCGGGCTTCAGGCGGTCCGCCTCGCGCGCTGGGCCGGGTTGAAGGCGTTGCGCGACCCGATCGTCTTTGTCCTTCATCTTTCCTATGCTTGGTTGCCGGTCGGGCTGATCTTGCTGGGGAGCGCGATGCTATATCCGCTCCTGCCCGTGTCGAGCGCCGTCCACGCGCTCGGCGCTGGGGCGATGGGGACGATGACGCTGGCGGTGATGACGCGCGCGACGCGGGGGCACACCGGTCGCCCGCTCGTGGCCGACCGCGCGACCGTCCTCATCTATAGTTTGGTCCATTCGGGCACGTTCCTGCGCGTGATCGCGCCGTTGCTGCCGTTCGAATATTTGCGGGTCATCGCGCTCGCGGGCGCGCTGTGGGCGGCGGCGTTCCTGCTGTTCCTGATCGCCTATGTCCCGATGGCGGTGCGGCCGGTTTCCGGCGCCCATCTGGCATGATCGACGCACCCGTCACGGGTTCGCGCCGGGCGCGCATGGCGATGGCGGCAAACCCATCGTCCCTTCCCACGACCGCCGTAGTCGACTACGGGGGAGGGGTGATCGACTGTACCACCTGCGTCGTCCGCAACCGGGCAATTTGCGCAAGCCTCGACGCCGACGAACTGGCGCTGCTCAGCAAGCTGGGTCGGCGCCAGCGCGTGAAGGCGGGCCATACCTTGTTGTGGGAGGGCGATGATGCACCCGTCGTGGCCAATGTCCTCGACGGCGTGCTGAAACTGGTCGTCGCGTCCGCTGACGGCCGCGAACAGATCGTCGGCGTCGTTTTTCCGTCCGATTTCATCGGCCGCCCGTTCGGCAAGGAAAGCCCGTACAGCGCCACCGCGATGACCGATGCCGAGGTTTGCATCTTCAATCGCAAGAGTTTCGACGATTTCGCCTGCGCGCACCCCGATTTGCAACACAAGCTGCTGCGCCGCACGCTCGACGAACTGGACCGCGCGCGGCATTGGATGATGCTGCTCGGCCGCAAATCAGCCGAAGAGAAGGTCGCGTCCTTCCTGCTCGAAATGTCCGAGCGCTTGTCGGGGCAAGGGTGCGGCGGCGGCGCGCGGAGCAGTTTTGAGCTTCCGTTCGGCCGCCAGCAGATCGCCGACATATTGGGGTTGACGATCGAGACGACGAGCCGTCAGCTCACCCGGATGCGCGCCGCGGGCCTGCTCGACCTGCCGTCGCGCCGCGAGATCGTCATTATCGACCGTGCGGCGATGGAGACCCTCGCGGGCTGACCACCCGCGCATGGTCTTTTTCTGGGGCAAATCGCCCCGTTGATGCGCCGCAACATTTTTCGTTGATCCAGGTCAATGTTCGGTGGCGCTCGCACCGCCATGGACGATCGTGAACGCGCGCGATGGAGCCGCGCCGAACGGGGATTCGCGATGATGGACGATCTGGTTTTCAAGGCTGGCGGCTGGCTGGCGCTCGCGCTGCTGGCGCTGGTCTTCGCGGCGCTGGCTGTCGACGCGCCCTTTGCCGTTCATATGATCATCATCGCGATCACCTGCATGATCGCGCTGTGGTTTCGCGTCTCTCGCGCCGATTATGCGGGGATGGCGCGCGGGCTGCTGAAGATGCCCGCGGACGAAGGCGTCTATGACGACGATCCGGTGCGCTGGGGCGTCATCGCTACCATCTTCTGGGGCGTCGCGGGGCTGGCGGTCGGCCTCTATATCGCGTTGCAGCTCGCCTTTCCGGCGCTCAATCTTGGGATCGAATATACCAGCTTCGGGCGGCTGCGCCCGCTCCACACGTCGGCGGTCGTCTTCGCCTTTGGCGGCAATGCCCTGATCGCGACGAGCTTCTATGTCGTGCAGCGCACCTGCCGCGCGCGGCTCGCCTTTCCCGGCGCCGCGCGCTTCGTCTTCTGGGGTTACCAGCTCTTTCTGGTTCTTGCCGCCACCGGCTATGTCATGGGCGTCACCGAGGCGCGCGAATATGCCGAGCCCGAATGGTATGTAGACCTTTGGCTGACGATCGTCTGGATCGTCTATTTCATCGTCTTCGTCGGCACGATCGTCAAACGCCGCGAGCCGCATATCTATGTCGCCAACTGGTTCTATTTGAGCTTCATCGTCACCATCGCGATGCTGCACATCGTCAACAATCTTTCGATTCCAGTGACGATTTTCGGGTCAAAAAGCTATTCGGCTTTTGCGGGGGTGCAGGATGCGCTGACGCAGTGGTGGTACGGGCATAATGCGGTCGCCTTTTTCCTGACCGTGCCCTTCCTCGCGATGATGTACTATTTCGTTCCCAAGCAGGCGGAACGGCCGATCTACAGCTATCGCCTGTCGATCCTGCATTTCTGGTCGCTGATCTTCCTCTATATCTGGGCCGGGCCGCACCACCTCCATTACACGGCGCTGCCCGACTGGGCGCAGACGTTGGGCATGGTGTTTTCGGTCGTCCTGTGGATGCCGAGTTGGGGCGGCATGATCAACGGGCTGATGACGCTGAATGGCGCGTGGGACAAGATCCGTACCGACCCGATCATCCGCATGATGGTCGTCGCGCTCGCCTTCTATGGCATGGCGACGTTCGAGGGGCCGATGCTGTCGGTGAAGGCGTTCAACAGTTTGAGCCACTATACCGAATGGACGATCGCGCACGTTCACGCCGGGGCGCTCGGCTGGAACGGCATGATCACCTTTGCCGCGGTCTATTATCTGGTGCCGCGCCTGTGGGGACGCCCGCGCCTCTATTCGCTGCGCATGGTCAACTGGCACTTCTGGCTCGCGACGCTGGGGATCGTTTTCTACGCCTCCTCGATGTGGGTGGCGGGGATCATGCAGGGGCTGATGTGGCGCGAATATGGGGCCGACGGCTATCTGGTCTATAGCTTTGCCGAAAGCGTCGCGGCGATGCACCCGATGTATCTGATCCGGGCCGCAGGCGGAGCGATGTACCTCGCCGGCTTCCTGCTGATGGTCTTCAATGTCTGGGCGACGCTTGCGGGCAGGGTCCGCGAAGAAAAACCGATGACCGAAACGCCGTACAACGCCGCCGCGGACCGTCCGCTGGCGCCCGTTCCCGCCGAATAAGGAGCCAAGGCAAATGGCGATCCAACCCGCCGAAAAACGCTTCAGTCACAAGAAGCTCGAACGCAACGTCAGCCTGCTCGGCTTCTTTTCGCTGATCGCCGTTGCGATCGGCGGCATCGTCGAGATCGCGCCCCTGTTCTGGATCGACAACACGATCGAGAAGGTCGACGGGATGCGTCCTTACACCCCGCTCGAGCTTGCGGGGCGCAACATCTATATGCGTGAAGGCTGTTACACCTGTCACAGCCAGATGATCCGCCCGTTCCGCGACGAGGTCGAACGCTATGGCCATTACAGTCTGGCGGCCGAGAGCATGTATGACCATCCGTTCCAGTGGGGGTCGAAGCGGACCGGGCCGGATCTTGCCCGTGTCGGCGGTCGCTATTCGGACGAATGGCACAAGGCGCATCTGATCGACCCGCGCAGCGTCGTCCCCGAATCGATCATGCCCGGTTATGCCTTCCTCGCCGAGCGCGATCTTGCCCCGGGCGACATGAAGCGCGACCTGACCGCGCTCACCCGCGTCGGCGTTCCTTATACGAAGCAGGATATTGCCAAGGCGAACGACGACATCCGCGCGCAGGCCGATCCCGACGCGGGGGCCGGCGACCTCGTTAAACGCTACCCGAAGGCGCAGGTGCGCGATTTCGATGGCGACCCGGCTCAGGTGACCGAAATGGACGCGCTGATCGCCTATCTCCAGATGCTCGGCACGTTGGTCGATGTCGAAAAGGCGGCGCCGCAGGAACAGGCGCACGCGCCTGCCGCGGCTTCGGGAGCGGTGCGATGAGCTATGACGAGGTGCGGCATTTCGCCGACAGCTGGGGCCTGATCGTCATGGTGGCGATGTTCCTCCTCTTCATCGCCTGGCCGTTTCGCAAGGGCGCCCGCCGTCACCATGACGAAGCGGCAAATATGATCTTCAAGGACGACGAGCATGGCCGATCATAAGCGTATCGACGAAGTGACCGGCACGCACACGTCCGGTCACGAATGGGACGGCATCGAGGAACTCGACACGCCGATGCCGCGCTGGTGGCTGTGGTCGCTCTATGCGACGATCGTCTGGGGCATCGTCTATGTCATCCTCTATCCCGCCTGGCCGATGATCCATGGCGCGACCGAGGGTGTGCTCGGCTGGAGCAGTCGCGGCCAGCTCGAACAGGAGATGCAGGCCGACACGGCGCGCCGCGCCCCGGTGATGAACGCGATCGCCGCGACCTCGATCGCCGACCTGCCCGCAAAACCCGAACTGATGCAGGCGGCGGTGCAGGGCGGGGCGGCCGCCTTTCGTGTCCATTGCGTCCAATGCCACGGCGCGGGCGGCGCGGGGGTGAAGAAGCTCTATCCCAGCCTGACCGACGACGACTGGCTGTGGGGCGGCGATCTTGCGACGATCGAATATACGATCACCCATGGCATCAGGAATCCCGATCACAAGGCGACGCGGACCAGCCAGATGCCCGCCTTCGGACGCGACGGCATCCTCGAGCCAACGCAGATCGCCGATGTGGTGAGCTTCGTCCGCACGATCAGCCATCAGGAAAAGCGGAGCGCATCGTCAGCGCGCGGCGCGGTGCTGTTCGAGGCGAATTGCGCGGTATGCCATGGCCCGACCGGCAACGGCGGGCGCGAGGTCGGCGCGCCGAAGCTGAACGATGCGATTTGGCTCTATGGCGGCGACCGCGCCAGCATCACCGCGACGGTGACCCAGCCGCGCAACGGCGTGATGCCGCGCTGGAACAGCCGGCTCGACCCGGGGACGATCAAGATGCTCGCCGCTTATGTCTATTCGCTCGGCGGCGGCGAAAAGGCGCCGGCGCCGGCCTTGGCCGCCGCCGCGGCGGAAGGACTGGGAGCCGATGGCCAGCCCTGACGACCTGACCGGCGAGCATGGATCGCTCTATGCGGCGCGCAAGGGCGTCTACCCCAAGAAGGTGGACGGCCCTTTCCGGCGTTTCAAATGGGGGATCATGGCGGTCACGCTGGCGATCTATTACGGAACGCCGTGGATCCGTTGGGATCGCGGCCCCCATGCGCCCGACCAGGCTGTGCTCGTCGATCTGGCGAACCGGCGCTTCTACATGTTCCAGATCGAGATCTGGCCGCATGAATTCTATTATGTCGCGGGCCTGCTCATCATGGCGGGGATCGGGCTGTTCCTCGTTACCAGCGCGGTCGGGCGCGCGTGGTGCGGCTATGCCTGTCCGCAGACGGTGTGGACCGACCTGTTCCAGCATGTCGACCGGCTGGTCGACGGCGACCGCAACGCGCAGATCCGCCTCGCAAACGCTCCCTGGACGGCCGAGAAGATCGTCAAGCGGACGCTGAAATATGCGGTCTACCTGACCGTCGCATTCTGGACCGGCGGTGCGTGGATCATGTATTTCGCCGACGCGCCGACGCTGACGCATGATTTCTGGACCGGGCAGGCCGCGCCGGTCGCCTATGTCACGGTGGCGGTGCTGACCGCGACGACCTTTGTCCTCGGCGGCTTCCTGCGCGAACAGGTGTGCATTTATATGTGCCCCTGGCCGCGCATCCAGACCGCGATGATGGACGAAAAATCGCTGCTGGTGACGTACAAGGACTGGCGCGGCGAGCCGCGCGCCAGCGTCAAGAAGGCCGAGAAGGACCCCGGCGTCTTTGGCGACTGTGTCGATTGCAACCAGTGCGTCGCGGTCTGCCCGACCGGCATCGACATTCGCGAGGGGCCGCAGATCGGCTGCATCACCTGCGCGCTGTGCATCGACGCCTGCGACAGCGTGATGGCGCAAGTCGGCCGACCGCGCGGCCTGATCGACTATTGCACGCTCGACGACGCCGCGACCGAAAAAGCGGGCGGGGTCGCGCCGCCGATCCGCAAGACGCTCTTCCGCCCGCGGACGCTACTGTATTTCGGCCTGTGGGGCGCGATCGGCCTCGCGATGCTCTTCACCCTCGGCCAGCGCACCCGTCTCGATCTTGCCGTCCAGCACGAGCGCAGCCCGCTCTATGTTCAGCTTTCCGACGGCGCGATCCGCAACAATTACACGCTGAAGCTGCGCAACATGGAACTCCGCCCGCGCATGATCGAGGTCACGCTGAGCGGCCTGCCCGGCGCGCGGTTGTGGATCGAAGGCGGCGCGCGCGAGGCGGCGCAGCAGAGCCTGCGCATGTCTCTCGCGCCTGACCGCGTGACGAGCGCGCGGCTGTTTATCGTCGCCCCCGGCGCGGGCCCGGCGCGGCAGGAATTCACGATCGCGGTGCGCGCGCTCGACGACGATCCGCGCGGCGACAGCGAGACCATCCAGTTCGACCGGCCGGGGACCGAACCATGACCGACAAGCGCGAACGAAAGCCCTTCACCGGGCGCCATGCGGCGATCATCCTGATCGCCTTCTTCGGCGTCGTCATCAGCGTCAATATCGTGATGGCGAGCTTTGCGCTGTCGACCTTTGGCGGCACCGTGGTCGACAACAGCTATGTTGCGAGCCAACATTACAATGAATGGCTCGCGCGTGCCGCGGCGCAAGAGCGGCTCGGCTGGGACAAGAGTGTCACTGTCGACTCCGACCGGCATGTCCGGCTGATCGTCCGCAAGGACGGCGCGCCGCTGGACGGACTGCGTATCGTTGCGACGCTCCGTCATCCGCTCGGTCAAGCACCCGCGCGCGCGATGCGCTTCGTACCAACGGCGGGCGGCGCTTTGCGTTCGGTCGAGGCTTTGCCCGCCGGGCGCTGGCAGATCGACCTGTCGGTGCATCACGGCGCCGACGAGGCGCGCTATCGGATCGATCTCCAATGACTGCGGCGGCGACCTCGTTGATCGAACGCGATTTCGCGGTGCCCGACATCCGCTGCGCGGGCTGCATCGCCAAGCTGGAGCAGGGGTTGGTGCGCGACCGGCGGATCGCCGCCGCGCGGGTCAATTTCACCGAAAAGCGCGTGCATCTGTCCTGCACCCCCGACGCCGAAACGCCCGAGTTGATCGGCGCCTTCTCGCGGCTCGGGTTCGAGGCGCATCCGATCAGCGACGGTCCGCTGGAGGTCGATCGCGGCGCCTCCGACAGCCGCGCGCTGCTGCGCGCGGTCGCGGTGTCGGGCTTCGCGATGATGAACATCATGCTGCTGTCGGTGTCGGTCTGGTCAGGCGCAAGCGGCGCGACGCGTGACCTGTTCCACTGGCTGTCGGCGGCGATCGCGCTGCCGACGGTCGCCTATGCCGGGCGGTCTTTCTTCCGTTCGGCGTGGCGCGCGGTTCGCCACGGCCGGACCAATATGGACGTGCCGATCAGCATCGGGGTGCTGATCGCGACCGCGCTCAGCCTTTACGAAACTGCGACGCACGGCCCGCACGCCTATTTCGACGGCGTCGTGATGCTGCTGTTCTTCTTGCTCTGCGGCCGCTGGCTCGACAGCGTGATGCGCGACCGCGCGCGGGGCGGGGTGACGGCGCTGCTCCGCAACATGGGCACCGGCGCGATGGTCGTCGACCCGGACGAAGCAAGCCGCTGGGTCGACGCCACTGCGATCGAACCCGGAATGGTCATGCTGGTCGCCGCGGGCGAGCGGCTGGCGGCCGACGGCGTGATCGTCGGCGGTGCCAGCCAGATCGACCTGTCGCTGCTGACCGGTGAAAGCGCGCCGCGGGAGGTGCTGAGCGGCGATCCTGTTCACGCCGGGACGCTGAATATCGAGGCGCCGATCCGTGTCCTGGTGACTGCGGCGGGCGCCGACACCGCGATCGCCGACATCGCGCGTCTGATGGGCGAGGCGGCGCAGGGCAAGTCGCGTTATGTCCGCATCGCCGATCGCGCGGCGCGCTATTATGCGCCTGCGGTCCACACCTTGGCTTTGCTCGCTTTCGCCGGCTGGATGATCGCCGGGGCCGGCTGGCACCACAGCTTGCTGATCGCGGTCGCGGTGCTGATCATCACATGTCCCTGTGCGCTCGGCCTCGCGGTGCCAGCGGCGCAGATCGTTGCGGCGGGCGCGCTGATGCGGGTCGGGGTGCTGGTGAAGGACGGATCGGCGCTTGAACGGCTGGCCGAGGTCGATCGGGCGATGATCGACAAGACGGGAACGCTGACTCTCGGGCGACCGGTCGCGGCCAATCTCGATGCCGCCGACGCCACCGCCCGCGCGCTGCTGCTCGCGCTGGCGCGCGCCAGCCGTCATCCGCTGAGCGAGGCGCTGACCCGCGACCTGACGGCGGCGGGCGTGACGCCCCTTGCGGTCGAGGCGATCCGCGAAACCCCCGGCGCCGGGATCGAGGCGCGGTGGGGGACGCGGCGGGTGACGCTGGGTCGACCCGCGCAGACCCTCGCCGACAGCGCGCTCGCGACCGAACTGGCGATCGACGGCGTGCCGGCGATCATCGTCCGCTTCTCCGACACGCTTCGTCCCGACGCCCCCGACACGATCGCTGCGCTGCGGCGCGCCGGCGTCGTGCCGACCATCCTGTCGGGCGATCGCGCCGCCGCTGTCGCGCCGGTGGCGCGCACACTCGGGCTGACCGCCCAGACCAGCATGAGCCCGCAGGACAAGCTCGCCGCCATCGCGCGGCAAGCCGCAATGGGACATAAGGTGTTGATGATCGGCGACGGGCTGAACGATGGCCCGGCGCTTGCCGCCGGTCATGCCTCGATCGCGCCGGCCTCGGCGAGCGATGCGGGCAAGAATGCCGCCGATTGCATCTTCCTTGGCGACCGGCTGATGCCGGTAATGCAGGCGATCCGGGTGGCGCGACGGACACAGGCGATCGTGCGACAGAATTTCGCGCTCGCGATCGGCTATAATGTCATCGCGGTCCCGCTCGCTTTTCTCGGCTATGTAACACCGTTGGTCGCCGCCATCGCCATGTCGGGATCGTCGCTGATCGTCGTCGGCAATGCGCTGCGGTTGAAGGGCTCGGCGCGATGAACGGGCTGCTCGTCCTGATCCCGGTCGCACTCGGCCTCGGGCTCATAGGCCTCGCTGCTTTTTTCTGGTCGCTGCGCGGCGGGCAGTTCGACGATCTCGACGGCGCAGCGCTGCGCATCTTCGTCGAGGATGAGGAGAAGGACGTCCCATGATCGCGCGGTATTTCGTTCTGACGTTGGCCGCGGCGGTGCTGATGCAGCCGCCCGGCGCAGCCGAAGCGCGCGTCCTGACCATTCCTTCGTGCGGCGGCGCGGCGCACCGGATGATCGTGCCGGGCGATCCCGTCGACCCGAAACAGCGGCGCGACTGTGCCAAGGCCTGCCACATGATCGGCGAACGTCGCGGCAAGCGGGCGGGACCATTGAGCGGCGGCTGATTTCGTCGCCGTTGATCCCGATCAATGTCGTGGTGCCGGTTCGGGCATAGGGTGCGTGCATGTGGTCCTATCATCCCGATCTGCTCGCAAAGCCGGTTCCGCGCTACACCAGCTATCCGACGGCGATGGAATTCGCCGAAGATGTTGGCGCGAACGATTATGCGCGCGCCCTTGATGCAGTCGAACCGGCGACGCCGGTCTCGCTCTATGTCCATATCCCCTTTTGCGAGAGCATCTGCTGGTATTGCGGCTGCAATACCGGAGCGGCGGGTCGTAAGCAGCGGCTCGACGATTATCTGACGGCGCTCAGGTCGGAGATCGCGCTCGTCGCGAAGCGGCTGGGCGGACGCGGGCGCGTGAGCCGCATCGCTTTCGGCGGCGGCAGTCCCAATGCGATCGCGCCGGTTGAACTGGTGCGCTTGCTCGACCTGCTGCTCACCGTTTTCGATGCGCACCGGCCCGACGTCTCGATCGAGCTGGATCCGCGCGGCTTTTCACCCGAGTGGGCGCTGGTGCTCGCGGCGGCGCATGTCACGCGGGTCAGCCTCGGCATCCAGACCTTCGCACCGCACGTCCAGCAGGCGATCGGGCGCATCCAGCCGCTTTCGCACATCGAGCGCGTCGTCGCCGCGCTGCGCCTGCGCGATATCAACGCGATCAATTTCGATCTGATGTACGGCCTGCCCGGACAGGAACTGGCCGATGTCGAATCGACGATCGACGAGGCGCTGGCGCTGGCGCCGAGCCGCATCGCCTTTTTCGGTTACGCCCATCTTCCGCAGATGATCGCGCGCCAGCGGCGGATCGATGCGAGCCGGCTGCCCGACCAGCGCCTGCGCTTCGAGCAGGCCGAGCTTGGCTATCGACGGCTGACCGCGGCTGGCTATGTCCCGGTCGGTTTCGATCATTTCGCCCGGCCCGCCGATTCGCTCGCCCTCGCAGCTCGCGAAGGCCGGGTGAATCGCAATTTTCAGGGCTTTACCGAGGACGCCGCCCCCATTTTGCTTGGTTTCGGCGCCAGCGCGATCAGCAAGTTTCCCGATCTGATCGTCCAGAACGAGAAGCGGTCCGGCTCCTATCGCGATCTTGTCGGCGGGGGGCGACTCACCGCGGTGAGAGGCGTCCGGGTCGAGGCGGGAGAGCAGCGGCGCGCGCGGCATATTCGCGACCTGTTGTGCAACGGGCGCGCGCATTTGAGTTTCGATGAGCTCGCGCCGGCTCGAAGCGCCCTGACGGATTTCGAACGACGAGGGATTGTCGAGTGGGATGGCGATGCGCTCGTGATTCGCGACCACGGCCTGCCCTACGCACGGCACGTCGCCGCACGGTTCGATCGCATCCGGGGCGACATTCGGCCGATCTAGCAGCGGGGCGCGGCTTCCGGGCGACAATTGGCAATTCACGCCCAAAAGCTTTCTGACCGCAAACGTGAAGGGTTTACGGTCAGCAGCGCGACGCCATGGATTCGCCGGGATGACGATGCGAGTTTTTTCCGCCGTCCCCGATTTGTCATCGAACCGACGCGGGAATCGCAAGAATCGCTGCCATGGGCGGGGCCGGATCCACCTTTCTCCGGGAGACCTGCCATGGCCAGCCAGCCCAATCGCAAGATCGCCGCCGCCGTCGTTCGCGAGGACGCCGAGCAGAAGCAACGTCTGCTCGACCGCGCCTTCGCGTTCGCCTTTCGCGGGCTCGTCTACGCCCAGATCTGGGAAGACCCGGTGGTCGACATGGAGGCACTGGCGATCCGGCCCGGCAACCGCATCGCGACGATCGCGAGCGGCGGGTGCAATGTCTTCTCCTATCTGACCGCTGATCCCGCCGAGATCGTCGCGGTCGATCTCAACACCGCGCATGTGGCGCTGGGCCATCTCAAGCGCATCGCGGCGGCCAGGCTGCCCGATTATGCGAGCTTCCGCCGCTTCTTCGCCGACGCCGACAGCCGCGACAATGTCGAGGCGTACAAGGCGTATGTGCGGCCGCATCTCGACGAGGTCAGCCGCCGTTACTGGGAAGGCCGCGACCTTGTCGGACGCCGCCGCATCAACGGCTTTGCGACCGGACTCTACAAGCGCGGGCTGCTCGGCAATTTCATCGGCGTCGCGCATTTGCTCGCGCGGCTGATGAAGGCCGATCCGCGCGCGCTGCTCGAGGCGCGCGACATCGACGAACAGCGCCACATCTTCGAAACGAAATTCGCGCCCTTCTTCGACAGGAAGTTCGTGCGCTGGGTCACCGACCAGCGCTCGTCGCTGTTCGGCCTCGGCATTCCGCCCGCGCAATATGACGCGCTGGCGGGTGGCAAGCCGATGGCCGATGTGCTGCGCGCGCGGCTCGAGAAACTGAGCTGCGATTTCGACCTCAAGGACAATTATTTCGCCTGGCAGGCGTTCGGGCGCGGTTATGGCCGCGACGCGCAGGCGCCGCTGCCGCCCTATCTGCAGGCGGACAATTATGCCGCGGTCAAGGCGCGCGCCGAACGGGTGACGATGCTCCACGCCAACATGACCGACATGCTGGCGGCGGCGGATGACGCGAGTTTCGACCGCTATATCTTCCTCGACGCGCAGGACTGGATGAGCGACCCGCAACTGCTTGCGTTGTGGAGCGAGGTCCTGCGCACCGCGCGACCGGGCGCGCGGGTGCTGTTCCGCACCGCCGCCGAGCCCAGCCTGCTGCCCGGGCGTCTGCCCGACGCGCTGCTCGACCGCTGGGACTATCGCGCCGCAGAATCGCGCGATTATACGCGGCGCGATCGGTCGGCGATCTATGGCGGCGTCCATCTCTATGTGCTGAAAGCCTGATCGTGGCGGCGGCACAGGGGCATGCCGCGTTGATGGACAATGTCTATCGCGGCCAGCGCCATATCTATGACCTGACCCGCAAATATTATCTGCTCGGGCGCGACCGGCTGATCGACGAACTGCAGCCGCCGGTCGGCGGTCATGTGCTCGAGGTCGGCTGCGGCACCGGGCGCAACCTGATCGCGGCGGCGCGCTGCTGGCCCGGCGCGCATATCCACGGCATCGATATTTCGGCCGAAATGTTGAAAAGCGCGCGCGCCGCGATCGCCCGGGCGGGGCTGGAGCGGCGGGTGACGGTAGCGCAGGGCGACGCCACCGGGTTCGACCCCAAGGCGCTGTTCGGCGTCCCGCACTTCGACCGGGTCTTTCAGAGCTATACGCTGTCGATGATCCCCGACTGGCAGGGCGCGATCCGCGAGGCGGTGCGCCATCTGTCGCCGAGCGGGGTGCTGCATATCGTCGATTTCGGCCAGCAGGAGCAACTGCCCGGCTGGTTCCGCGCTGCGCTGTTCGGCTGGCTGGCGCGTTTCCATGTCGCGCCGCGTGCTTTGATGATCGACGCGATGCGTGAATTGTCGGCCGACACGGGCGGCCGGCTGGTCGTGACGCGCCTCTATCGCGGCTATGCCTGGTCGCTGCGGTTCGACAGGGGCCGACGCTGATATTGCCAAAGCGCGCGCGACCTGCTCCCTTCGGCGACGGAGGGAATGATGAGCGAGACGATAGGACCGGCGGGTCCGGCCGACCAGCCGGCCGTGATCGAGACATTGGCACAGGCATTCCAGACCGACCCGGCGCTGTCGTGGATATTGCCCGACCCCGATCATCGTGCGCGGGCGCTGCGCGGCCTGTTTCGCGTACTGGTACCCGCCGACATGCGCGCGGGAGTAGCGCTGCGATCCGAAGGCGACGCGGCGGCGGCGCTCTGGCGCGCGCCGGGGCAGGCGCATAGCGGGACACTGGAGTTCCTGCGCACCGTCATCCCGCTCGTCGCGACGTTCGGTACCGCCCTGCGGCGCGGACTGAAGGTGCAGGCCCGCATCGACGCGCACCGCCCAAAGGCGCGCTTCTGGTATCTTCATTATGTCGGCGTGCGGACCGCGCATCAGGGCAAGGGCCATGGCGGCCGGATCATCCGCGCGCAGACGGGGGTCGCCGACGCCGAGGGACTGCCGTGCTGGCTGGAAACCGCGACGCCGGAAAATGTGCCGCTCTACGAACGGCTGGGGTTCGTCACGCAGGTCGAATGGGATGTACCGGGCGGCGGCCCGCATTTCTGGGGCATGATGCGCCCGGTGGGCTGAGCGTCAGTCGTCGAACCCGACGAAACGCACCGCTTCTTCGACGCTCTTGCGGTTCGACACCACGGCGTTGGCGGGGAAATCCGCTTCGGGCCAGCCCATCGCGACGCAGATCATGATCACCTGGTCGTCGGGGATCGCGGCATGTTCGCGCACCACCGGGCTTTGCATGATGCCTTGGCTGTTGATGACGCAGCCGAGCCCGCGCGACCAGGCGGCGTTGACCAGCGCGTTGGTCACCGCGCCGCAGTCGAAGGGCGCGATGTCGCTGCCGAGCAATATGCGGTCATAGGTGACGACGACGCTGACCGGCGCGTCGAACTGGCGGAAGCCGCGGAGCACCCAGTCCTGGCGCGCATCCTTGTCGTCGCGTGCGATGCCCATCGCGCCGAAGAGCTGTTTCGCGATCTCGATCTGGCGTGCGCGATGGTCGTCGGCGATGCCGTCGAAGCGGCGGAACTCGCGGCTGTCGGGCTTGCCCGCCAGGATGCCGTCGGTGTTGCCCCGGCGGATCGCGTCGAGCGCGGCGCCGGTGACGACCGAGAAATTCCAGCACTGGTTGTTGAACGACGAGGGCGCGCGCATCGCGACCTCGATCACCTCGGCGACCAGCGCTTTCGGGACAGGCTTGTCGAGGAAGCCGCGAATGCTGCGGCGTCCTTTGACGACCTCGTCGAAACCCGGTGCGCTCGTCACGCGGCCTTGCGCAGTTCCAGACGATCCCAGATTTCGGTGAGCGCCTGGGTCAGGTCGCGCATCATCGCCTCGTCATGCGCCGGGCCGGGGGTAAAGCGCAGCCGTTCGGTGCCGCGCGGCACGGTCGGGAAATTGATCGGCTGCACATAGACGCCATATTCGGCGAGCAATATGTCGCTGATCTTCTTGGCGCGCACCGGATCGCCGACCATCAGCGGGACGATGTGCGTGGTCGAATCCATCACCGGCAGGCCGGCGTCGCGGAAGCTCTGCTTGAGATAAGCGGCGGCTTCCTGCTGCGCGTCGCGCTCGACGCTCGACGCCTTGAGGTGGCGCACGCTCGCGAGCACACCGGCGACGAGCACCGGCGACAGGCTGGTCGTGAAGATGAAGCCCGGCGCATAGCTGCGGATCACGTCGATGATATTCTTGTCGGCGGCGATATAGCCGCCCATCACGCCGAACGCCTTGCCGAGGGTTCCCTCGATGATCGTGATGCGATCGGCGGCTTCGTCGCGATCGCTGATGCCGCCGCCGCGCGGGCCGTACATGCCGACGGCATGGACTTCGTCGCAATAGGTCAGGGCATTATATTTGTCGGCAAGGTCGCAGATCGCGTGGATCGGGGCGACGTCGCCGTCCATCGAATAGACGCTTTCGAAGGCGATCAGCTTGGCGGCTTCGGGATCGTCGGCGGCCATCAACTCTTCGAGATGTGCGAGGTCGTTGTGACGCCAAACGCGCTTTTCGCAGCCCGAGTTGCGGATGCCCGCGATCATCGAGGCGTGGTTGAGCTCGTCCGAATAGATGATGCAGTTGGGCAGCAGCTTGCCGAGCGTGCCAAGCGTCGCCTCGTTCGAGATATAGCCCGAAGTGAACAGCAGCGCGCCGTCCTTGCCGTGCAGGTCGGCGAGTTCGGCTTCGAGGTCGATATGATAATGGGTGTTGCCGCCGATGTTGCGGGTGCCGCCCGAACCGGCGCCGACGTCATGCAGCGCTTCTTCCATCGCGGCGACGACCTTGGGATGCTGGCCCATCGCGAGATAGTCGTTCGAACACCATACGGTGATCGGCTTCGGGCCGTTATGACCGGCGAAGCAGCGTGCGTTGGGAAAGGACCCGCGATTCCGGAGGATGTCGATGAAGACGCGATAGCGCCCTTCTTCGTGCAGCCGGTCGATGGCGCGTGCGAAAATATCGTTATAGTTCACGTATCAGCCCCGCAGTCAGGTGCCAGTCCAAGCCATTGGGCCGCTCCCTCCGGGCGGCTATTAACACGGGGGCCAATAACGCCGAAACAACCCGAAATCCAGTGCGAACGATTCGCAACTTCTGCGCCAAATCAGTGTGATCGAGCCGCTAGATCAGTTCGATGCGATCGAGGCCGTAGGGCGCCAGCGCGGCCAGCGGCGGCGGCGGACGCTCGTCGCTACGCGTGAAGACCGCGAGGCCGGGGGCGACCGCCGCGGGCCATGGCTGGCCGTCGGTCAGGTGGGCGATGCGGCGGGCGATGCCCTGCGCCCCGTCGATCAGGCGGACGTGCGATCCCGCCTCGGCCTGCAATTCGTCGGCGAGCAGCGGGAAGTGGGTGCAGGCGAGGACGATGACGTCGAGCTTGTCGCCGCCGGGCTGGCTTGTCAGGCCGGCGATGGCGCGCGCAATGACGTCCATATCCACGGGATCGCCGCGCAGCTTCGCTTCGGCGGCGGTGACGAGGCCGGGGCTGCCGTGGCGCAGCACCGTCTTGCCGGCGGCAAAGCGCGCGCTGAGATCGTCGACATAGGGCTGGCGCACCGTCGCTTCGGTGCCGAGCACCCCGATGACGCCGGTCTTCGTCATCTCGGCGGCGGGCTTGATCGCGGGCACGGTGCCGACGATCGGCAGGTCGAGGGCGGCGCGGACATGCGTCAGCGCGATCGTCGAGGCGGTGTTGCACGCGATTACCGCAAGCCGTGGCTGGTAACGTTCGACGAGGCGGCCGAGCAGCGCGGGAACGCGCGCCGCGAGTTCGGCCTCGCTCTTCTGGCCATAGGGCAGGCCGGCATAATCGGCAGCATAGACGATCGGCGCGGTCGGCAGCAGCGCGCGCGTCGGGCCGAGCACGGTGAGGCCGCCGAGGCCGGAGTCGAAGAAGAGGATCGGGGCGTCGGGGGCAGGGGATCGCATGCGTGTCGCCTAGCAGGCGGCGGTGGCAGGTCAATGGTGCCCCCCTCCACTCCCGCAGGTTCGTCATTGCGAGCGAAGCGAAGCAATCCAGGGCGTTTTGCGCCTGCGCTGGATTGCTTCGCTTCGCTCGCAATGACGGACTTTGTTGATGACCGGTGCTCGGTTGTGCATCCGTTTCGGTAACGACATTCTCCGAATCCGTTGATTGCTTTCCCCAACCCCGTCAAAAGGAACGAAAGGGAGCAGGGAGCATCATGACCATCACTTTGCTGATAGCGGCGGGGTATCTGCTCGGATCGATCCCTTTCGGGGTCATCCTGACGCGAGCCTTCGGTGCGGGTGATTTGCGCCAGATCGGGTCAGGCAATATCGGTGCGACCAATGTGCTGCGCACCGGGCGCAAGGGGCTGGCGGCGGCGACCTTGATCCTCGACGGTGCGAAGGGCGCGGTCGCGGTGCTGCTCGCTCGGCATTTTTTCCCCGAAACCGGCGACGATGGCGCGATGGTCGCGGGGGCGGCGGCGATGATCGGCCATTGCTACCCCGTCTGGCTGAAGTTTCGCGGCGGCAAGGGGGTCGCGACCTTGCTGGGTCTGTCGCTCGCGCTCGCCTGGCCGATCGGGCTGGTGTTTGCGGGCGTCTGGCTCGGCGCCGTCCTGCTGTTGCGCATCTCGTCGCTCGGCGGGATGCTGGGGGCCGTCGCTGCGCCGCTGGCCGCGCTGGCGCTCGGCTATCCCATCTATGCGATCGGTCTGGCGGGACTCGCGGTCATCGTGCTCTGGCGTCACCGCGAGAATATCGCGCGGCTGCGCGCGGGAACCGAACCGCGCGTCGGCGCGATGAAAAGCGCCGAATGACCGACGCCGAAAGGCTGGCGCGGCTGCGGTTGATCCGCACGCCGCATGTCGGCCCGGTCAGCTGGCACCAGCTGATGGCGCGCTTCGGATCGGGCGAGGCGGCGCTCGCCGCGCTGCCCGATCTTGTGCTGCGCGGCGGCGCGGGCCGCGCGCGTATCGCGCCTTCCGAAATCGCCGAGCGTGAGATCGAGCGCGTGGCCTCGCTCGGCGCGCGTCATGTCTTCAGTGACGAGGCGGATTATTCGCCGTTGATGCGCGAGGTCGAGGGCGCACCGCCGGCCGTGATCGTCCGCGGCGATACAGCGATGCTCCAGCACCCCTGCGTCGCGATCGTCGGCGCGCGCAACGCCTCCGCGGTCGCGTGCCGCTTCGCGCGGCAGATGGCGGCCGAGCTGGCGGCGCAGGGTATCACGGTGGTCAGCGGACTGGCGCGCGGGGTCGACACCGCGGCGCATGTTGGCGCGCTTGGCGGGCGCACGGCGGCGGTGATCGCGAGCGGCATCGATATCGCCTTTCCGCCCGAAAATGCCGGGCTGCAGGAAAAGCTCGGCGCCGACCAGTTGCTGATCGCCGAGCAGCCGCCGGGCACCGAACCGCTGGCGCGCCATTTCCCGTCGCGCAACCGGATCATCGCCGGACTGTCGCACGGGACCCTGGTGATCGAGGCGGCGCCCAAGTCGGGCTCGCTGATCACTGCGCGCCGCGCCGGCGATTATGGACGCGAGGTGATGGCGGTGCCCGGATCGCCGCTCGACCCGCGCGCGCAGGGCTGCAACCTGCTGATCCGCGAAGGCGCGACGCTGATCCAGACGGTCGACGATGTGCTCGAGGCGCTGGGGCCGATCGATGCGCGCATGGTGCGCGAACCGGTGCGCAGCTATGCCGCGACGCCCGCCGTGCGCGACGCCGGCGAAGGGGACCGCCGGACCATCGTCGAACTGCTCGGGCCGACTCCCGTCGCGGTCGACGAGCTCGTCCGCCAATCGGGCTGCGCAGCCGCGACGGTACAACTGATCCTGCTCGAACTCGAACTCGCGGGGCGTATCGAGCGCCACGCGGGCGCCAGGATTTCCCGGCTGTGATGACCCGCACAGCGGCCTAACCTGCAGCAATCTAACCATTCATCGCGGTTCAGCCACGGTTCAGCGGCCGGACCACAGGTTCATGATATTGTATCACATGGCGGGGAGTTCGATGATGCGAAGCCGATTTCTGACGGGCGTGACGATGATCGCTGTTCTCGCGGGCGGCCTCGCCCCCGCGCCGCTGACCATCGCTTATGCCAAGCCGGGTGCGCCGCAGCAGGGCTTCTGCCGCAACGCCGACCCGCTGCCGCGCCTCGATGCCGAGGTGCAGCCGCCCCAGCCGCAACAGACAGGCGTGCCCATGACCAAGGGCGGCAAGCGCGAGCGCGATGACAAGTCGAGCGCCGACTATGCGCCGATGGCGCCGCCGCCACCTCCGCCGCCTCCGCCTCCGCCTCCGCCACCCCCTCCGCCGCTGATGGCGCCACCACCACCCAGCTATGACAGCGCTGCCGCCGACGTCGTCGTCACCGGCTCGGCGCGATCCGGATCGTCGGCTGCGGTCAGCGTGGTCGGCAGCGGCGAGTCGGTACGGGTAGCCCCGACCGCCCCGCCGCCGGCGTCGACGTCGCCCGTTCCCGGCTCGTCGTCGGACTATACGGGGCGACCCGTGCCGGTGCCGCCGCGCTATATTCCGCCCCAGCCGCAATCGGGCATCCTGACCGCGGGCGAGCATGACGATCTGCTCAATCCGGAACTCTATGCGGCCTATGTCAACCGCACCGACTTGGGCCAGGACATCCGCGCCCTGCCGCGCGTCGACACGATGCGCGTCGTCACGGTGAAGGTGAACGACCGCAACGGCCAGCCGATCCCCTTCGCCGACGTGGTCGTCACCTGCAGCGACGGCAACAGCATCACCATGGCGACGCAGGCCGACGGCAGCGCGGTCTTCTTCCCCGGGCTCGACCGGCTGAGCGAACGGATCACCGTGTCGGCGCGAAAGGCCGGGCGCAGCATCGCCGATGCGCGGCCGGTGCTCGTATCCGATGCGCCGGGTGGGCAGGTCGTCGGTCTGACCGCCAGCCAGGCCGCGACCAAGGCGACCAAGCTCGACCTGATGCTCGTCATCGACACGACGGGCAGCATGGGCGACGAGATCCGATACCTGCAGTCGGAAATGCGCGCGATCATCGCGTCGATCACCGCCAAGCACCGCGACCTCGATATTCGCGTCGGTTTTGTCTTCTATCGCGATATCGGCGACGAATATGTCACGCGCACCGTGGTGTTCGACCGCGACATCGGCCGCGCGCAGGGCACGCTGGCGGCGCAATATGCGACCGGCGGCGGCGACTATCCCGAGGCGATGGACCAGGCGCTGATCCGTGCGGTCGGGCAGGAGTGGCGCCCCGATGCGGTGAAGTCGCTGCTGCTCGTCGCCGACGCGCCGCCGCACAACGAACAGTTCGGCCGCACCTGGGCCGCCGCCGAGGCGGCGCGCGCCAGGCGTATCCATATCACCCCGGTCGCCGCCTCGGGCGTCGCCGACGAGGCCGAATATGCGATGCGCGCGATGGCCGCGGCGACCCAGTCGCGCTATCTGTTCCTGACCGACGACAGCGGCGTCGGCAATGCCCATGCGGCGCCGGCGATCGATTGTTATCTGGTGACGCGCCTCGACGCGCTCGTCCGCCGGGTGATCGACAGCCAGATCAGCGGGCGACGGATCGAGCCCGAGGATAGCGAGGTCATCCGCAGCGTCGGCCAATATGATGCGGGCAAATGCATCCTGCCTGCCGACTTCAAATGGCAGGACCAGTAAGCCGTTGACTTGCCCCCGCATCTGACCGATGCGGGGGCCATGGGTCGCTTCGGGGAACCTCGCCGACCGGATGCATCCGGTCCGTGAGGGTCGGAGGACCAATCCATGAAAAAACTGCTGTCGGCCGTCGCCATCGTGGCGATGCTGCTCCAGCCTGTCGCCGTGATCGCCAAGGACAAGGAACCGGTGAAGATCGCTGGTCCCGCCAATGCGAAGGGCGTCACCACCGTCACCGTCGGCGCCTTCAATGTCGGCTTCATCTTTGAATCGACCGACCAGACCGCGGCGTCGGGCGGGTTGATGGGGGCGTTCGGCGGCACGACCAAGGCGAAGAGCGAACTCGTCGGGGTGACCCCCGAAATGATGCAGGCGGTCACCGACGCCGCCTATGCCGACTTCGTGTCGCAGCTGACCGCCAGCGGTTATGCGGTGCAGGCACCGACCGAGATGTTCGGCCATGCCGCGCTGGCCAAGACCAAGTCGCAGGACATGCCGCTCGACATCAACATCGCGCTCGAAAAGGGCAGCAAGGGCAAGGCGACCTATTACAAGCCGACCGCGCTGCCCTCGCTGCTGATGATTCCGGGTGATTTCGTCGGGTCGGGGATGAGCAGCATCGGGATGAACATGGCGGCGGGGCAAGCGGTTGGGGCGCTGAACGCCTACGCAAAACAGGCGGGAGTCGGCGTGATCGACGTCGTCTATCTGATCGACTTTTCGCAGCAGAAGCGCCCCGGCGCGTTCAGCTTCGGCGGGTTGGAGGTCAACAGCGCGCTGTCGGTCAGCGCCGACTATTCGCGCATCACGCTGATCGCGCCGAGCGGCAAGCAGTCGGTGATCACCGTCAAGGCGCCGGTCGCGGTCGAGGGCGAGTTCGTTGAAAAGAGCGACGCGTCGAGCGGCACCGACAAGGCGATGCAATCGGCCGGCAATGTCGTGGGCGGCCTCGCCGCGGTCGCGGGGTTCGGGGGCTTGCGCTTCGGCAAGACGCGCAAGTTCGCCTTCACCGCCAAGCCGGGGAATTACGAAGAAGGCGCGACCAAGGCGGCGAGTCTGGCGAGCGCGATGCTGATCGGACGGCTCGCGCCGCTGCGCTGATTTTCACAACCACTTTGCTGGGGCGGGCGCGCCGAAACCCTCTTGACGACAGGACCGGACGCCCGCCACCCTCGCGCGTACATACGTGAGGCACAGCAGGACAACGCTTTTACATGCAATTGGTTATTGTGGAATCGCCCGCCAAGGCGAAGACGATCGAGAAATATCTCGGGCGCGATTTCAAGGTACTGGCCAGCTATGGCCATGTTCGCGACCTGCCGCCCAAGGACGGGTCGGTAAATCCCGACGACGGCTTTGCGATGCAGTGGCAGCTGTATCCCGACAAGACGAAACGGATGAAGGAAATCCAGGACGCGGCGAAGGGTGCCGAGCGCCTGATCCTCGCGACCGACCCTGACCGCGAGGGCGAGGCGATCAGCTGGCATGTGCAGGAGCTGCTGCGCAGCAAGAAGGCGCTGCCGGCCAAGGTCGACCGCGTCACATTCAACGCGATCACCAAGGACGCGGTGCTCACCGCGATGGCGGCGCCGCGCGCGCTCGACGACGATCTGATCGACGCCTACCGCGCCCGCCGCGCGCTCGATTACCTGGTTGGCTTCACCCTGTCGCCGGTGCTGTGGCGCAAGCTGCCCGGCGCAAAATCGGCAGGGCGTGTCCAGTCGGTGTCGCTGCGGCTGATCGTCGAGCGCGAGCGCGAGATTGAAGCATTTGTTGCCCTGCAATACTGGTCGATCACCGGCCTGTTCGAAATGTCTGGCACGCCGTTCAAGGCGCGCCTGGCACGCTGGCGCGGCGACAAGATCGAGCGGCTGACGATCACCAGCGAAGCCGATGCCCGCGCCGCCGAGGCCGATGTGAAGGCGGGGCATTTCACCGTCGAGAATGTCGAGACCAAGCCGCTGACGCGCAACCCGCCGCCGCCCTTCACGACGTCGACGCTGCAGCAGGAAGCCGCGCGCAAGCTCGGCTTCTCGGCGAGCCACACGATGCGCATCGCACAGGGCCTCTACGAGGACGGCGCGATCACCTATATGCGTACCGACGGCGTCCAGATGGACGGCAGCGCGATCAGCGCCGCGCGCAAGGCGATCGCGACGCGCTACGACGGCGGCTATGTCCCCGACCAGCCACGCCAGTATCAGACCAAGGCGAAGAATGCGCAGGAAGCGCATGAAGCAATCCGTCCGACCGATTTTTCGAAGGACAAGGCCGGCAGCGGCGACCATGGCCGACTCTACGAGTTGATCTGGAAACGCGCGATGGCGAGCCAGATGGCGTCGGCACGCCTCGAACGCACGAGCATCGACCTCAGCGACGGCACCGGCAAGACGATGCTGCGCGCGACCGGGCAGGTCGTGAAATTCCCCGGTTTCCTCGCGCTCTATGATGAAAGCCGCGACGACGCGGGCGACGATGACGATGCGCGCCTGCTGCCCGCGATGGCGAAGGGCGACGCGCCGGCCAAGACGGGGGTTGAGGTCGAAAGCCACGAAACCCAGCCGCCGCCGCGCTATTCGGAAGCGAGCCTGGTCAAGAAGATGGAGGAACTCGGCATCGGGCGCCCGTCGACCTATGCGTCGATCCTGCAGGTGCTCAAGGACCGCGCCTATGTGACGGTCGAGAAGAACCGCTTCATGCCCGAAGAGAGCGGTCGACTGCTCACCGCCTTTCTCGAACGCTATTTCACCCGTTATGTCGAATATGACTATACCGCCGGGCTCGAGGAAGAACTCGACGATGTGTCGGGCGGCCGCGCGCAGTGGCAGGCGGTGCTCGATGCCTTCTGGCGCGACTTCAAGCCGCGCACCGGCGAGGTGATGGAACTCAAGCCGTCGGAGATCACCGCGGCGCTCGACGAATTCCTCGGCCCCTATCTTTTCCCCGACAAGGGCGACGGCAGCGACCCGCGGCTCTGCCCCAATTGCGGCACTGGCAAGCTGGCGCTGCGCGGCGGCAAGTTCGGGCCGTTCATCGCGTGCAGCAACTATCCCGACTGCAAGTTCACGCGCAAATTCGCGCAGCCGGGCGGCAGCGACGGCGCCGACACGGGTCCCGAGACGATGGGCAACGATCCCGAATCCGGGCTGGAAGTGACCAAGCGCAGCGGACGCTTCGGCCCCTATATCCAGCTCGGCGATGGCAAGGAGGCGAAGCGTTCGTCGATCCCCAAGGACATCCCGGGCGAGGATTTCGACCTCGACTATGCGCTGCGGCTCTTGAGCCTGCCGCGCGAGGTCGGCGTCCATCCCGAAAGCGGCAAGGTTATCATGGCGGGGTTGGGGCGTTACGGTCCCTATCTGCTCCACGACGGCAAATATGCGAAGCTGACCGGGACGACCGAAATCTTCGACATCGGCATGAACGCCGCGGTCGTCCGCATTGCCGAAGCGGCGGCGGGCGGCGGGCGCGGGCGCACCAAGGCCGAACCGCTCAACACCTTTGGCCCGCACCCGACGAGCGGCGGCGAGATGAAGCTGATGGAAGGACGCTTTGGTCCCTATGTCACCGACGGCACGACCAACGCGACCTTGCCCAAGTCGATGGAACCCGCCGCGCTGACGCTCGAGGAAGCGATCGCGCTGATCGACGCGCGCGCCGCGAAGGGGCCGGCAAAGGGCAAGAAAAAGGCGGCGCCCAAGAAGGCGGCGGCGAAGAAGCCGGCGGCGAAGAAAAAGGCGCCAGCAAAGAAGGCAGCGGCGACAGAATAAGCCTCGTCATTGCGAGCGAAGCGAAGCAATCCAGAGTGGCCTTGCACCGCTCTGGATTGCCGCGTCGCTTCGCTCCTCGCAATGACCGGTTGGTGGACCCCTAAGGCCGCTGCTCGTTCCACGCCGTGCCGGTCACCGGTGCGCCCGCGAACGTCCCCGCCGCGGTCGCGACGCCTTCATAAACATTGGCGTTGAAGGCGTCGAAGACCTGATCGGGGATCGACGAGGTGATCGTGATCGCCGCGTCGAAATCGGGGATCTGCACGAGGAATTCGAGAAAGAAGACTTGGCCGTTCGGCGCGGTCCACGTCGCCTCGCCGGGAGTCGTGATGCAATCCTCGAGGAAATAGGTCGTGCCGTCGGGAAACTGGATCGTCGCGTTCGACTGGTGCGGCTGGCCGCCCTGCGGCGGGGTCTCGGCGCTGACCGTCATATAGCCCGAGATATGGACGCCATTGTCGAGCTGCATGTCTTGCAGATACCACAGGATGGGGTTCGCTGAAGAACCGAACAGGCCATATTCATGGTCCATCCACGTCTGGCCGGTGACCGCGAACACCGTATCGCCGATCGCCACCGACCCGCTGACCTGGAGCCGCGTGAACGAGTAATAATAATTGTTGGTCTTCACCCCGCCGGGGTTCGCCGGGGTCGGATTGCACCCGGTGCCCCACACGATGAGCGGCGGACCCTGCTGCGCCATCACCAGGTCGAAGAGGATCGTCGATCCCGTCGCCTCGTCCTGAAACTGCGCCTTGACCGTCATGTTCGACGGGTCGGCCTGCGGCGCGGTCATCCACGCCCAGTCATGATCGATCCCCGGATTGCCGAGTTTGACGTACCAGTCCTTGCTCGGGTCGGTTTCGGCCCATTCGCCTGGGGTGTGGGTCGCGGTGCTCTGGTAATGGATCTGGTTCGCGACGTCGGACAGCATGATTTCGGTAAAGGCGAGCGGCGCGAAGCTCGCGGCGTTGATTTCGAAGCCGAAGACGCGCTCGCCGGCGACGAGCGTGCCGGTGTGCCACCACCATTCGGTCGGCGCTTCGGCGTGACAATATTGGTCCTGCGGCAGCTTGATCGCGACTTCGGACGGTGGAACGGGAACGGGACTATTGGGTGACATGATCGATACTCCCCCTGTTGTGCCGCAAGATGCGGATGGTGATGATTATCATGCAGCATGTCTGGCGCGGACTTTTATTTGATGACATCGCGAAAATATCGTCACCAATATTGTTATATTGCTGCTGCATGACGTTGTTGCGCGAGAAAGACGCAGATATTATTCGCTCCTCCGCGCAGTTCCCGCCCGCCGGAAGTCATGATAGGATGCTCCCAACCGGGAGGTGTCCGATGCGTCGTTTATGGGTTTTACTGTTGCTCCTCGCAGCCTCGTTCGCCGTCCCCGCCGCCGCGCAGCAGGCGGGCAGCCTGATCGCTGCCGAGCCGGTCGTCGACACGCCCCCCGGGGTGCAAGCCTGGCGCATCCAATATTGGACGACCAACGGAAAAAACGAGCCGCTGCGCGTCACCGGCATCGTCGCCGCGCCGCGCGAGGCGGTGCCGCCGCGGCCGCGCCGCGTCATCGCCTGGACCCACGGCGCCTGGGGTGTCGCCGAAAAATGCGCACCGTCGCTGAGCAGCAATTTCTTCGGCGCGTCGGCGGGTGTCGAACCCGCTGTGCGGGCTGGCTATACCGTCGTCGCCCCCGACTATATCGGCCTCGGCAGCCCGACGATGCACCCGTTCCTCGTCGGCGAAGACACCGCCCGGGCGGTCCTCGACGGGGTTCGGGCGGCGCGCGCGATTCCCGGCGCGGCGGCCGGAAACAGCTTTGCCGTTTGGGGGGAGTCGCAGGGCGGCCATGCCTCGCTGTGGACCGCGACGCTCGCGCGCTCCTATGCCCGCGACCTGACGCTGGTCGGTGCGGCCGCCGCCGCGCCGCCGACGGACCTCGCCGCCAATCTGCGGGAGGGCAGCGACAAGAACGCGCGCGCGCTGCTCCTGTCCTTCGCGCTGCATAGCTGGTCCGAACTATACGGCTTTTCGCTCGACGCGATCGCCAATCGCACCAACCAGGGCATCATCCACCGGCTGGCCCAGAACAATTGCGTCAGCCTGGAAAATAAGCCGAAACTCGGTACCATCCTGGGCATCGTGACTGTCGCGCGCGTGACGAAAAAGAAGGATATCGCGACGATCGAGCCATGGGGGTCATGGGCGCGCAGCAATAGCGTCGATCCCGCGCGGATGCCGGTGCCGCTGTTGATCGCGCAGGGTGACAAGGATGTGATCGTCGCGCCCGCGGTCACTCGCCGTTTTGCGCAGGCGGTGTGCCGAAACCGCACCAAGGTCCATTATGTCGCAATGCGCGGCACCGAACATGCGACAAGCGCCAAGGACAGCGCGACCGAGACACTGGCGTGGATCGGCGCGCGCTTTGATGGACAGGCGCCGCCGGACGATTGCGGGCGGTTTTAGGGCGTCAGTTGAAGATGCCGGGATCGACGGGCGCCTTGCCCGTCAGCCATGCGACCGCATCGGCGCGAAACAGCACCGCGGCCGAAGCGACCGACAGCGCGGTCGCCAGCAAGGTCGTCCCCAGCCACAGGCCGCTGAGGCTGTTGGGCTGGAACAGCGAGGCGATTGTTTGCAGCGTGCCGATCGCGGTCAGCACGACATAGATCCATTTCGCGACATTGCTGCCGCGCCGCGCGATGGCGTACCAAAGCGCGAGCAAAATGGCCAAGGTGATGGCAAGGATGACGACGGTGAGGCCGATCGCAGTCGACGACCGCATCCCGACGGCTTCGCGTTCGATTTCGGCCATCATGTCATTCCACGCCAAATAGGTGGTCACGACGCTGATCGCGAAAGATGCCCACAACAGGCGCTCAAAAAGGATGATCGATGGCGGCCGGTGCAAGATTTTTCCCCTTGATCGAAATGGTTACGACCCATGTAGCGAAAAGTCGCTTAGCATGACACGCCCTAATCGACCCAATCGAGCCCCATGTCGCGGTACACGCCGCGGTCCTCGTCCCAGTTTGCCTTGACCTTCACATGCAGGAACAGATGCACCTTGCGCCCGAGCAATTCGGCGAGCTCGGCGCGCGCCTTGCTGCCGATTTCCTTGATCCGCTCACCCTTGTGGCCGAGGATGATCGCGCGCTGGTTGTCGCGTGCGACCAGAATCTGCTGGTGGATTTCGGCGCTGCCGTCCTTGCGCGTCGTGAATTTCTCGGTCTCGACGGTCGACTGGTACGGCAGTTCCTCATGGAGTTGGCGATACAGTTGCTCGCGGGTGATTTCGGCGGCGAGCATCCGTTCGGGGGCGTCGCTGACTTCATCCTCCGGGAAATGCCAAGGTCCCTCAGGCATCAGGGCCGCCAACGTCGCCTTGAGTTCGGGAACTCCGTCGCCGGTGCTCGCCGAGATGAAGAAGGTTTCGTCGAAGGCAACCCGCTCGTTGAGCTGGGTCGCGATGGTCAGCAGTTTGTCCTTCTTGGTCAGGTCGACCTTGTTGAGGACCAGGAATTTCTTCTCGGGTCGTCCCTCGATCCCTTGCAGAACGCGTTCGGCGCGCTCGCCGAGCTTTGCCGCGGCATCGATCATCACCAGGATCGCCTCGGCCTGGTCGAGGCTGTTCCACGCCGCGGCGACCATCGCGCGGTCGAGCCGGCGGGTCGGGGCAAAAATGCCTGGGGTGTCGATCAGCACGATCTGCGTCTCGCCGTCCATGGCGACGCCCATCAGGCGGGTGCGTGTCGTCTGCGCCTTGGGACTGACGATCGCGACCTTCTGGCCGACGAGCGCGTTGACGATGGTCGATTTGCCCGCATTCGGCGCGCCGACGACCGCGACGAAACCGCAACGATGGGTCATTCTTTCAATCCTTCCAGGATCGCGAGCATCGCGATCGCCGCGGCCTTTTCAGCCGCCTGTTTCGATGCGCCTTCGCCTTCGGCCTCGGCGAGCTTGCCGACGATCACTCCGACGCGAAAACGCGGGGCATGGTCGGGGCCTTCGCGGCGGATCAGGCGATATTCGGGGGGCTTGCGGCCCTTGGCGGCGGCCCATTCCTGCAGCGCCGCCTTGGGGTGTTTGGGCGCCGACACCTGGCCGTCGATCATCTCGCCCCAATGCTTGACGATGAAGGCGCGCGCGGGCTCGTCGCCATGGTCGAGCCACAGCGCCCCGATCAGCGCCTCGAGCACGTCGGCGGCGATATTGTCGCTGTACCGCCCGCCGTCACCGATCGCCTGGGTGCCGAAGCGGACATGCGCGTTGAGGTCGAGCCCCTGCGCGATCCGCGCGCAGGTTTCGCCCGAGGCGAGCACATGGAGGCGCGACGACAGCTCGCCCTCGCTCGCCTTGGGAAAGCGGCGAAAGAGTTCGGACGCGATGACGAGGCCGAGCACGCGGTCGCCGAGATATTCGAGCCGCTGATAATCGGCGGCGCCGCTGCTGCCGTGGGTCAGCGCCTCATGATAGAGGCCGAGGTCGCGTGGTTCGGCGCCGGTGATGGCTGCGATCGTGTCGGCGGAGGCGCCGCTCAAAAGCCTTCCCCGATGCGCTCCCAGCGCGCCGCGGTGAACCAGCTGATCGGGTTGATCCAGCTTGCCGAACCATCGGTCGAGAACATGCCGACCAGCGCGTGGCCGACCAGATTTTCCTCAGGGACCAGGCCGATGCCGCCGCCTTCCTGGGCGGGGAAGCGGCTGTCGGCGCTGCGATCGCGGTTGTCGCCCATCAGGAACAAATGCCCCTCGGGCACCGTGACCAGCGTCGTATTGTCCTGCGCGATGCTCATGATGTCGAGCACCGCATAGCTTTTGCCGTTGGGCAGCGTTTCCTTGAACTGCGGATAGCGGCACTGGCGCTGGCCGTCGGCGGCGATTTCCTCGAACTGCATCGCGAAGCAGGGCAGGGTGCCTTCGTTGCGCGCGGCGTCGATCATGTTCGCGGTCACCGGGATCACGAAATCGGCCATCTTCTCGCGCGGCAGCGGCTTGCCGTTCAGCCAGACGATGCCGTCGCGCACCTGCACCGTGTCGCCGGGCAGGCCGATCACGCGCTTGATATAATCATTGTCGTTGACCGGCGGCGCCTTGAACACGACGACGTCGCCGCGCTCGGGGGTCTTGGCGAAGATGCGCCCGGGGATCAGCGGCACGCTGAACGGCAGGCTGTATTTCGAATAGCCATAGGCCATCTTGTTGACGAGCAGATAGTCCCCGATCAGCAGCCGTGGCTGCATCGATTCCGACGGAATATTGAACGGCGACAGGAAAAAGCTGCGGAAAATCAGCACCGCGATCGCCAACCAGGCGAGGAAGCGCACCGTGTCGATCGCCTCTTCCTTCGCGCTCATCGGAGCGGGGGCGGGCGTGGGGTTCGCGGGGCCGGCGGGGGGCGGCGTATTGGCGGTCAGGCTGGCGTCGGTCATGGCGCGGCATTTGGCGATGAATAGGTCTTCGCGCAAGCAAATATCGGCGGACGACACTGGCGTGCGCGCGGCGTTGAGCCTAGAGAAAGGCCTTTCCATCCCCGTTCGTGTCGAGCGAAGTCGAGACCCCCCGAAGGCGCGTGCTCACGATGGGTATCTCGACTTCGCTCGATACGAACGGAGGGGGTGGGCAACAACGGGAGTTCCTCAATGACCACCGCCGATCAAGCCTGGCAGGCGCTCGCCGAGTGGCAGCCGCAAAAGCTGATCGACCTCGTCGCGGCCAACCCCGCCGCGCGGCTCGACAAGCTGGTGCTGAACGTCGCCGACATCCGCTTCGATTTCGCCAAGACGCATCTCGATGATGCGGCGATCGCGACCCTGTCGGACCTCGCGGCTGCGCAGGATTTCGGCGGACGCCGCAAGACCTTGTTCGCGGGCGGCGTCGCCAACCCGAGCGAGGACCGCGCCGCCGAACATAGCGCCGAACGCGGCGACGGCGCGCCCGAATCCGTCCACCGCGCGCAAGCGCTGCACCAGCGGATGCGGATGCTGATCGACGCGATCGAGGCCGGTGCGTTCGGCGAGATCCGCCATCTGCTGCATATCGGCATCGGCGGGTCGGCGCTCGGCCCCGACCTGCTCGTCGATGCCTTGGGGCGCGGCGGGTCGCGCTACGATGTCGCGGTCGTCTCGAACGTCGACGGCGCCGCGCTCGACGAGGCCTTCGCCAAATTCGATCCGGCCTGCACATTGATCGCGGTCGCGTCGAAGACTTTCACCACGACCGAAACCCTGCTCAACGCCGCCTCGGCGCTGCAATGGCTGGAGGAGGCCGGGGTGCCCGATCCGTTCGGGCGCGTCATCGCGCTCACCGCGATGCCCGAACGCGCGATGGAGTGGGGTGTCGACGAGACGCGCATCCTGCCCTTCGCGGAATCGGTCGGCGGACGCTATTCGCTCTGGTCGTCGATCGGTTTTCCGGCCGCGCTGGCGCTCGGCTGGGACGCCTTCGCCGACATGCTCGAGGGCGCAGCTGAGATGGACCGCCATTTTCGCCTGTGCGACGGCGCCGACAACGTCGGCCTGCTCGCCGCCTTTGCGGATCAGATCTACGCCAACCGCCTCGCCTGCCAGACGCGCGCGGTCTTCGCCTATGACGAGCGACTGCGGCTTTTGCCCTCCTATCTCCAGCAGCTCGAAATGGAATCGAACGGCAAGGGCGTGATGCTGGACGGCAAGCCGCTCGACCGCGCGAGCGCGCTGATCACCTGGGGCGGGGTCGGCACCGATGCGCAGCATGCGGTGTTCCAGCTTCTGCATCAGGGCACCCACCTGATCCCCGTCGAATTCGTCGTCGCGCGCGAGCCCGATCATCTGCTCGACGAGGCGCATCACGAAACGCTCGTCGCCAACTGCATCGCGCAGGGCGCGGCGCTGATGACCGGGCGCGCGAGCAGCGACGGCGCGCGCAACTACCCCGGCGACCGGCCGTCGACGACGATCCTCCTCGACCAGGTCACCCCGCGCAGCCTCGGCGCGCTGATCGCCTTTTACGAGCATCGCGTCTTTGCCAATGCGGTGCTGCTCGGCATCAATCCCTTCGACCAGTTCGGGGTCGAACTGGGCAAGGAAATGGCCAAGGGCCTGTCCGAAGGCACCGTCGAGTTCGACGCCGCGACACAGGCGCTGATGGCGGCGGCGCTGGGGGAATAGCCTTCGTCATTGCGAGAAGCCGAAGGCGACGAAGCAATCTCCAGCCATCGGCCTTGCGCGTGGTCGATAGCTGGAGATTGCTTCGCTTCGCTCGCAATGACGAGTTTGGACAGTCTGAGCGTAAAATTCGATTGGCAAGCTGCCGCCGCGTAACCACATAGGCGCTCGCTGCGAATAGCAGCCACCATCCTTCAGGGGCCGTCCATGAGCAATTTCGACTATGATCTCTTCGTCATCGGCGCCGGGTCGGGCGGGGTACGCGCCTCGCGCATCGCCGCGTCGCACGGTGCGCGCGTCGCGGTGGCCGAGGATTATCGCGTCGGCGGCACCTGCGTCATCCGCGGCTGCGTGCCCAAGAAACTGCTCGTCTATGGCGCCCATTTCGCCGAGGACCTGAAGGATGCGCGCCATTTCGGCTGGGACGTCCCCGACTGCAAATTCGACTGGGACCGGCTGCGCGACAATGTCCAGGCGGAGGTCACGCGGCTCGAAGGCCTCTATGGCCAGACGCTCGAAAACCATAAGGTCACCGTCTTCAAGACGCGCGCGACGATCGCGGGGCCGCAGAAGGTGCGGCTTGCCGACGGCACCGAACTGACCGCCGAACGCATCCTCGTCGCGACCGGCGGCTGGCCGCATGTTCCCGAGTTTCCGGGCAGCGAGCATGCGATCACCTCGAACGAGGTGTTCCACTTGGATAAATTGCCCAAGCGCGTGGTGATCGCAGGCGGCGGCTATATCGCCAATGAATTCGCCGGCATCTTCAACGAATTCGGCAGCAAGGTGACGATCGTCAATCGCGGCGACACGATCCTGCGCGGTTACGACGAGCAGATCCGCGACCGGCTGCTACAGATTTCGATGACCAAGGGCATCGACTTCAAATTCAACGCGCCCTTCGAGAAGATCGTCAAGAATGACGACGGTACATTGACCGTGCATCTGGGCGGTTGCGAGCCGATCGTCGCCGATGCGGTGCTCGTCGCGGCGGGACGTGTGCCGAACACCAAGGGCGTCGGGCTGGAGGAGGTCGGCGTCGACCTCGACGACCATGGCGCGATCAAGGTCGACGAAAGCAATCAGTCCTCGGTGCCGAGCATCTATGCCGTCGGCGACGTTACCAATCGCATCCAGCTGACGCCCGTCGCGATCCGCGAGGGGCAGGCCTTTGCCGACAGCGTGTTCGGCGGCAAGCCGACCGTGGTCGATTATCAGAATGTCCCGAGCGCGGTGTTCAGCCACCCGCCGATCGGCGCGGTCGGCATGACCGAAGCCGAGGCGCGCAACAAGCTGGGCAGCATACGCGTTTATACCAGCGATTTCCGCGCGATGAAGAATGTCCTCGCCGGCCGTAACGAGCGCGCGCTGTACAAGATGGTGGTCAATGCCGCGACCGACCAGGTCGTCGGGCTGCACATGATCGGCCCCGACGCGCCCGAGATTTTGCAGGCGGCGGCGATCGCGGTGAAGGCGGGACTGACCAAGGCCGATTTCGACAACACCGTCGCGCTGCACCCGAGCATGGCCGAGGAACTGGTGCTGCTGAAATAATGCTGTGATCCCCGGCGAAAGCCGGGGCCCGGAAGTCGCAATGGACCCCGGCTTTCGCCGGGGAACGGCTGGTGCTATCCTCTTTGCGACAAGCGAGGGGAGGGGCGCATGGCGGGCACGGCATTGGTCACCGGGGGCAGCGGGTATATCGCGGGCTTCCTGATCCGACAGCTGATCGAAAACGGCTGGCACGTCCACACGACAGTGCGCAGCTTGAAACGCGAGGCCGAGGTCCGCGGCTGGCTCGATGTCGACAACAGCAAGCTGCGCTTCTTCGCCGCCGACCTCGAACATGATGCGGGCTGGGCCGAGGCGGTGGCGGGCTGCACACATGTCGCACATGTCGCGTCGCCCTTTCCGCTCGATGTTCCTAAACAGGCCGACGATCTGGTGATCCCGGCGCGCGAGGGGGCGCTCAGGGCGCTGCGTTTCGCGCGCGCTGCCGGGGTGACACGCTTCGTCCTGACCTCGTCGATGGCGGCGGTCGCCTATGGGCATGGCAAGGGCCGCGACCTCTATAACGAGGCCGACTGGAGCAATCTCGATAACCCCGAGGTCATGCCCTATCCGCGCTCGAAGACCGTCGCCGAGCGCGGGGCGCGCGACTGGGTCGCGGCCGAGGGCGGCGATATGGAATTCGCCTCGGTCAACCCGGCGGCAGTGTTCGGGCCTTTGCTCAGCGACGATCTGTCGACCTCGATCGAGGTCGTGAAGCAGTTGCTCGAAGGCAAGGTGCCGATGTGCCCCGACGTCGGCTTCGGCATCATCGATGTCCGCGACGTCGCCGACATGCATTATCGCGCGCTGACGGCCGAGGGGATCCGGGACGAACGCTTCGTCTGCTCGGGGCCGTTCCTGAAATTCATCGATGTCGCGAACATCCTGACCGCCAATCTCGGCGAACAGGCACGCAAGGTGCCGGCGCGCAAGATGCCCGACTGGCTGCTCAAGGTGCTGGCGATCTTCAGACCCGAACTCAAACAGGTCGTCGCCGAACTCGGCAATGTCCGCGGCGGCGACAGCCGCCATGCGATGCAGCGCCTCGGCTGGACGATGCGCCCGCCCGAGGAAGCGATCCTCGCGACGGCGCATGATTTGATCGGGCGCGGGATTGTGAAGGTCTGAAAATCCCCCTCCCATTTATTGGGAGGGGTTAGGGGAGGGCCTGTTTCCTTCCAAAGGTAGCGTCTTTGGACACGCCCTCCCCCAACCCCTCCCGCAAGCGGGAGGGGCGTTTCCATCACGCAATCGTCGGAACGATCCCGCCTTCGGCGCGGATCGCCGCGCCGTTGGTTGCCGCGGCAAGCGGGCTGGCGAGGAACGCCACCGTCGCGCCGATTTCATCGGCATCGATCAGCCGGCGGATCAGCGAAAGCGGGCGCAGTTCCTCGAAAAAGGCCGTTTCGCGTTCGGCTTCGGGCGCGTCGGGGTTCGACACCACCGACTGGATGAAATCGACGATCCCTTCGGACCGCGTTGGCCCGGGCAGCACCGAATTGACCGTCACACCGCTACCCTTGGTCTGCTCGGCGAGGCCGCGCGCGATGGTCAGCTGCGCGGTCTTGGTCATGCCGTAATGGATCATCTCGGCGGGCGGCAGCAGCCCGCTTTCGCTCGCGATGAAGATCACGCGGCCCCAATTCTTTTCCAGCATCTTGGGGAAATAATGCCGCGACAGCCGCGCGCCGCTGACGACGTTGACCTCGAAAATATGGTGCCAGTCGGCATCGCTGATCTCGGCGAAGGGCTTGGCTTCATAGATGCCGAGGTTGTTGACGAGGATATCGACCGCGGGAACCGCGGCGATCAAGTCTGCGGCGCCCTCGGCGGTCGCGGGATCGGCCAGCACGGGGCGGATTGTGCCCGCCGCCGCGAGTTCGGCCGCAGCCTCGTCGAGTTTCGCCTGGTTGCGGCCGGTGATGACGACCTCGACGCCCGCTTCGGCGAGGCGCTTGGCGATCGCGAAGCCGATACCGGCGGTCGATCCGGTGACGAGGGCGGTCTTGCCTTTGAGTTTGAGGTCCATGACGTGTCTCCTTGGATAAAGGCCTGCTGATGGAGACGAAGATAGCGTCGCCGCTCATTGTTGATTAGAATGTCGCTTATCATTTCAGAAGTGATTCAAAATCAGGAATGGCGATGGATAATCGGTTCGGCGATATCGAGACGTTTCTGGCGGTGGCGAGTGGCGGCAGCTTTGCCGCGGCCGCAAAGGCGCTGCGGCTCACCCCCTCGGCGGTCAGCCGCAGCATCGCGCGATTGGAGCAGAGGCTCGGCATGATCCTGTTCCGCCGCACGACGCGCTCGCTGGCGCTCACCGCCGAAGGCAGTGCCTATCGCGACCGGATGAGCGTGCTGCTCGCCGAGATCGAAACGGTTGAGAGTGACCTCGGCCGCGAGAAACAGGGGCCTCGCGGATTGCTGCGCGTCAACGCCTCGCCGTCGATCGGGGTGCCGTTGCTGCCGATCCTGCCGCGTTTCACCGCGCGCTATCCCGAGATTATCCTCGACCTCGCGCTCTCGGACACGATCGTCGACCTGGTCGAGGAGCGCGCCGACATCGCGATCCGCCTCGGCCCGCTGCGCGACACCAGCCTGCGCGCCAAGAAGCTCGGGCATAGCCGGATGGTCCTCGTCGCGAGCCCCGAATATCTCGCGCGCCGCGGCACCCCGCGCACTCCCGACGATCTCGACGGACATGATTGCCTGCGTTTCAGCTTCCGCCGCTCGATCGACAGCTGGCCCTTCCTTGTTGGTGGCCGCGTCGTCCACCGACCGGTTCCCGGCAGCTTCTTCGGCAATTCGGGCGACCTCGTGCGCCAGATGGCGGTCGCTGGCGGCGGCATTGCGCGCCACGGCCATTTCCATGTCGCCGCCGATCTCGCGGCGGGGCGGCTCGTCGAATTGCTGCCCGATTATCACCCCGGCGACGGCGAGGATATCCACGCGCTCTACGCGCCCGAGGACCGCGCCGCGACGCGCATCCGCGCCTTTCTCGATTTCCTCGACGAAGAGCTGGTGATCGACGGCTAGCCGATCCGGTACGGCACCACGTCGCGCCGGTCGGGATCGACCAAAATAGGTCGGTCGCTGGGCGGGAACGCCCGCTGGTCGCAATCGTCGCGCGGGCAGATGCGGCACGACGATCCGATGCGCGTTGCCGCCTGCGGCGCGGCGACATCGACCCCGTCGGCATAGACGAACTCGCCCGCATATTGCGCCTCGCATCCCAGCGCGACGGCGTAACGGCGCGGGGATCGCGCGTAGCTGCCCGAGGGTTTCACCAGCCCCTTCGCCATTGACACGTAGCGCAGCCCGTCGGGGGTCTCGGCGAGCTGGAACAATATGCGGTCGGGGATCGCCGCTGCCTCATGCACGACCCACAGCGGGCAGGCGCCGCCGAAGCGCGCGAATTGCAGGCGCGTCGCGCTGTGCCGCTTGGTGATATTGCCCGCCATGTCGACGCGGCAGAAGAACATCGGGATGCCGCGCGCGCCGGGGCGCTGGAGGGTCGAGAGGCGGTGGCACGCCTGCTCGAAACTGACGCCATAATCCATGCGCAGCCGGTCGATGTCGTGGCGCACGCTGCGCGCGCTGGCGCGGAATGGCGCATAGGGCATCAGCACCGCGCCCGCGGCGTAATTGGCCAGCCCGACGTGGAGCAATTGCCGCGCTGCCGCGGTGCGCAGTGGCGACGCCTCGACCACCGCCGCGATCTCGTTCGCGAGCGCGAGCGCGGCAAGCTGGTGCGCCAACTGAAACCGCCGGCTCTCGGCGGGCTGCGACGGGTCGATCACCAGGTGGCGCATCGTCGCATCATAGTCGCGCAGCGCCTGCGTCTGGTTATAGACGATCGAAATGCCGAGCGCGTCGCGCAGCCGCCGCTCGATCGTCTCGACCGCAGGCGAGGGCGATTTTCCGCGCAATTGCGCCGCCAGCACTTCGGCCGCCCGGTCGATGCTGTCGACGTAGTTTCCCGCGTCGTGGAACCAGTCGCGCACCTCCTCCCACGGCAGGCGGCTGCCCTCGGCGGTGCCGCCGGTCAGCGCCTCGTCGATGATCTGCAATCGCTGGCCCGCGCGGCGATAGGCGGCGTGGAGCGCGACGAATTGGTCGGCGAGCTGCGGCTGTTGCAGCGCCGCGCGTTCGAGCTGTTCGGGGGGCAGGGGCGAGGCGGCGAAGAGCGGATCGGCGGCGGCTTCGCGCAGCGCGCCCTGGCGGCGGTCGCCGGTGTCGGTTGCAACCTCTTCCCATTCGAGCGGGAACAGGCGTTGCAGCCGGTCGAGTAGCGCGGGGGTCAGCGGGCGGTCGTCATGCTCGATCTGGCTGAGGTAGGAGGCCGAGATGCCGAGCTGCGCGGCGAAGTCGGCCTGGCGGATCGCGCGGGTTTCCCTAAGTTGGCGAAGTTGTCGCCCAGCGTAGAGGCGGGTTGGGGTCATATGACGCAGGCTACTTTGCAAACTGTCACTTTGCAACTTTGCAAATTCGCATTTGCATCACGGCCCAGGTGAGCGCAGACGGCACATTCGATTTATCCGGAGAGACGCATGTCCGCCAATATCGCCGAAATGGAACGCCGCCGCGCCGCCGCCGCTTTGGGTGGCGGGCAGAAGCGCATCGATGCGCAGCACAGCAAGGGCAAGCTGACCGCGCGCGAGCGGCTCGACGTGCTGCTCGACCATGGCTCGTTCGAAGAGCTCGACACCTATGTCGAACATAATTGCACCGATTTCGGCATGGAAAATCAAAAGATTCCGGGCGACGGCGTCGTCACCGGCAGCGGCACGATCAACGGCCGCCTCGTCTATGTGTTCAGTCAGGACTTCACGGTCTTCGGCGGCGCGCTGTCCGAGCGCCACGCCGAAAAGATCATGAAGGTGATGGACAATGCAATGAAGGTCGGCGCGCCGGTGATCGGCCTGAACGACAGCGGCGGCGCGCGCATCCAGGAGGGCGTCGCGTCCTTGGGCGGCTATGCCGAGGTATTCCAGCGCAACGTGCTGGCGTCGGGCGTGGTGCCGCAGATCAGCCTGATCATGGGCCCCTGCGCCGGCGGCGCTGTTTACAGCCCGGCGATGACCGACTTCATCTTCATGGTGAAGGACTCGTCGTATATGTTCGTCACCGGTCCCGATGTTGTCAAAACGGTGACCAACGAGGTGGTGACGCAGGAAGAACTGGGCGGCGCGATCACCCACACGACCAAGAGCTCGGTCGCCGATATCGCGTTCGAGAACGATATCGAGGCGCTGCTCGCGACGCGCGACTTCTTCGATTATCTGCCCGAAAACAACCGCAGCGGCGTGCCCGAGCGCCCGACCGACGACCCGTGGGACCGTGCCGAGCCGAGCCTCGACACGCTGATCCCGCCCAATGCCAACCAGCCGTACGACATGCACGAACTGATCCGCAAAACGGTCGACGAAGGCGATTTCTTCGAGGTGCAGCCGGCGCATGCGGGCAACATCCTCTGCGGCTTTGGGCGCATCGAGGGGCGGACGATCGGCATCGTCGCCAACCAGCCGATGGTGCTGGCGGGCGTGCTCGACATCAATTCGTCGAAGAAGGCGGCGCGTTTCGTCCGCTTCTGCGACGCGTTCGAAATCCCGATCATCACCTTCGTCGACGTGCCCGGCTTCCTGCCCGGCACCGCGCAGGAATATAATGGCATCATCAAGCATGGCGCGAAGCTGCTGTTTGCCTACGCCGAGGCGACGGTGCCCAAGATCACGGTCATCACGCGCAAGGCCTATGGCGGCGCCTATGACGTGATGGCGTCAAAGCATCTGCGCGGCGATCTGAATTATGCCTGGCCGACCGCCGAGATCGCGGTGATGGGCGCGAAGGGCGCGGTCGAGATCATCTTCCGCAGCGACATCGGCGACCCCGAGAAGATCGCACAGCGCACGAAAGAATATGAGGACCGCTTCGCCAACCCGTTCGTCGCGGCGTCGCGCGGCTATATCGACGAGGTCATCCATCCGCATAATACGCGGAAACGGATCGCGCTGGGGCTGCGGAAACTGCGGAACAAGCAGTTGGAGAATCCGTGGAAGAAGCATGACAATATTCCGCTGTGACTATGGATTGGCTCGCTGCGATTGCGCTTCTGGCCTTTGCAATCTTTTGGCTCTGGCAGGGCGCCAGAGCTTTTAGGACGCGCCAAGCATGGAACCGGCGGGACATGCGATGGGAGAGTGTCCCGCATGGATCGCGCAGCTATTGGGTCGATGTTGCATTTTGCGTTTCGATGGGTTCGCTCGTTTCCGTTGGCGCCGTTGCGGCAGTAATGAGGATTTGATTTGAAATTTGGCCGTCCCAACCAATTCCTCCCCGGAACGGAGAGGGTGACCGTTCGCGAAGCGAATGGTGGAGAGGGCTGGCGTCCTGACGCGGCGCTGCGCGAGGACTCGAACCCACTCCGTCAGCGCTTCGCGCTGCCACCTCCCCGCAAGCGGGGAGGAATTGACTTTCTTGTCGCCGCTATCGCATGCCTCGTCGCGCCCAACGCAATCGCCCAGGATACCGCGGACCAATGGGAGCGCGGCAGCGACCCGGTCACCGTCACCAGCGGGCTGCATCACATCGCCAGCGACACCTATATCACCTGCTCGCCGCAGGGCGGTTTTGTCCGCGTGTCAGTCGCGGCGACGCGCGACCACCCCGTGACGCTGTCCTCGGGCGCGGTCGAGGCGCGCGTTTTCGAAGGCACGCTGACCGATGGTCGCATCCATGGCTTCACCAACGCCGACGATCCGCTTTACGCGGCGGTGATCGCCAATCGCGAGTTGACCATCGACGGCAAGAGCTTGGGTTTTTCCGACAAGGATTTCCGTTATTTCTCGTTGCTGATGCGGTCTTGCAAGGTGCCTTCATGACGTTGAAATTCGCTCTCCCCATGCTGGCGCTCGCGCTGGTCGCTCCGGCCACCGGACAGGCGGCGGACAAGGCTTTCCCGATCCAGCTCGCCGACGAGGCGACCCCCGATCTTGCCGAAGCCTTTGTCGAGGCGTTCGAGACTCCGATGGCCTCGTCGAGCGACCTCGACGCGGTGCGGGTGATCGACGAGCGGAGCTATCATTTCCGACCCGTGGCGATGCACAAGATCGGCGACCATCTGTGGGCGCTACTCAGCACCGGTAGCCTCGACGACGCGGGGCATAGCGACGGCGGTATCAACGCGGTCCATTATCTGCGCGATGCCGAGGGCGGCTGGCAGCGGGCGGGCGAATGGCTGAACCTCGGCGCGGTCGGCACCGTCGGCAATGCCGCGACCGGCTGGGCGTTCAGCGATGCAATCGGCAAAAATCCCTATCTGGTCACCTCGGGCGGCGGCGTGTGGCAGGGCTGCGCGATCAGCACCGCGACGCTGACCGAACTGGCGCCGGGTGGCCCGGTCGACCGCGCGGGCTTCACCGACGCGATGAGTTCGGGCGCGGGGACCGGGCAGGTGGACGGCGAATATGACGGCAGGATCGTCGCCGCCGAACCCGACAAGAGCTTTACCGTCGGTTACACCGGCACGCGGTCGTTCACGCAGCGCTATGTGCTGAAGGACGGAAAATATGCGCTGGTCGGCACCGACCATGTTCCGGGTTGCTGAGGCGGCGTGATGGAATGGCTCTGGGCCGCCATTTCGGTCTGCTGGACCATCGGCGCATGGGTCGTCGCGCGCGCGGTGTGGGCGATGGCGCAGAGTTGGAGCGCGAGCGGCATGGTCGATAGCGGATTGGTCGGCGGCCTGTCGCGCGACGCCAACCCCGTCGGCTTTGCGCTGGCACGCGGCGCCGCGTTGCTGGTCGCGGGACTGGCGTTGCTTTTCGTCGCGATCGGGATCGCGATCACATTGGGATGGATATCGAGGGCTTTATGAAACTGGGACGTTTGAACCATATCGGCGTTGCGACGCCGTCGATCGCCGACAGCATCGTCTTTTACCGTGACGTGATGGGCGCGACGAAGATCCACGCGCCGTTCGACCTGCCCGAACAGGGAGTGAAGGTGTGTTTCGTCGATACCCCCGGCGCCGATGGCGCGCTGAACGGCACGCAGATCGAGCTGGTCGAGCCGTTGCCGGGCAACACCTCGATCGCGGGCTTTCTCGAGAAGAACCCGGCGGGCGGGCAGCATCATATGTGCTACGAAGTCCCCGACATTCATGCCGCCAAGGCCGCGTTCGAGGCGCTGGGCAAGCGCGTGCTCGGCGAGCCCCGCATCGGGGCGCATGGAACGCTGATTTTTTTCCTGCACCCCAAGGATATGGGCGGGGTGCTGACCGAGATCATGGAGACGCCGAAGGAGGCGCATTGAGCCTACTTACCCCCTCTCCCGTCGGGAGAGGGTTGCGAAGACTTCGCGCCAAAGGCGCATAGTCGAAGCTGGGTGAGGGGATGGACGCTATCGAGAGGGCAGAGACCCTCACCAACTCCGCCTAGGCCTGTGGCCAAGGCTTCGTATCCTCTCCCGGTGGGAGAGGAAATCTGGAACGAGACTGCATATGACCGACAAACCAACGCTCGACCAATGGGCCGCCGCCGCGACCAAGGAAGTGAAGGGCAAGGACCTCACCTGGCACACCGCCGAGGGGATCGACGTCAAGCCGCTTTACACCGCCGAGGATGTGACGGTCGATCCGGGCATCCCCGGCTTCGCGCCCTTCACGCGCGGTGTGCGCGCGTCGATGTATGCCGGGCGGCCGTGGACGATCCGGCAATATGCGGGCTTTTCGACCGCCGAGGAATCGAACGCCTTCTATCGCCGCAACCTCGCCGCGGGGCAGAAGGGGCTGTCGGTCGCCTTCGACCTTGCGACGCACCGCGGCTATGACAGCGACCATCCGCGCGTCACCGGCGACGTCGGCAAGGCGGGGGTCGCGATCGACAGCGTCGAGGATATGAAGATCCTGTTCGACGGCATCCCGCTCGACCAGATGTCGGTGTCGATGACGATGAACGGCGCGGTGATCCCGATCCTCGCTTTCTTCATCGTCGCCGGCGAGGAGCAGGGCGTCGACCGTAAATTGCTCGACGGCACGATCCAGAACGACATCCTCAAGGAGTTCATGGTCCGCAACACCTATATCTACCCGCCCGAACCGAGCATGCGGATCATCAGCGACATCTTCGGATATACGTCGCGCGAGATGCCGAAGTTCAACAGCATCTCGATCAGCGGCTATCATATGCAGGAAGCCGGCGCGACGCAGGTGCAGGAGCTGGCCTTCACCATCGCCGACGGCATGGAATATGTGAAATATGGCGTGGCGTCGGGGCTCGACATCGACAAATTCGCCGGGCGGCTGAGCTTCTTCTTCGCGATCGGCATGAACTTCTTCATGGAAATCGCCAAGCTGCGCGCGGCGCGGGTGTTGTGGCACCGCGCGATGACCACACTTGGCGCGCAGGACGAGCGGTCGAAGATGCTGCGCACGCATTGCCAGACCTCGGGCGTCTCGCTCACCGAGCAGGACCCCTATAACAACGTCATGCGCACGACGATCGAGGCGATGGCGGCGATGCTCGGCGGCACCCAGTCGCTGCACACCAATGCCCTCGACGAGGCGATTGCGCTGCCGACCGATTTCTCGGCGCGCATCGCGCGCAACACCCAGATCGTCATCCAGGAAGAGACCGGGATGACCAAGGTCGTCGACCCGCTCGGCGGCAGTTATTATGTCGAAGCGCTGACCCAGCAACTCGTCGATGCGGCGCAGGAAATCATCGACCGCGTCCAGTCCGAAGGCGGCATGGCGAAGGCGGTCGCGGCGGGCTGGCCCAAGGCGATGATCGAAACCGCGGCGGCGTCGCGCCAGGCGCGGGTCGATCGCGGCGACGATGTCATCGTCGGGGTGAACAAATATCGCCTCAAGGACGAGGACCTGCTCGAAACGCTCGAGGTCGATAACGCCAAGGTGCGCGAGGGCCAGATCGCGCGGATCAACAAGACCAAGGCGAACCGCGACGAAGCGGTGTGCCAGGCGGCGCTGAAAGCCTTGCGCGACGGTGCGGCGGGGCAGTCGAGCATCGAGAACAACCTCCTCGCGCTCGCGGTCGAGGCGGCGCGCGCCCGCGCGACGCTCGGCGAAATCTCGTCGGCGATGGAGGAAAGCTTCGAGCGTTACGGCACCCAGCCGACCCCGGTGAAGGGCGTCTATGCCGCGCCCTATGAGGGCGACGCGCGCTGGCAGCAGGTGCTCGACGGCGTCGCGGCGGTCGAACGTCGCATGGGGCGCAAACCCAAATTGCTCGTCGCCAAGATGGGGCAGGACGGCCACGACCGCGGCGCGAACATCATCGCCTCGGCCTTCGGCGACATGGGCTTCGACGTCGTGTCGGGGCCGCTGTTCCAGACCCCCGAAGAGACGGTCGTGCTTGCGCTCGACAGCGGCGTCGACGTCGTCGGCGCGTCGAGCCTCGCCGCCGGGCACAAGACGCTCATCCCCGAAATGATCGGCAAGCTGCGCGAAGCGGGCCGCACCGACATCAAGGTGATCGCGGGCGGCGTTATCCCGCCGCAGGATTACGACTATCTGCGCGACGCCGGGGTGCAGGGCATCTACGGCCCCGGATCGAATGTCGTCGAATGCGCGGCCGATGTGCTGCGCCTGCTCGGCCACAATATGCCGCCGCTGGAGGATGCCGCATGACCGGACAGAAGCCCGAAACGCTGTCGGTCCATGCGGGGACCGCTCCCGATCCGACGACCAAGGCGCGGATTACCCCGATCTATCAGACCGCATCCTATGTCTTCGACGACGTCGATCATGCGGCGCGCCTGTTCAACCTGCAGGAATTCGGGAATATCTACACCCGGATCATGAACCCGACGAACGGCGCGCTGGAAGGCAAGATCGCCGCGCTCGAAGGCGGGCAGGCGGCGTTGGCGGTGGCGTCGGGCCATGCCGCGCAATTCCTGGCGTTTCACACGCTGATGGAGCCGGGCTGCGAGATCGTCGCGGCGAAGAAACTCTATGGCGGGTCGCTCAACCAGCTCGGCCAGAGCTTTCGCAAGATGGCCTGGCACACGCAGTTCGTCGATGCCGACGATGCGGGCAATGTCGCCGCGGCGATCAACGACAAGACACGCGCGGTGTTCATCGAAAGCCTCGCCAATCCGGGCGGCGTCGTGCAGGACATCGAGGCGATCGCCAAGGTCGCGCATGATGCCGGGGTGCCGCTGATCGTCGACAATACGATGGCGACGCCGATCCTGTGCCGCCCGATCGAGCATGGCGCCGACATCGTCGTCCATTCGACCACCAAATTCCTCAACGGCCATGGCAATGCCATCGGCGGGGTGATCGTCGACGCGGGCAGCTTCGACTGGGCGAAGGGCGGCAAATATCCGACGCTGAGCGAACCCAATGCGTCGTATCACGGGCTGAAGTTCACCGAGGCGTTCGGCAATCTCGCCTTCATCCTCGCCGCGCGCACGCTTGGCCTGCGCGATCTGGGACCCGCGCTGGCGCCGATGAACGCCTTCCTCGCGCTGACCGGCATGGAGACGCTGGCGTTGCGGATGGACCGGCATTGCAGCAATGCGATCGCGCTCGCCAAATGGCTGCAGGCGCATCCGGCGGTGAGCTGGGTGTCCTATGCGGGGCTGCGCGAAAGCCCGTATCACGAACTGGCGCACAAATATCTCGGCGGTCGCGCCGGATCGGTTTTCACCTTCGGGCTTAAGGGCGGATATGATGCCGGGATCCGGCTGGTGTCGTCGGTCAAGCTGTTCAGCCACCTCGCCAATCTTGGCGATACGCGCTCGCTGATCATCCACCCGGCATCGACCACGCACAGCCAATTGGACGCCGACGAACTGGCACAGGCGGGGGCCGGCCCCGACGTCGTGCGCGTGTCGGTGGGCATCGAGCATATCGACGACATCATCGCCGACCTGGCGCAGGCATTGGAGACTATCGCGTGACTGAGAGCCGTACCGACTGGACCCGCGAGGAAATCGCCGAGCTGTTCGACCTGCCGTTCGACGAGCTGATGTGGGAGGCGCAGGGCGTCCACCGCCGCCATCATGCGCGTGGGCAGGTGCAGCTGTGCACCCTGCTCAGCATCAAGACCGGCGGCTGCGTCGAGGATTGCGGCTATTGCTCGCAGTCAAAGCATGCCGACAGCGGGCTGAAGGCGACCAAGCTGATGGACGTGCGCGCGGTGCTGCAGGCGGCGGCGCAGGCGAAGGATGCCGGGTCGCAGCGCTTCTGCATGGGCGCCGCCTGGCGCAACCCCAAGGACCGCGACATGCCCGCGATCGTCGAGATGATCGAGGGCGTGCGCCAGATGGGCATGGAAACCTGCATGACGCTCGGCATGCTCAACAAGGACCAGGCGCAGACGCTCGCGGTCGCGGGGCTCGACTATTATAACCATAATGTCGACACGAGCCCGGAGAATTACGAGAATATCATCTCGACGCGCACCTTCCAGGACCGGCTCGACACGCTCGAAGAGGTCCGCAATGCGGGCATCAACGTCTGTTCGGGCGGGATCGTCGGCATGGGCGAAACGCGCGCCGACCGCGTCGGCTTCATCCACGCGCTCGCGACCTTGCCGCGCCACCCCGAAAGCGTGCCGGTCAACGCGCTGGTGCCGGTGAAGGGCACCGTGCTCGGCGACATGCTCGCCGACACCCCGCTGGCGCAGATCGACGAGATCGAGTTCGTCCGCACCGTCGCGGTCGCGCGCATCACCATGCCGCTGAGCATGGTCCGCCTGTCGGCGGGGCGCGAGAGCATGACGGAAGCGACGCAGGCGCTCTGCTTCATGGCGGGTGCGAACAGCATCTTCACCGGCGACAAATTGCTCACCACCGGCAACCGCGGCGACAGCGCCGATGCGGCCTTGTTCGCGAAGCTGGGCATCGTACCGATGGTGAGCGAAGAGCCGATGCGGATGGAAGCCGCCGAGTGAACCGAAAGCCGCTTCTTGCTGTTTTGACCTCGGTGCTGTTGCTGCCCGCGTCCTGCGCGTGCGGCTATACGGCGAACCGGATGCAGGGGGTGCGGATGGGGTCCGAGGGCGGTGCGGCGTCGCCCTTGTGGGCCGAGAATTTGCTGTGGATCGGCGCGCTGGCGCTGATCATCCTGTGGGCGCGGCAGGTGTCCAAAATCTATCGCGGCGATCCGGTGGTCGAGGACGTGGGCGAATGAGCAGTAATCTCATTTGCATCAAGGGCGAAAAAAGCTCTCAGTTCTACAAAGACTGGAAGCCTTGGCTCGAAGAAACAGCAGATTTCTACATGCGGTTTCTTAACAATCACGGAGGTGAGTTCAGTCACTCTCCAGCACATGAGCATGAGCAGGCGATCGTCAGTCTTTTTCAGGCGGGTTCAGCGAAAGCTGGTTATTTGTCGCTCTGTGAAGTGGAAATTGAGAGACGCGAGGGCGGTGGTCGATGTGATCTGTGGATGATTTGCGGCGATCGCCAGTACTGGTTTGAGTTCAAGAGAACAAACTATAACCCAAAATTGTCAGTATGGGGTCTAGAAAGTTCTCTGATTTCTGCGATGCAACAAGTAAATTCATCGGAGTATGATGATAAGTATTTTGGCGTGGCATGTATTGTTGGTGCTACTGATCTTATGACTGAAGATAGAGAAGATTTTTACAAAGGGTTTTCGGGTAAAGTTGATTATGCGTTTCGAATTGGTCCCTGCGACGACACGGGAATGTTCATTTATTTTAATTTGTCGGGTGGATATAATTGATGTTCAAAAAAATCCTGATCGCCAATCGTGGCGAAATCGCTTGCCGTGTTATCAAGACCGCGCGCCGTATGGGCATCGCCACCGTCGCCGTCTATTCGGACGCCGACGCGCGCGCGCCGTTCGTCCAGATGGCCGATGAAGCGGTGCATATCGGCGCGTCGCCGGCGTCCGAATCCTATCTGATTGCCGACAAGATCATCGCCGCGTGCAAGGAAACCGGCGCCGAGGCGGTGCACCCGGGTTACGGCTTCCTGTCCGAGCGCACCAGCTTCGCCGAGGCGCTGGCGAAGGAAGGCATCGCTTTCGTCGGCCCGCCGGTGAACGCGATCGCCGCGATGGGCGACAAGATCGAGTCGAAGAAGCTCGCGCTCGCGGCGGGGGTTAATGTCGTCCCCGGCTTCGTCGGCGAGATCGACGACACCGAACATGCGGTGCGGATCGCGAACGAGATCGGCTATCCGGTGATGATGAAGGCGTCGGCGGGCGGCGGCGGCAAGGGCATGCGCCTCGCCTATGACGAAAAGGACGTCCGCGAAGGGTTTGAGGCTACCAAGCGCGAGGGGCTCAACAGCTTCGGCGACGACCGCGTCTTCATCGAGAAGTTCATCCTCAACCCGCGCCACATCGAAATCCAGATCCTGGGCGACCAGCATGGCAACACGCTGTACCTCAACGAGCGCGAGTGCAGCATCCAGCGCCGCCACCAGAAGGTGGTCGAGGAAGCGCCGTCGCCCTTCGTCACGCCGAAGATGCGCAAGGCGATGGGCGAGCAGTGCGTCGCGCTCGCCAAGGCGGTCGGCTATTACAGCGCGGGCACGGTCGAGCTGATCGTGTCGGGCGCCGACCCGACGGGCGAGAGCTTCTATTTCCTCGAAATGAATACGCGCCTCCAGGTCGAGCATCCGGTTACCGAGGCGATCACCGGCATCGACCTGGTCGAGCAGATGATCCGCGTCGCCGCCGGCGAAAAGCTCGACCTCAAGCAGGAGGATGTGAAGCTCGACGGCTGGGCGATCGAGAACCGCGTCTATGCCGAGGATCCCTATCGCGGCTTCCTGCCCTCGACCGGGCGGCTCGTGCGCTATCGCACCCCTGTGCCGGCGTGGGAAGGCGACGAGCGCGGCGAGGACGGCGTGCGCGTCGATGCGGGGGTCGAGGAGGGCGGCGAGGTGTCGATCTTCTACGACCCGATGATCGCCAAGCTGATCACCTGGGGCGAGACGCGCGACGAGGCCGCCGACCTGCAGGTCGCGGCGCTCGACCGTTTCGAACTCGAAGGGCTCGGCCACAATATCGACTTCCTGTCGGCGATCATGCAGCACCCGCGCTTCCGCTCGGGCGAACTGACCACCGGCTTCATTGCCGAGGAATATCCCGAGGGCTTCCACGGCGCCGACACCGACGCCGATGTGACGCGCGCGCTGGCGGCGATCGCGGGCTTCATGGCCAGCGCCGAGGCCGACCGCGCGCGGCGCACCGACGGCCAGCTCGGCGACCGGCTGAACCCGCCGGCCAAATGGCAGGTGACGATCGACGGCACCCCGCACAAGGTCAAGGTCGGCGAAAAACACATCAAGGTCGACGGCGACAAGGTCGATATCGCGCTCGAATATACGCCGGGCGACAAGCTCGTCGTCGCCGATATCGACGACAGCGAACTGGCGGTGAAGGTCGCGAAGACGCGCACCGGCTGGCGCATGACGACGCGCGGGCGCATCCACAATGTCCGCGTCCTGCCCTGGCACATCGCGCCGCTGACCGCGCATATGATCGAAAAGGTGCCGCCCGACCTGTCGAAGTTCCTGATCTGCCCGATGCCCGGCCTGCTTGTCGCGCTGCATGTGGGTGAGGGCGACAAGGTCGAAGCCGGCCAGCCGCTCGCGACGGTCGAAGCGATGAAGATGGAGAACATCCTGCGCGCCGAAAAGACCGGCACGGTGAAAACCGTCAACGCGGCGCAGGGCGACAGCCTGGCCGTCGACGCGGTGATTTTGGAGATGGAATAGCGCTCCCGCATTTCGTCATTGCGAGGAGCGAAGCGACGAAGCAATCCAGAGTGGGCGCAAGCCGCTCTGGATTGCTTCGCTTCGCTCGCAATGACGGAATTGGACCATGCACCTGAATCACGACAACCACACGCCCGCCGCCGCCTCGATCACCTTCGACGATTTCCTGAAGGTCGATATCCGCATCGGCACGATCGTCGAGGCCGAACCCTTTCCCGAAGCGCGCAAACCCGCCTTCAAGCTGAAGATCGATTTCGGCCCCGCGATCGGGGTGAAGAAAAGCAGCGCGCAGATCGTCGACCGTTATGCGCTGGACGAATTGGTCGGGCGGCAGGTCGCCGCGGTGGTGAACTTCCCGCCGCGCCAGATCGGCAAGTTCATGTCCGAAGTCCTGACGCTCGGCTTTGCCGACGAGGAAGGCGCGGTGATCCTGTTCGCGCCCGACCGCGCTGTGCCCAACGGCTCGCGGCTGTTCTGATTTTCCGATCATAAGCATCGTCATTGCGAGCGTAGCGAAGCAATCCAGAGTCGCGTACACCGCTCTGGATTGCTTCGCTACGCTCGCAATGACGAGCTTTGGGACGCGGGGCAGGGGGAGAAACGATCATGACTTTACCGGTAACCGCCTTCGTCGGCGCGGTCTGCGCGCTGCTGCTGTTGTTCACCGCGATCCTGACGGTGCGCCAGCGGCTGCGGCTCAGCGCGGCCTTTGGCGATCATGGCGATGCGAAGCTGATCGCGGCGAGCCGCAGCCACGGCAATCTGGCCGAACATGCGCCGATCGTCGTCATCCTGCTTGGGCTGCTCGAAAGCGCGCGCGTCAATCATATGGCGCTGATGGTGATCGGTGCGGTCTTCCTGATCGGCCGCGTCGCGCATATCGCGGGGCTGCATGCGCCGGTCGAACCGGGCAAGCCGCCGGTGACGCGCCAGATCGGGGTGATCGCGACATGGGGGACGTTGCTGGTGCTGAGCGCGTGGACGCTGTGGATGCTGGCGACGGTGAATTTGTAAGTCTGCTTGGGGGCGGGAAGCGGACGCCTCCATCATCGTCATCCCGGGCTTGACCCGGGACCCGCCTTCCTTCTTTCGCTGCCGGATCAAAGACAAGGCAGACCCCGGGTCAAGCCCGGGGTGACGGGAAATGGAACGTCGCCTTCCGCCCGAAAAACCGCCGTTCGGCTTTCAATCCTCCACCAATGCCACCGCCCGGATCCACCCCGCGCTGGCGCGTTCGATCTTCACCGGGAAGCAGCTCAGCGTCCAGCCGGTCGGCGGCAGCGCTGCGAGGTTGGTGAGTTTCTCGATCTGGTAATAGGGCTGGATGCGCCCCGCCTTGTGCCCCTCCCAGATGATCTTCGGGTCGCGCGTTTCGGCCCAGCGCCTTGCGGTGTGGCTGAACGGCGCGTCCCAGCTCCACGCGTCGGTGCCGACGACATGTACGCCGCGTTCGGTCAGGTAGAGCGTCGCTTCCTCGCCCATGCCGCAGCCCTGGTCGGTGAAATTTTCGGTGCCATAGATGGCGCCCGACTGGACGAGCACGATGTCGAAGGGCTGAAGGCTATGCCCGATGCGCGTCAGTTCGGCTTCGACCTCGGCGGCGCTCACGACATGGCCCGCGGGGCGGTCCGAAAAGTCGAGCTTCACCCCGGGGCGGAAAAACAGGTCGAGCGGCGCCTCGTCGATGCTCGGCGCAGGGGTCGCGCCGCTGTCGGTGGTCGAGTGGAAATGCCAGGGCGCGTCCATATGCGTGCCGTTGTGCGTGCTCAATGTCAGGCTCTCGACCGCCCAGCCTTCGCCATCGGGCAGGTCGTCCTGCGTCAGTCCCGGGAAGAACATCGCGATCTGCTGCCACGTGTTTTCGTGGGTCATGTAGGTGATCTGCGGGCGCATCACCGGGGGGTCGGAGACGACATCGTTGGTGATCGGGATCGAAAGGTCGATGAACTGGGTCATGCGACGCAGTCTGCCACCGGTTTGACGCTACGCCAAGAAGGCTTGCGCGGCGCGACCGGACAGCTACACAAACCTCAATCCGTTTGTGTCGAGCGAAGTCGAGACACGCGTTGTCGTGCGTGCCTTCGGGGCATCTCGAGCTTGGTTTACTCTGAGCGCCTGCAAGGCAGTCGAAGGGCTCGATGCGAACGGGAAGGGGAAAGGCCCGAGAGGCCAAAGGGAGAGCATATGACCGACGCAGCCGCTGTCGCCAGCCATGGCGCAGCCTATACGCCGACAAAGAAGGATATCCGCATGGTCATCGCCGCCTCGTCGGCGGGGACGATCTTCGAATGGTATGATTTCTTCATATACGGCACGCTCGCGGCGATCATCGGCAAGGCCTTTTTCCCCAGCGACAATGCGACGCTCGAAATCCTGCTGGTTTGGGCGGGTTTCGCGGTCGGTTTCGGGTTTCGCCCGCTGGGCGCGGTGCTGTTCGGCTTTCTCGGCGACCGGCTGGGGCGCAAATACACCTTCCTCGTCACCGTCACGCTGATGGGCATCGCGACCGCGGGGGTCGGCATGATCCCGTCGGCGGCGACGATCGGCATCGCGGCGCCGATCATCGTCATCCTGCTGCGCGTGCTGCAGGGGCTCGCGCTCGGCGGCGAATATGGCGGTGCCGCCGTGTATGTGGCCGAACATTCGCCGCCCGAACGGCGCGGTTTCTATACCAGCTTCATCCAGGCGAGCGTCGTCGGCGGCTTCGTGCTCAGCCTGATCGTCGTGCTCGGGTGCAAGGCGCTGATGTCCGACGCGGTCTGGGAAAGCTGGGGCTGGCGCGTGCCGTTCCTGCTGTCGCTGATCCTGCTCGCCATCTCTTTGTGGATGCGGCTCAAGCTGTCCGAAAGCCCTGTGTTCCAGGCGATGAAGGCCGAGGGCGAACTGGCGAAGAACCCGCTCAAGGAGAGCTTCACCTTTCCGGGCAACCCGCGCCGCATCTTCATTGCGCTGTTCGGCATCGCGGCGGGCCTCACCGTCATCTGGTACACTGCGATGTTCTCGGGCCTCGCCTTCCTCAAAGGCCCGATGAAGGTCGAGGATACCGCCGCCGAGATCATCGTCGGGTTCGCCGCCGCGCTCGGCATGGGCTTTTTCCTGTGGGCGGGGCATCTCTCCGACCGCATCGGGCGCAAGAAGCCGATCGTCTGGGGCTATGCCGCGACGCTGGTGCTGCTCTTCCCCTTGTTCTGGCTGATGGGCAGCGTCGGCAATCCCGCGCTGACCGCCGCGGCCGAAAAGGCGCCGGTGGTGGTCACCGGCTCGCAGTGCAGCTTCGACCCCTTCGCATCGAAACAGACGACCGCGTGCGGCAAGACGCTCGGCGAACTCACCAAGCTCGGCGTGCCGTACAAAGTGGTCAGCAGCGACAACGCCTTCGACACCGTCAAGGTTCACATCGGCGGGCGCGAGGTCGCCGGCGAAGACCCGGCGGTGCTGAAACCCGCGCTCGAGGCGATGGGTTATGATTTCGAAAAGCAGATCCCCGGCCCGTTCGGCATCGCGGTGATCCTGTTCGCGCTGCTCGGCTTGAGCGCGCTGTCGGGCTTCACCTATGGCCCGGTCGCGGCGTTGCTCTCCGAAATGTTCCCGCCGCACGTCCGCTATTCGTCGCTGTCGATCCCCTATCATCTGGGGACCGGATATTTCGGCGGTTTCCTGCCGCTGATCGCGAGTTTCATCATCGCCAAGACCGGCGATGCCTATGCCGGGCTGTGGTACACCTGGGGCGTGGTGCTGGTGGCGTTCCTCGTCGCGGCGTTCATGCTCAAGGACCCGGTCGAGGGGCAGTGGGACAAGGTCGCGCCGTCACCGGGGCAGCCCGCCTGAACAGCCATTGGCGCTGCCTCCAATCGCGGCTAGGGGCAAGAGGATGATCGACATCGCCTCGCCGCTCCGCCTCCGCCTCGATGCCGGCGCGCTCGTCGCCAACTGGCGCTGGCTCGCTGCGCAGGGCGGCGGCGCGGCGTGCGGCGCGGCGATCAAGGCGAACGCTTATGGTCTCGGGTCACGCGCCGTGATGCACCATCTCGCCGCCTCGGGTTGCCGCGACTTCTTCGTCGCGACCTGGGCCGAGGCGGCGGCGCTGATGCCGCTGCCCGCCGGGGTGGCGCTGTCGGTGCTGCACGGGGTGGGGGAGGCCGACATGGTCGCGGCGCGCACTTTGCCGGTGCGTCCGGTGCTGAACAGCGTCGAACAGGTCGCGCGCTGGCGCGCCGGCGGGGACGGGCGGCCATGCGACGTCATGGTCGATACCGGGATGAGCCGGCTCGGGCTGCGGATCGAAGAAGCGGCGGGCGGCGCGCTCGACGGACTGGTGATCGAAACCCTGCTCAGCCACCTCGCTTCGGCCGACGAAGAAAGCGCGCAAAATGCGCGCCAGCTTGGCCTCTTCCGCGAATTGCGCGCGCGCGTCCCGGCGCGCCGCTACAGCCTGGCGAATAGCGCGGGCATCTGCCTCGGCGCCGACTATGCCTTCGACCTCACGCGCCCCGGCCTCGCGCTCTACGGCGGTACGCCGCGGGCCGAGGCGGCTGGCCATATTCGGCAGGTCGTCTTTCCCGAGGCGCGCGTGCTGCAGGTGCGCGACGTGTGCGCCGGCGAGACGGTCGGTTATGGCGCAGCCTGGACCGCGCCGCGCGATGCCCGCATCGCGGTTGCCAATCTCGGCTATGCCGACGGCTATCTGCGCTGCCACGCGGGCAGCGGCGGTGCGACGTGGAACGGCCATGCCCTGCCGCTCGTCGGGCGGGTGTCGATGGACCTGACCGCCTTCGACGCGGACGGTGCCGGCGCGATCGGTGAGGGCGACTGGCTGGCGCTCGATTACGACCTGCCGGTCACCGCGGGCGCGACCGGGCTGTCGCAATATGAATTGCTGACCGGACTCGGCCGCCGGTTCGAGCGTCGTTGGGGCTGAGGCAGGTCAGTACGGGTTCCAGGGATCGTAGCGCCGCGCCCGAATCCAGCGCGTTGCGATCCATTTCTCCCCCCGGGTGACTGGCAGACCGGCATGGAGCGCCATTCGGTCGGGCTGTCCGCCGACGAGGCAGTTCGAAAAGAGCAGGAGCGCACCCTTTTCGGGGCGCACGCGTGCGCCGACTTGCGGGAAGTCGGTCTCGCCCCCGCCAAAGTCGTCGTTGAGATACAGGATCGCGGTTAGGATGCGCTGGTTCGCGGCGCCGTTGACCGCGTCGAAATGCGGCCGATACTGCTGGCCGGGGCGATAGCGGAGGATGTGGACCGGCTCGCCGTTCAGCCTATCGGTCCCGCTGGCCTCGGCAATGCGCCGCGAAACATTCTGGATGACGAGGCTCTCGCGCGTCGGCCCGATCACCGCGCCGTCCGAGGTCCGGATCGGATGGGCGATCTGCCGGCCCGTCTGCGGGTCGATGACCATGGTCGGGGCAATGATGTCGGCAACGCTGTCGCGCAGCGCCGTACATTCGGCGTCGCTCGCGAAATTGCGGAAAATTGTGATCGATGGATGCGTCGCCAGCAGGTTTTCAACCGCCGGGCCGCGATTTTCGTCGAGCGTGGCGATCTGCCGGGCGCTCTCGGGGTCGGTTTCGGCGAGGCGCATCAGGAGCGCGCGCGCTGCGTCCCAGTCGGCCGGGCCACCGGTGCCATTGGCGGTCAGTGCGACGAGCATGCGCCCGGCACCGACATGGCCATGCCCGGCCGCTCGCGACAGCCATTGCCGCGCCGCGGGAAGATCCCGTGGGCAGGGAGAGCCGATCAGGCGCCAGAGGCCCGAGAGGAAACACGCTTCGGGATCGCCGGCCATCGATGCCCTGGCGACAAGCGCGAGAGCGTCGCCGGGGCGCTCTGCCGCGATCAGCCGGTTGGCCGTATCGGTGAGGTTGGCCGTCGCAGTCACAGGCATAAGAAAGGGTTGGTGCTTCCGCACCAACCCTCACTTATTTGGATTGTTCGATCAGAACTTGGCAGTGATGCCGGCATAGAAACGCCGTCCGATCGATTCATAGATGCCCGAACCGGCACCGATGCCCGTCGCGCCGAGCGGCGGGATGCGGTTGGTCAGGTTGTCGACGCCCATGTAGAAGGTCGAGCCGGGTTTGATGTTGAAGCCGGCACGAAGGTCCATGTAAACGATGTCGGGGTAGTAGTTGATGTCGGCGAAGTCGAGGTTCTCGGGGTCGCGACCCTGATAGCTGTTCACCGATTCATAGGTGCTCACTGTCATCTTCGACAGATAGCGGACCTGATAGTTCATAAAGAACTTGCCGAGGTCGAGATCGATATCCCAGTTGAATGCATCCTTCGGGCTGCCGAGTTCGCCGTTGAACGTGTTGCCACGCGTCGGGTCGGCCGGGTTCAGGAACGAAGCGTTCTCGAGCGAGTGCGTGTAGATCACACGGGTCGAGAGCTTGAAATCTTCGTTGAACCGATGGCTGTAACCGAGTTCGACATCGATACCGCGGGTCTTCAGGCTCGCATAGTTCAGCAGCGTCTGCTGGAGGCTGCCTTCGATGATGCGATATTGTTCTTCGCCACCCGGACCCGTCTGGCCAGTCGCCACGCGGCTGAACAGCGCGCAGAACTGGTTGTTGAGGTCGACTGCGTCATAACAGGCGTTGACGATCTGCTGCGCGCTCGGCGCGGTGATCACGTTGTTCACCGTGATGTCGAAATAGTCGACCGACAGCGAAAGGCCCGGCAGGTAGCTCGGCTGATAGACGGCACCAAGCGTGTACGAGTCCGACGTTTCTTCGTTCAGATCCGGATTGCCGCCGCTCAGGATTTCCAGCGAAGACGCATAACGATAGTCATAGGTCGTCGGGATGCCTGCTGCTGCGCAGTTCGCCGGGCGGGTGTCCGAACCACCGCCAATGTTGATCGCCGAACACGGATCGCCGAAGCCAGGCGCAAAGTTCTGCGACTGCGGCGAGTAGAGGTCGGAGAGGTTCGGCGCGCGCACCGCACGAGCATAGCTGCCGCGGATACGCAGGTCCTCGAACGGCGAATAGTCGACGCCGACATTATAGGCATAAACGGTACCGGTCGAACCCTTGTAGTCCGAGATACGGCCGGCCGCGCTGACGCTGAGTTCGTTCGCGAACGGCAGGTCCTTCAGGATCGGCAGGCGAAGTTCGCCATACACTTCCTTCACCTCGAACGACGTCGGATCGAATTCTTCGATCGCGTTGTAGAAGGTGTAGCCCTGCGAAACGAACGGATCCGCACGGAAGAAAGCGGTTTCGCGACGATATTCGGCGCCGACCGCGAAGCCGACCGGACCGCCCGGCAGTTCGAACCACTGGCTCGAGTCACCCGACAGGAACGCGGTGAGGTTCAGCTGGGTGATCTTGCCCTTCGAAACCGTGTCGGTGAGGACATAGTCCTTGGCTTCCTGCGAAACGTTGCCTGCCCCGAAGGGGTTGAACGGCTTACAGGCCGCGATGTCCGCTGCCAGGTTGGCCGCGTTGCCGCCGAAATCGTCATAGGCGCGGCTCGGGTCGAGCTGCGAACCGCAGACGATCGCGCCGCCGGGCGCGCGCACGGCGTCCATCGACAGCAGGAAGCGCTGAACGTTCAGGTTGCCCAGAACCTTCGTCGCTTCGTGGAATTCGCCATAGTTTGCGGCGATTTCATAGTTCCAGTCGTCGTTGAACTCGCCGCCAACGCCGATCACGGCGCGATAGGTTTCGCGACGCGCATCTTCACGACGAACGCCGAGGTCGACCAGGTTCTTGCGGATCGGGAAACGGAACGAGCCGTCTGCGATAGCGGCGATCTGGGCTGCCGTCAGCGCAGCTGGATTGGTCGCCGTCGAGTTCGGGTTCACACCGCTCGCCAGAATCTGCTGAGCGATTAGCGTGCGTGCTTGGGTCGACAGGTACGGGTTGTCGAGACGGGGGCGTTCATAGAAGCCGTCGACCGTGCTGCCTTGAATGAAGGCCGGGCCGCTGCCGCCGGTGCCCGATGAGTCGGTGCGGACATATTTCGCTTCGACAAACGGAACGAACGCCGGGCTGACTTCAAAGTGGCCGATCAGGTTGGCCGAGTAGCGGTTGAGCTGCGGGATGAGCTGGAGCAGCTGACCTTCGCGGGCATTTTCGCCGTTGCCACCAACAAAGGTGCCGGTGGGGCCGAAGCCAATGCGCGAGCCGGTCTGGGGAACCAGTTGGCCTTGCGCATTGAAGATGTAGGCGCAGGAATAGGAAACGCCCGTCGTGTCCTGACCACATGCGCCATTGCCTGTGCCGTTGGCGCGGCGGAACAGCACCGTACCGGCGGCCGAAATCGATGCCAGGCGGGTGTCGCGATAGAAGATGTTGTCCGGAATGCCGTCGCTGCCGTTGACCGCGTTGGCCGGATCGGTGTCGACCGCGATGAAAACGTCGCGGCTGCGCAGATAGCCACGACCCGAGCCGTAGGTCTCGTTCTGACGAGCATATTCGAGGTTGATTGCGACGTTGCCGCGACCGTCGGCGAAGTTCTGGCCGGCGAGCAGGCTGCCGTAGTAAGTGCCGGCGTCGCCATATTGGCTGATGCCGCCCTGGCCGCGAACCTGGATGCCTTCGAAATCCTTCTTGAGGACGAAATTCACCACGCCGGCGATCGCGTCCGAACCATAGACGGCCGAGTTGCCGCCGGTCACGACGTCGACACGCTCGATCAGGTCGCTCGGGAAGGTGTTGACGTCAGGCGAAACAGCGTTGCTGAGAACGTCGGCGCCGACGTGACGGCGACCGTTGACCAGAACGAGTGTACGCTGCGTGCCCAAGCCGCGAAGGTCGAGCAGGTTGAGGCCGGCCGTCCCAAGGAAGCGGGTCGAGTTCGCCTGGCTGAAGGTGCTCTGCAGTGCGGGCAGGTCGTTCAGGACGTCGCCGACCGAAACGCGACCGGTCTGCGAAAGGTCTTCGCCTGTGATGGTGACGACGGGAACCGTCGATTCGAGATTGGGACGTGCGATACGCGAGCCAGTGACGATGATGGAGGTGGTCTCGTCCGAATCGCAGACGCCGTTGGCGTCGGAATCGACGCAATCCGCGGCGGTCTGTGCGAGGACAGGTTGGCTTACGGAAATTGCCACTGCAAAGGCAGCAGCACCCATAAGCAGGTGCGACTTGTTCATTTGGTAACTCCCCGGTTGCCCGTTCAAAAATAGAGATGAACGGATTGACAGCTAGAAAGCCGGAAAATGGAAAGCGCACAAGCCCTTGGGGAAAAATTTATGACCGCTTCGCCGCATCGGCATGACATTGTGTCATTTTCGCAACAGTGGCCGAGGCCTGTGCCGGAAAACCGTCGAATAATAAGCTTGTTGCGGTGCGACATGAAGCGACTGGCCGGGGCGCCGTAACGCGACCATTATGTCGCGGTGAAGGTTTCCCTTGAAACTATATTGCTTTGGCGCCGGTGTCGCCGTGGCGGCCGCCTGTCCCGCATTATCGTTCGGGCAAAGGCGATCCGGTCGATTAAGACAGGGTCGCGACGACGCCTTCGCGAATCGTTGCCGTCGCTTCGCCTCATGTTGCGATGCATCATAGATTGGTGCTAATGCCCATAACTCACTATTCAAAAGCCCGGAGCGGCGGGGTCGCCTTTGCCACCGGATCAGGGAGCAGCATCACCATGGCGAAGTCCAAGGCGTCCGCCGATGGCGACACGGTCATCATCAAGAAATATGCGAACCGGCGCCTCTATGACACCGAACGCAGCTGCTATATAACGCTCGAAGATCTCGGCACGATGGTGCGCGACGGCCGCGAATTCCGCGTCCTCGATGCCAAGAGCGGCGACGACATCACGCACAATGTGCTCACGCAAATCATCATGGACGAGGAAACGCGCGGCGAGACGCTGTTGCCGGTCAATTTCCTGCGACACCTGATCGGTATGTACGGCGACAAAATGCAGTCGATGGTGCCACAATATCTCGAAGCCTCGATGACCGCGTTCCGGAAGAACCAGCAGGATGTGCGCTCGGCGCTCGAAGGGGCGCTCGGCGCCAACCCGCTCGCCGAACTGACGCGCCGCAACATGGAGATGTTCCAGCAGGCGGCGGGCGCCTTCATCCCAGGCGCGGGGGGCAGCAAGGCCAAGGACGCCGAAATCGCGGCGCTCAAGGCCGAAATCGCCGAACTCAAGGCGGAACTCGCCAACAAAAAATGACAAGAAGGGCTTCTCCCGCCCTCAACGACGGAAAAAACGAATATCATGGTCAAACATGCGCTCAGCGTAACCCGGCAGGCCGACTTTGCGGCCTGGTATCAGGATGTCATTGCCGAAGCCGATCTTGCCGAGGAATCGGGCGTCCGCGGCTGTATGGTCATCAAGCCGTGGGGCTATGGCATGTGGGAACGCATCCAGACTGTGATGGACGCGCGCATCAAGGATGCCGGGGTCCAGAACTGCTATTTCCCCTTGTTCATTCCCTTGAGCTTCTTTGAAAAGGAAGCCGACCATGTCGATGGTTTTGCGAAAGAAATGGCGGTCGTCACCCACCATCGCCTGATCGCCAACGACAAGGGCAAGCTCGTCCCCGATCCCGAAGCGAAGCTCGAAGAGCCGCTGATCGTCCGCCCGACCTCGGAGACGGTGATCGGCGCGGCGATGAGCCGCTGGGTGCAGAGCTGGCGCGATCTGCCGCTCAAGGTCAACCAATGGGCCAATGTCGTGCGCTGGGAAATGCGCACGCGCATGTTCCTGCGCACCAGCGAATTCCTGTGGCAGGAAGGCCATACCGCGCACGCCGACAAGGCCGACGCGATGGCCGAGACGCTGCGCGCGCTCGAAATGTACCGCGCCTTCGCCGAGGATGTGCTGGCGATGCCCGTCGTCGCGGGCGAAAAGCCGGAGAATGAGCGCTTCCCGGGCGCCGTCGCGACCTATTCGATCGAGGCGATGATGCAGGACGGCAAGGCGTTGCAGGCTGGCACCTCGCATTATCTGGGCACCGGTTTCGCCGAAGCCGCGGGTATCCGTTATCAGGACAAGGATGGCGGCCACAGCCTGTGCCACACGACGAGCTGGGGCACGTCGACGCGGATGATCGGCGGCGTCATCATGACGCATGGCGACGATGACGGCCTGCGCTGCCCGCCGCGCATCGCGCCGCACCAGATCGTCATCGTGCCGATGCTGCGCGACAATGAGGAAGACGCCGCGATCCTCGATTATTGCCGCGGCATCGAGGCGAGCCTCAAGGCGCTCGACGCCTTCCGCGAACCCGTGCGCGTGCTGCTCGACACCGGCGGCGCCAAGGCGCAGACCAAGCGCTGGGGCTGGGTCAAGAAGGGTGCGCCGATCATCGTCGAAATCGGTCCGCGCGACATGGCGGGCGGCAATGTCGCGGTGATCCGCCGCGACCGGCTGTACAAGGACGACGGCAAGCTGAACACGGCGTTCGTCGGCAGGGACGCGTTCGCCGCCGGCGCGGTCGCGATGCTTGAGGAGATCCAGGCAAGCCTCTACGCCGAGGCCAAGGCGCGGCTCGACGACAATATCCGCCGTGATGTGGCGGATCTGAAAGCGCATTTTGCCGGCGACGACAAATTTGTCGGCTGGGCCGAAGTCCAATGGTCGCGCCCGACCGGCGTCGCGCTCGACAAGATCGTCGAGCAGTTGAAGGCGCTCAAGCTGACGATGCGCAACACCCCGCTCGACGCCGCACCCGCCGACGGCGCCTGCTTCTTCACCGGCGAACCCGCGGTCGAACGCGTGCTGATAGGACGGACCTATTAATTGGCAAAAGCGCAACGGCCCGCGGGGTTGCCCAAGCCCGACCAGATCCTCCGTTTCATCGAAACGAGCAGCGGTCCGGTCGGCAAGCGCGAGATCGCCAAGCATTTCGCGCTGCACGGCGCCGACAAGATCGCGCTGAAGGCGCTGCTCAAGGATATGACCGACGAGGGGCTCGTCGATCTCGCGGCGGGGCGTTCGTTCCACAAGCACGGCGGGCTGCCGCGCGTTACCGTGCTGCGCGTCACCTCGATCGACGGCAGCACCGTCTGGGCCGTCCCCGAACATTGGGAAGCCGCCGGTCCCGCACCGCGGCTGCGCGTGATGGAGCAGGGGCGCAAGGGCGCGCTCGGCGTCGGCGACCGCATCCTCGCGCGCACCGAGGAACGCGGCAGCGGCCATGTCGCGCACCCGATGAAGAAATTGCAGGCGGGCGGCGAGACTGTGATCGGCGTTCTCGTCGAGGATATGGGACCCGGCGGCAAGCCGATCCTGTGGCTGCGCCCCGCCGACAAGCGCGCGCGCTACGACTTCGCGGTTGCCGACAAGGGTGAGGCCAATGTCGGCGATCTGGTGCGCGCCGAACTGAGCGGGCGCGGACCGGCGATCAAGGCGAAGGTCGTCGAGCGCCTCGGCGATCCGTTCGCGCCGCGCGCGCTGAGCATGATCGCGATCGCGCGCCACGAAATCCCGCATGTCTTCGGCGCCGAAACCCTCGCCGAGGCCGAAATCGCGGCCAAGCTGCCGCTAACCCCCGACGGGCGCGAGGATCTGCGCGACCTGCCGATCGTCGCGATCGACCCGATCGACGCGCGCGACCATGACGACGCCGTCTGGGCCGCGCCCGACGAAGATGCGGCCAACAAGGGCGGTTTCCGCGCGATCGTCGCGATCGCTGACGTCAGTTTTTATGTGCGCCCCGACGGCACGGTCGACCGCGAGGCGCGGCGGCGCGGCAACAGCGTCTATTTCCCCGATCAGGTCGTGCCGATGCTGCCCGAAACGCTGTCGGCCGGCGTCTGTTCGCTGAAGGCGAGGCAGGACCGGGCCGCGATGGCGTGCCACCTCGTCATCGACAAACATGGCAAGGTGACGTCATGGCGGTTCACCCGCGCGCTGGTGCGGCTGCGCGCGAACATCGCCTATGAACATGCGCAGGCGGCCTATGATGCCGATACGGCGCGAGAGGATTGGGACGCCGCGGTGCTGCCGGGGCTGCGGAATCTCTGGGCCTGCTGGAAATTGCTGGCGACCGCGCGCGCCGCGCGCGCACCGCTCGACCTCGACCTGCCCGAACGCCAGGTGATCCTCGACGAAAAGGGTGGGATCGCCGAAATCCGCGTCCGCGACCGGCTCGATTCGATGCGGTTGATCGAGGATTATATGATCGCCGCCAATGTCGCCGCGGCGAAGGCGCTCGAGGCGAAGAAATCGCCGGTGATGTACCGCATCCACGAGCCGCCGAGCCGCGAAAAGCTGGTCAGCCTCAAGGATTATCTCGAAACCTTCGAACAGAGTTTCGCGCTGGGGCAGGTGATCACCCCCGCGGTGTTCAACCGCCTGATCGACGGTTTCTCCGAGGACGACCGGCTGCCCGAGATCATGCAGGCGATCCTGCGCAGCCAGACGCAGGCCTATTATGGCCCCGCCAACGCCGGCCACTTCGGCCTCGCGCTCGGCAGCTACGCTCATTTCACCTCGCCGATCCGGCGTTACGCCGATCTGATCGTCCACCGCGCGCTGGTCGACAGCTACAAGCTCGAAGTGCCGGGCAAACCCAAGGGCCTGCCCGAGCGCACCGGACTCGGCGAGGCCGACGCTAAGGGATTGTCGCGCATCGGCGAGGCGATCAGCGCGCTCGAACGCCGCGCGATGGAGGCCGAACGCGAGACGATCGACCGCTATGTCGCGGCCTATCTGTCGAGCCGGAAGGGTGAGATCGTCCATGCGCGGATCACCGGGGTGCAGCCCTTCGGCTTCTTCGCGACGGTCGACGGACTCGGCGGCGACGGGCTGGTGCCGGTGTCGACATTGGGCAGCGAGCGCTTCTTCTACGACGAGGCAGCGCGCAGCCTCGACAGCGAACATGGGCGGGTGAGCTACACCACCGGCCAGCGGCTCGAACTGCGGCTGGTCGATGCCAATCCGGTCAGCGGCGCGCTGCGCTTCGAACTGCCCGACGCGCCCGAAGGCGGTTTCCGCGGCCGCCCGCCGCGCCGCGACGGGGTGAAGGACAAGGCCGGCAAACATGTCGTCGGCAAGCGCGGACGCCCGGCGAATATCAAGCATAAGGGGCGGCGGCGCTAAATCCCCCTCGTCATTGCGAGGAGCCGAAGGCGACGCGGCAATCCAGAGTGGCGTAACCCGCCCTGGATTGCTTCGCTTCGCTCGCAATGACGAGGTTCAAGATTTCCCCGCCAACCTCGCCAACAACCCCGCACTCTCCGCATCCGCTGGAAAGAACGCCTCGATCGCCAGTTCCGACAGCGTGATATCGACCGGCGTCCCAAAAATCGTCACCGTCGACACGAACGCTATCCGTCCCGCGATCGTGTCGAGGATCAGTGGCACCGCGATGCCGCTCACCGGGCCGCCGTCATTGTCGTTCGCCTGGCGGTCATAACCCGCCAGTTCCTCGCGCAGCGCGATCAGCCCGGCGTCGGCGCTGGCCTCGATCTGCAGGTCGATCCGGTGCAGGATATGCGCGCGCCACGCGCCGAAATTGACGATCTGCGGCGCCAGCCCGTCGGGATGCAGCGCGATCCGCAGCACGTTGACCGGCGGGACGAGCAGCGCGGGGGACACTTGCTCGATCAGGATCGCGATCGCATCATTCGCCGCGACCATGTTCCAGTGGCGGTCGACCGCGAGCGCCGGATAGGGTTCATGCCCTTTCAGCACATGATCGACGATCGCTCGCATCCCTGCCATTTCGGCGCTGTCGAGCGCGCGCTCCTGATAATCGGGCGCGTAACCCGCCGCGAGCAGCATCGCGTTGCGCGCGCGGTGCGGCACTTCGAGGCAATCGGCGATCCGGCCGAGCATCGCGGCGCTCGGTTTCGACCGCCCGGTCTCAATGAAGCTCAGGTGCCGGGTCGAAATCTCGCTGTCGAGCGCGAGGTCCATCTGGCTCATCCGGCGGCGCGTACGCCATTCGCGCAATTGCTCGCCCAGCGGTGCAACCTGCATCGTCCTTCTCCTTCGCTGCGGGAGCTATACCTTGGTCTTCCTCTTTTCCATTACCTCGGGCGTAATCGACTGGCGTTGTTTCGCGGCATAATTGGGCTGGGTTCGAAAGGAGAACCCGTCATGTCCTATTTCAATCTCAAGAATGTCCTGATCATCGACGCCATCACCTGCACGGGGCTGTTCGTGCTGGGCGTCTTTGCGACCGCGACGGTTGCGGCACTTCTCGGCCTCCCCTCCGAAGTCGTGACCGTCGCGGGATGGATCGGGCTGCCGAGCGCCCTGCTGATGCTGTTCGTCGCCACGCAGAAGGCGCCGAGCAAGGGGCTCGCGAACCTGATCGCGGTCGGCAACATCGGCTGGGTCGCCGCGAGCTTCGGCGTCCTCGCGGTGTTCGCCGGCCAGATGACATGGCTCGGCATCGCGGTCGTCGTGGTGCAGGCGCTGGTCGTGCTCGATCTGGCTTTCTTCGAAGCGAGGGGCGCCGCCGCCCTGCCGCGCCTTGCGACCGCCTAGCTCAACGCATCGAGCCGGCTGATATCGATCCCGCCGGGCACCAGCATCACCGGACAGGGGAGCGTTCCCGCATCCTGTCCGGTGAAATGCGCAACCAGCGGCCCCGGCGCGCCGCTCGCCGCCGTCGCCAGCACCAGCGCAGCGACCTCGTCATTCTCGGCGATCACCTGGCACACGACCTCGGCGGGTTTGCCCGACTTGACCATGATCTGCGGCGTGACATTGGCTTCCTGCGCGACCGTGTCGGCCGCCGCCGCCACCAGCGCTTCGGCATGTTCGCGCGCCTCGGCCTCGATCGTCGCCTGCACCCCGCCGAACGCGACGAAGTCCTGTGGCGGGATGATCGCCAGCACCATCACGCCGCCGCCGGTGCGCGCCGCGCGGCGCGCCGCGAAGCGCAGCGCGAGGCTGGCCTCGGGACTGTCGTCGATCACCACCAGATAAGTCCGCATCGCCCCGACCCCCGCTATGCTTTTTATGAGGGGAGAGTGCGTCACATTCGTATGAAAGGCAAGTTTGACCCGATGGACCTTGACCCCGGCTCCGCTTATGGAGAGGTACAGGCCGTAACGGCAGGGGCAACCTGCCAGACTGACAGGGAACATGCCTCACCATGCCGATCGAACTCAAAATGCCCGCGCTCTCGCCGACGATGGAGGAGGGCACGCTCGCCAAATGGCTGGTCAAGGAGGGCGATACGGTTAAATCGGGCGACCTGCTCGCCGAGATCGAGACCGACAAGGCGACGATGGAATATGAGGCGATCGACGATGGCGTAATCGCGCAGATATTGGTCGCCGAGGGCACCGACAATGTGAAGGTCGGCACCGTGATCGCGACGATCACCGGCGAAGGCGAGGACGCGGGGAGCGCCAAGGCGGCGCCCGCCGCTGCGACGCCTGCTCCCGAGGCGAAGGCTGAGCCTGCTCCGGCACCCGCCGCTACCCCCGCAGCGGCGCCCGCACCCGCGGCTGCACCCGCACCGACCCCTGCCGCGGCGTCCGCCGCATCGGGCGACCGCATCAAGGCGAGCCCGCTGGCCAAGCGCCTCGCCGCCGAGCGCGGCATCGACCTGTCGACTATCACCGGCACCGGCCCCGGCGGCCGCATCGTCAAGGACGACCTTGACGGCGCCCCCGCCGGCGCAGTGGCTGTTCCCGCCGCGGCTCCGGCCGCTGCGGCCCCGTCGGCCGCGCCCGTCGCCGCGGCTCCCGTTGCTGCCGCGCACAGCGAAATCCCCGATTTCGGCATCCCGCACGAGGACAGCAAGCTGTCGGGCATGCGCAAGACGATCGCGCGCCGCCTGACGGAATCGATGCAGCAATCGCCGCACATCTACCTGACCGTCGATATCCGCCTCGACGCATTGTTGAAACTCCGCACCGAGCTTAACGCCAGCCTCGAAGGGCGCGGGGTGAAGCTCAGCGTCAACGACATGCTGATCAAGGCGCTCGCGGTTGCGCTCGAACGCGTGCCGGCGTGCAACGTCTCGTTCGGCGGCGATGTGATGCGCCAGTACAGCCGCGCCGACATTTCGGTCGCGGTCAGCATCCCCGGCGGGCTGATCACCCCGATCATCACCGATGCCGGCGGCAAGTCGATGTCGAAAATCTCGACCGAAATGTCCGAACTCGCGGCGAAGGCGAAGGAAGGCAAGCTCCAGCCCAGCGAATATCAGGGCGGCACCGCCAGCATCTCGAACATGGGCATGATGGGGATCAAGCAGTTCACCGCGGTGATCAACCCGCCGCAGGGCATGATCATGGCGATCGGCGCGGGCGAGAAGCGGCCTTATGTGGTCGACGACGCGCTCGCGATCGCGACCGTCATGTCGGCGACCGGCAGCTTCGACCACCGCGCGATCGATGGCGCGGATGGCGCGCTGTTGATGAAGACTTTCAAGGAACTAGTGGAGAACCCGCTGGGGCTGGTGGCGTGACCAACCCCTCTCCCTTCAAGGGAGAGGGAGGGGCCCGCGCGCGTCAGCGCGTGGGAGGGTGAGGGTGTGACGGCGTGTTATTCGCAGGAGACGCTGGAACGCGCCAAGCGATTGAGGCGCGATATGACACCCGAAGAAACCAAGCTGCGGGGCGCATTGCGTGGCCACCGCCTCGGCGGTTTCAAATTCCGCAAGCAGCAACCTGTCGGGCCGTTTATCGCTGACTTCGTCTGCCAGGCGCAGCGACTGATTATCGAAGTGGATGGTTCGCAGCATGCCGAAAGCGACCATGACCGGCAACGCGATGCATTTCTGACTAACAAGGGCTATCGCGTATTGCGTGTCTGGAACAATGACGTGACTGGAAATCTGTCCGGTGTGTTGACGGCCATTTTGGCCGCGCTCTCGGACCCTCACCCTCCCATTGCTGCGCAATGGGCCCCTCCCTCTCCCTAAATGGGAGAGGGGATCAAGATGGAGCAGACCTTGGCTGACACCAACTACAACCTCATCGTCCTCGGCTCGGGCCCGGGCGGCTATGTCGCCGCGATCCGTGCGGCGCAATTGGGCCTGAAGACCGCGATCGTCGAGCGCGAGAATCTGGGCGGCATCTGTCTCAACTGGGGCTGTATCCCGACCAAGGCGCTGCTGCGCTCGGCCGAAATCTATCATTATATGCAGCATGCGGGCGATTATGGCCTGATCGCGCAGCAGATCAGCGCCGACATCG